>ERZ773076.553-NODE-553-length-18530-cov-3.692828_pt1 | contig 18530 bp, 18 predicted proteins | sample MGYA00580613_ERZ773076 | MGnify/ENA primary metagenome ERZ773076 (study PRJEB29015, sample SAMEA2738005) | human oral metagenome | biome: human oral; feature: human-associated habitat; material: dental | place: China | collected 2057 ...
TATTCTAAAAAAGATTCACAAGAAATATGTTTTGTTGATGATGGAAAATTAAAAGAATTTTTAATAGAAAATACAAAAGGTAAAGCTGAAAAAACTGGAAATATCGTGGATAAGGATGGAAATATTTTAGGAAGACACAAAGGATTTTCATTTTATACAATAGGTCAAAGGAAAGGATTGGGAATATCTAGCGAAGAACCTCTATATGTCTTAGCTTTTGATAGAGAAACAAATAATATTATAGTTGGAAAAAATGAAGATTTATTTAAAGATGAGCTTATTGCAACAAGATTAAATCTATTTTTAGTATCTTCATTAGAAGTCAGAAGAAAAACAATGTGCTTATCGTCTTGTTCTTCAACAGTAAACTTCGAATCTCTTGCAAAACCATGTTGTCCCATATGATAAGTCTTACCATCATAAGTATATTGATCGTCCTTTAAGCGACCAACTACAGGGAACAAAACTGGCGCATGACGACCCCAAATTTTTGGATCAGCTTGCCAAATATATTCTCGACCACTGTTTACATCTTTAACGCTTTGGATTTCAGCACCCTGATCAGAAAGCGTTACTGTTAAAAAATTATTTTTTAATTGATAATCCATAATTTAACTTCTCTTTATCTACTAAAATTACAAAATAAATTTTGTTAAGTCCTTATTAATAATTATATCACTCAATTTTTGGTCAACATACTTCTGAGTAATAGTAATTTCGCCCATATTCATATCTGGACCCTCGTAAAGAACATCTTCAAGCAATTTTTCTAAGATAGTTGCTAAACGACGAGCACCAATGTTATCAGTACCTTGATTTACTTCAAAGGCAATTTGAGCAATACGGTCAATTGCCTCTTGAGTGAAGACTAGCTTAATACCGTCAGCTTTAAGAAGTGCAATATATTGCTTCAAAAGTGAGTTTTGAGGATCCTTCAAGATCTTAACAAAATCTTCTTGAGTTAAGGCGTTTAACTCAACCCGAATTGGAAAACGACCTTGCAATTCTGGAATTAAATCGCTTGGCTTACTTTCAGCAAAGGCACCAGCTGCAATAAAGAGAATGTGGTCAGTTGAAACAGGTCCATACTTAGTTGAAACAGTTGATCCTTCAACAATTGGCAAGATATCTCTTTGGACACCTTCACGAGAAACTTCACCAGAAGTCTTCTTGTTGCCAGCGGTAATCTTATCAATTTCATCGATAAAGATAATTCCATTTTGCTGGGTTCGTTCAATTGCGCGTTGGTAGAGAGAATCGTAATTAATTAACTTCTTAGATTCTTCTTGGATTAAAACTTCACGTGCATCCGATACCTTCAAGGTACGCTTAACAGTCTTCTTAGGCATTAAATCTCCCATCAAGCTCGACATATCAATTCCCATTTGGCCCATCATATCGCCCATTGGATTAACCTTAGGTGCTTGTTCAACTTCAATTGTTACTTCACGATTTTCAAGTAAGCCCTTATTAAGTTGATCAGCTACGCTAAGACGTTCATTTCGAATATCGTCAGTTACTTCTTCATTATCTTGAGCTTGGTTCATGTTGAAGTTGCCAGAAAGCATCTGCATCATTTGCTGCATTGAATTTTCACGGTTTTCACGCTTAATGCCTGGAACGATTAACTTAACTAAGCGGTTATTTGCCTTCTTAGTTGCTTGTACTTTAACACGGTCGAATTGTTCTTTTTCTTCCATGCGAACGGCTTCTTCAACTAAGTCACGCACCATTGATTCAACATCGCGTCCAACGTAACCTACTTCAGTAAACTTAGTCGCTTCAACTTTTACAAAAGGTGCGTCAACAATTTTAGCTAAACGACGTGCAATTTCAGTTTTACCAACACCAGTAGGACCAGCCATTAACATATTCTTGGGGGTAATATCTTGTTGCATCTGCTTAGGTAGCTGCAAACGACGGTAGCGATTATATAAAGCTACAGCAACAGATTTTTTAGCTTCGTTTTGGCCAATAATATATTTATCAAGTAAATCTACAATTTGTTTTGGAGTTTTTTCTTCAGTCAAAATATTTCACCTAGATTTCATCAGTAGTAATGTGGTCATCAGTAAAGACATCAATTCCAGAAGCAATCTTAACTGCTTCTTTGGCAATTTCACTCGCACTCATGCCACTACTATGGCGAGTCATAGCAATTGCTGCTGCTTGTGCAAAATTACCGCCTGAACCAATAGCTACCACATCTTCATCTGGTTCAAGAACTTCACCATTACCAGAAATCAATAATAAATCTTTGTCATTAAAGGCAATTACCATCGCTTGCAATTTAGCTAAAGTTGGATCTTTTCTCCAGCTTTGTGCCATTTCTACAGCTGCTCTACGTAAATCACCTGAATAAGTTTCAAGCTTACCTTCAAGCATATCTTGCAAGCTAACAGCATCAGCTACACCACCGGCAAAGCCAATTACTACTTGATCGTGGTAAATTCTTCTGATCTTTTTAGCAGTTGCCTTAGCGATTACCTTTTCACCTAAAGTAACTTGACCATCACCTGCGATGGCGGTTTGATTGTTGTATCTAACAGAACAAATTGTTGTCATATATTATGCCTCGTCTTTCTTATCTTTTCTTGGGAAAAATTTTTGATAATCTGCTTGTAAATGCTTCATCGTAACATGAGTATAAATCTGCGTCGTAGATAAAGATTCATGTCCCAACAATTCCTGGACACTTCTCAGGTCCGCTCCATTATTGAGCATTTCAGTTGCAAAAGAGTGTCTAAGCATGTGGGGATGAACCTTGCCGCCAACTCCAGCTTTAATGAACACTTGCTGCATAATGTATTCAATCCCGCGTCCAGTTAGCTTCTGTCCGCGATTATTCAAAAATACATAGCCTAAATCTTCATTTTGACCAAGAAGAGCTGGGCGAACGTCATCACGATATTCCTTTAAAGCATCAAGTGCATCTTTTCCGAAAGGAACATAGCGATCTTTATTACCCTTCCCATGAACTAAGATAATTTTTAAATCAAAATCAATCTGATCTAGCTTCAAAGATGCCATCTCACTTAGCCGCATCCCAGTCGCATAAAAAAGCTCAAACATGGCGCGATTTCTCACTACCAACCTGTCATGCCCCACAAGACTATCAAAGACTTGGCGCATCTCTTTTTCGTAGAAAAACTGTGGTAGTTTCTTTTCGCCCAATCTTAAGCTAATTGTCTGCATGGGATCATTTTCTAACACTTCTCGCTTAACGAGAAAGCGATAAAAAGATCTCAAACTCGACATCTTACGCGCTTGAGTTGTTCTAGACCTATTCTGTGTAGCTAAATTTTGTAAGAAAATTTCAACATCGCGACTTTTAACTTTATCCCAGCCGCTAAAGCCACCATTTTCTTTAAAAAATTGCTTTGCTTCATCTAGATCATTTAAGTAAGAGCTTACAGTATTTTTACTATAATTACGTTCATAGTTCAAGTAATCTTGGAATTGTTTGATTAACTTATCATTTTCTTTAGACATTATTAATCAAGCTTCTTTTCTTCCTTAAAGGCTTCAAGATCTTTCAATGCTCGCTTAGAAATTTCCAGGTGTCTTTCCTGCTTATTTCTAACCTTATAATCTAGTTTTGGTAATAATGCATAAGATGCATTCATTGGCTGGAAGTGCTTAGCACTAGTAGTTGTGATGTAATGAGCCATTGATCCTAAAGCTGTTGACTTAGGAAATACTAATGTTTCTTCGCCTATGGCTTCTCTTGCTGCATTAATTCCAGCAACTAACCCAGAGCCTGCACTTTCTACATAACCTTCTACCCCAGTCATTTGTCCCGCAAAAAATAGACCAGCTTGTTTTCTAGCTTCATAATTTGCATTTAAAACTTCAGGACTAGCAATGTAAGTGTTGCGGTGCATTTTACCATAACGGACGAATTTTGCATTTTCAAGACCTGGAATCATTGAAAAGACTCTCTTTTGTTCGCCATATTTTAAATGAGTTTGGAAACCAACAATGTTGTACATCGTGCTTGCCGCATTATCTTGACGTAGTTGCACAACTGCATATGGAGTCTTTCCTGTCTTAGGATCTTCTAAACCAACAGGCTTAAGTGGCCCAAAGAGCATTGTTTTTTCTCCTCTTTTTGCCATAACTTCAATTGGCATGCAGCCTTCAAAGACATTTTTATCTTCAAAGCCATGCAAAGTAGCAGTTTCTGCACTAACTAAGTTTTTATAGAAATTATAGAATTCTTCCTTAGTCATTGGACAGTTCAAGTATGCTGCTTCACCTTTGTCATAGCGAGATTTCTTATAAACAATGTCACGATCAATTGAGCTTGCAGCTACAATTGGCGCAGCCGCATCAAAGAAATGAAGTGAATCAGTACCACAAAATTCCTTAATCTGTTCTGCCAATGTATCTGAAGTGAGTGGTCCAGTCGCAATAATGGTTATCCCATCTTTTGGGATCTTAGTAATCTCTTCTTCATGAACGCGCACATTCGGCAAGTCCTTTAGAGTTTTTGTAACCACTGAACTAAACTTATCCCGATCAACTGCTAAAGCTCCGCCCGCAGGCACAGCTGTTTCATCAGCAGCCTTCATAATTAAAGAATCAAGCTGACGCATTTCCTCTTTTAACAAACCAACGGCGTTTGAAAGTTGGTTTGATCTCATTGAATTAGTACATACTAATTCGGCAAAATTTGCAGTTTCATGAGCAGGTGTGTTTTTCTTTGGTCGCATTTCATATAAATCTACTTCAATGCCACGCTTAGCCAATTGCCATGCAGCTTCACTTCCTGCAAGGCCTCCGCCAATTACGGTTACATTTTTTACCATGCAATCTTTCCTTTCTGCTCGACTCTTTCAAGTCTATATAAAAATGATATCATTAAACCGCTTTCGTTTTAATGATATCATTGATTTTTATAATAATTTAATTTTCTTCTGGTTCTTCACGATAATCGCCGTTTGGACAAAGAATAACTAGTCCCTTCTTGTTCTTCTTTTGAACTAAGAAATGACCATCATTTGGACAATTACGACCAATTGGTTGATCCCAAGATACAAAATCACAATCTGGATACCGAGAGCAACCATAGAACTTGCGATTACGTTTAGACTTCTTTTCAATAACTTCTCCCTTACCGCACTTAGGACAAGTTACACCAACCTTTTTAACAATTGGCTTAGTATTACGGCAATCCGGAAAGCGTGAGCAAGCATAAAACTTACCATAACGTCCCATCTTAATTACCATCGGTGCACCACAAATGTCGCAATTAAAGCCAGCTGGTTCATCCTTAATTTGAACTTTTTCAATTTGTTGATCAGCCTTGTCTAATTCTTTAGAAAATGGCTTGTAGTATTCATCTACTACTTTAATCCAGTTCTTTTTGCCTACTTCAACGCCATCAAGATCATCTTCTAGTTGGGCAGTAAAGTCAACGTTAACTATATCTGGGAAAAATTCTTCGATTAGTTTATCAACAATTTCACCTAGTTCAGTAGGCACAATTGATCTTCCCTCAAGTTTTACGTAATAACGCTTTTGAATCGTATCAATTGTTGGTGCATAAGTTGATGGACGACCAACGCCATTTTCTTCAAGAGCTCTAACTAAACTAGCTTCAGTGTATCTTGCAGGTGGCTGAGTAAAGTGCTGACGGTCATCAGTCTTCTTAAGCTTAACCTTATCGCCTTCGTTTAACTCAGGCAATTCATTATTCTTTTCCTTTTGGTTATCGTAAACCTTAGTAAAACCAGCAAACTTAAGTTTTGATCCAGTTGTTCTAAAGGTGACACCATTTTGTTCAATATCTGCTCTTACAGTGTCGTAAACAGCTGGTGTCATTTGACTAGCTATAAATCTTGACCAAATTAAAGTATATAGACGATATTCTTCAGTTGTTAGATATTCTTTAACTGAAGCTGGTGTTCTAAAAGCTGAAGTTGGACGAATTGCTTCATGGGCGTCCTGAGCATCAGCATCGTTTTTAAAGTGTTGCGGCTTGATTGCTGCATAATTTGCACCATATTCTTCATGGATAAATTTTGAAGCTTCATGCTTAGCAACATTAGCAATACGCTTAGAATCAGTACGCATATAAGTGATTAAACCAACTGATCCCTTACCAAGATTGACCCCTTCATAAAGAGATTGAGCAATTCTCATTGTTCGACGAGTACGATATCCTAAACGCTTGTTGGCTTCTTGCTGCATAGTTGAAGTAGTAAAAGGAGCAGCAGGCTGACGTCTTCTTTCTTTCTTAACTACTTTGGTAACTTCAAAGTTCTTACGTTTATCAATCTGTTTTAAGATATCCTGAACTGCTTCATTATTTGGTAAGTCTTGCTTCTTACCCTTAATACCATAAAAGGCACCCTTGAATTTTTCCTTACCCTTTTCAAAATCAGCATCAATTGTCCAGTATTCTTCTGGCTTAAAATTCTTAATCTCGTTTTCACGGTCAATTACTAACTTCAAGGCAATTGATTGAACACGTCCAGCAGACAGGCCCTTCTTAACTTTTTGCCACAAGATAGGGCTGATTGAATAACCAACCAAGCGGTCAAGAACACGCCGTGCTTGTTGAGCATCGACAATATCCATATCAATGGTTCTAGGATTATTAAAGGCATTTTTAACCGCATCTTTAGTAATTTCGTTAAAAGCAACGCGGTTGTGCTCTTTAGGATCTAAGTTTAAAGCATGAGCTACGTGCCAAGCAATAGCTTCTCCTTCACGATCGGGGTCAGAAGCAAGATAAACATACTTTGCTTTTTTAGCTTCGCTCTTTAATTCTTTAATCGTATCGCCTTTTCCACGAATGGAAATATACTTTGGTTCATAATCGTGTTCGACGTCAACTCCCATTTGGGACTTAGGCAAATCGCGAATATGACCTTTTGAGGCGATAACATGATAATTTCTACCTAAATATTTTTCAATTGTCTTAGCCTTATGTGGAGACTCGACAATAACTAAATTCTTTTTATATTTTCGTTTAGTAGGCATAAAATGCCCCTTCCTTGCACAATTTCTACCAAATTCTAAAATACCAAAAATTTCACTCTTGTCAACTAAAGCAAGTTTCTAAAATCAGCATTAACTAGTGGATATGCACCAGCAGCAATTAGCTCGTTAGGCCCCTCCGATAAGGGACTTGAGACTGGTCCAGGAACCTCAAAAATATTGCGATTTTCTTCTAAAGCAATATTTGCAGTAATTAAAGAACCAGATCTTTTTCTAGCTTCAGTGACAATAATATTTTTACTTAAACCCGCAAGAATGCGATTACGTTCAGGAAAGCGATAAGGACGCGGGGGTGTATCTGGTAAATATTCACTAATTAATAAACCCTTAGCCACAATTTCTTCTTGCAATTCCTTATTTTCTTGCGGATAAAAATGATTCAATCCATTTCCAACTACGGCAATTGTTTTACCATTATTTTTCAAGGTTTCCTGATGAGCAATCCCATCAACTCCGCGAACCAAACCACTAGCAATTACAAAATCTTGCTCTATTAGCTGCGGAATTAACTGTTTTAAAACAAACCGGCTGTAATTTGTGGGTTGTCTTGCGCCAACTATAGTCGTAATTTCTTTTTTAAGCAAGGATAAATCTCCTCTAGTAAAAAGAATCGTCGGTGCATTGTACATCTCGCGGAGTCCTTCTGGATAGATTGAATCAAAGATAGTGACAACATCACACTGCAATTTAATTCTTTCAATCCAAGAATTAAATTTATCATTTCTCATCGCAGCTAAAACAAGATTTTGGATATTTGATTTTAATGATAAACTCTCTATTTTGTCAACTGTTACTTCTTCGCCAGCTGTAAAATTTTCAGCGATTTTACCCAAAGTCGTAGTACCGACACCATGTTGCAATTTTAATCTTAAGCAAAATTCTTTTAAATTCATAAAATAAAACCTCCACTATCAAGTACGCAAAAGTGAAGGTTTATTTTTTATTTATTTTTCGTATTCGCTAACTGGTGCAAAAGATCGACGATGAATTGGCGTTGGACCATACTTTTTCAAGGCTTCCATGTGCTCACGTGTCCCATATCCTGCATTGTGCTTAAAATCATACTCTGGATAAACTTCACCATAGGCATCCATCAAATTGTCACGGAAAACTTTAGCCACAATACTAGCAGCAGCAATTGAATTAGACTTAGCATCCCCGTGAATCAATTTGATTTGTGGAATATTCAACGGTACATTCATCGCATCGACTAACAAGGCAGCTGGCTTTACTTTTAAGCCTTGAACAGCATGCGCCATTGCCAGACGGTCAGCTTCATAGATGTTAATCCGATCAATTACATCATTATTAGCTAAGCCAACGCTAACGCTGACTGCTTTGGCCAGAATTTGAGGAAAAAGCGCCTTTCTCTTTTTAGGAGATAGTTTCTTTGAATCGTTAACGTCAATCAAATCAAAATTATGGGGCAAAATAACAGCAGCTGTAACTACAGGTCCAGCTAGTGGTCCTCTTCCTACTTCGTCAACTCCAGCAACAAGTTGATTTTTTTGCCAAAATTCTTTCTCATAAGAAAAACGATTTTGAAACTGAGCAAGTGCTTGCGCACGTTTAAGCTGTCTTTTTTCGTAGCTAACTAAGAGCTTTTGCACGCCTTTTCTTTCATCAGCACGTAATTCTTCTAATTGTTCGCTACTTACTTCTCCTTGAAGCAAGTTTTTTATTTCAGTAATGGTCATCTAAGATCAAACGTAATCCTTCCCAATTTTCCTTTACGTAAACGTTGAAGCATAAAGAATGAAAACTTGTCATAATCATCCCGCATGCCGTATTTGTTAGTCATAGCAAGTAATAAATCAGGATTAGACATATTTTCAAGTTCCTCACTAGTTGCCTGGGCAAATTTGGCAAGATCCTTTTGATAGTTTTGCTTCAAAAATTCAATTACAAATAAGGCGACGTCATCAGGATGAAAAACATCGGCCTTAATTGCACCACAAGCTGCTAACTTATAGCCTACCTCTTGATCAGAAAATTTAGGCCATAAAATTCCTGGTGTATCTAGAATTTGAACATTCGTCTTGGTCTTTAACCAGCTTTGACCACGAGTTACACCAGGCTTGTCTCCTACAATTGCCGCATTTCTTCCAACCATTCGGTTAATAATCGTCGATTTGCCGCAATTTGGAATTCCAGCAATCGCTACGCGGATCATCGGATTAGAAGCACCCTTTGCAATCAACTTCTCTGTCTTTTTCTTACCAGCTAATTTAATAATCTTAAACAAACTCGTCATATTAGTATTATGCTGAGCATCCATTGAGATGACGAAATTGCCCTCATCTTGGAAATAACGAGTCCATTTTTTAGTCTGAATTGGGTCAGCTAAATCTGACTTATTCAAGATAATAATATGAGGTTTCTTCTTGGTTAATTGTCCAATCATTGGATTACGAGAAGAAACTGGAAGACGCGCATCTAAAACTTCAATTAAGACGTCAATCAAGTCTAAATTGTCTTCAAGTTGATTTTTAGCCTTGTTCATATGTCCTGGATACCATTGAATAGTTGCCATTTTAGTCCTCCATATCCTTTAGATTTAAGCTCAACGCTTTCTTTAAAGCAGGATTATCATCTTGTAATTTTTGAGCGACTGCTAGATAAAGCTGAGCTTGTACTTGCCCATTTACTATACCATCTGTTGTCAAGTTATGTTCTTTTTGAAATTTAATTACAGCATTCTTGGTTTCATCATCAAAAACGCCAGTAACATGCTTTGGTAAATAGCCTAAGGCAGTTAAGTATTGCTGCAAGGTAGCCACATCAACACCAGTCATGGACTTCTTCAAGATGCTCATACTTTGGAATTGCGGTAATTTTGCTAAAGGTGATTCAGAAACTGGATAAGTTGGCTTAAGTCCCTTTTGATTAATCCAAGTTCCATTTGGCGTCAACCATTTAGCAACTGTATATTTATACTCTGAATCCTCAGTTTGTCCTACTTGCTGAACAGTTCCTTTACCATAGCTCGTTTGACCAACTGAAACCCCGCAATGATTTTGCACTAAAGCAGCTGTAAAGATTTCACTTGCACTAGCCGTATTTCCATTAATTAAAATAATTGGCTTGAGTGAAGTATGAAAGCCTCCTGAAAGCTTCTTATCAGAGCGAATTACTTCTTTTTCCTTGCGGTCCTTGTATTGCATAATAATCTTCTTGTTTGGCAAGAAATAAGATGCAGATTTCAGAGCAGCATTCATTTCACCACCTGGATTATCCTGCAAATCAATAATTAACTTAGGAAATTTTTTAGTGTTGATTGACTTTAAGGCACTCTTCAAGTCCTTAGCAGTATTCACGTCAAACTGCGTAATTGTAATAATGGTCGCATTACCTTCTGTACGTTTAGTTAAGCTAGACTGCGAAATTTTAGCGCGCTTTAAAGTAACATTAAAGGTTGAATTACCACGCTTGAGTTTGAGTGTTACTTTGGTACCAACTTTTCCTCTAACTAAGGAAGCGACTTTAGTGAACTGAGCTGCGCTGACTTTTTTATTGTCAACGGCAAGAATTTCATCACCTGGCTTAATAGTACTCTTTGAAGCCGGAGAATTAGCAACAATAGAGTCCACAACAACTTTATTGTTGCGTACTGCCATCTGAATACCAACTCCGCCAAAAGTTGAGCCTTCTAAGATGTTATTAACTTGTTCTTGATTCGCGCCACTTAATCCTTCTGAAAAAGGATCATTAAGACTATCAAGCATCCCGTTAATTGCCCCTTGGCGCAATGTTTGCGATGAAACTTTTTTATAATATGAACCTTGTAATTGCTCATACACTTTTTCAACTTGATAAAAAGGCGACTTTAATTCCTTAACTTCCATAATTCCAAAGGTCAAACCTGCACCAATCGCTGCACCAGCTATACCAGTTAACAAAAATTGGGCATATTTGGGAAGATGTTTCTTTTTATTTTTTGTAGTCTTCTTTTGATGAGAATTATTGGGTTCTACTTCTGCCATATTAGCCTCAGTTCATATTGTCTAAATATAATTGATATGCCTTGTCAAAAACACTCATGCTTGGCAAATAGCCAGCGTTTAACTCTAAGTAGTCTGATAACTTTTCATAGTCTTCTTCTTGTTTTGGAAAAGAACTATCGTGTTGAGCATTATTAGCAAATTGAGCAATATCGTCTACCGATCCTGGATTTCTTTGCGTCATTAAAAAGCGATAAAAGCTTTCACGATAAGCCATTAATACTCCTCCATTGTATAGAATACTGCATATGCTCCGCTACCTGCGTGAGTTGAAATAATCGGACTCGTTACTCGAGTTAAAACCTTGATATCAGGATTAATTTCTTTAATCTTTTCAGTCCAAACTTTCATATCTTCGGGAGTATCAACATAAGAAATTGCTACTTCTTTAATTTCCTGCTTGTGTTCTTCGATATCTTTTAAAACGCGTTTATCGCAATTTTTAGAAAATTTCTTACCGCGTCCTTTTTTAGCGACTTCAAGATGACCACCTGGCATGTGCAATTCAATTCGGATATTTAATAAGGTAGCAATCTTACCCGCAAGCGGTCCAAGACGACCTCCTTTAATTAAATTATTGAGGTTTACAACCATCATATAGAGTTTTTGACGTTCTTTAAGTCGCTCAACGTGGGCGACAATTTCTTCAAGACTCTTACCTTCTTTGGCATCTTTAGCTGCAGCTAGTACTTGGTATGCTTCTGCTCGATCAGTTAAGTCAGAATCAATTAAAGTTACTTCTTTGCTCTTACCAATCAAATCCGCAGCTTGTCTAGCAGCCTCAATTGTTCCACTTAGAGAGCGAGCAAGAAAAATACCAACAACTTGACTGCCATCATCAGTCAAATCTTTAAATACTTTTTCAAAAACTCCAATTGATGGTTGACTGGTTTTAGGCAATTCTTTTGATGCATCCATCTTTTTCACAAATTCTTCGCGGCTAATGTCAACGCCATCTGTGTAGGTCTGACCATCAATGGTAATGGTTAACGGAACCACGGTAATACCATATTTATCAATTTCTTCAGGAGTTAATTGAACTGAGGAATCAGTTACTACTTTAATCTTAGCCATGCTAGCTCCTATCCCCTATTCTTCTTTAATTATTATTCTATGTTAGAATTTATTAAGTACAACCTCAAGTATATCAAAAATACAAAAATGAGTTAAAATTTATTAAATAGATTATAAAAGTATATAAGGCGGAATCAATGAATGTCTTTTAAACAATTGTGGCAAGAGCCCAAAAATCGCTCAAAAACATACAACATTTTAAATAATATTTTTAGTGCTATTACTCATGGTATTGGCTTTTGCCTAGCAGTAGCTGGATTAGTAATTTTAATTGTAAAAGCTGCCCATACAGGAAGTGCGGTAAGAGTAACTGCCTTTACTCTCTATGGTTCAAGCTTGATTATTCTCTATCTCTTTTCAACACTCTACCATAGTTTGATTTTTACTAAAGCTAGAAGGGTTTTCCAGATATTTGATCACTCCTCAATTTTTATTTTAATTACTGGAACTTATACACCCTATACTCTCGTTGCAATTGGCGGAGCTAAAGGCTGGGTAATGTTTAGCATTATCTTAGCTCTAGCAATCTTTGGCATCTTGTTTTATATTTTCAATCAAGGAAAACACGTTGTCTTAGATACGATTTTATACGTATTAATGGGATGGATTGTTATTATTGCTTCTAGCACCCTTTATCCAGTTCTTGGACCAACTGGTTTTTGGCTTCTAGTTTGGGGCGGAATTGCTTATACTGTCGGGGCTATTTTATTTTCAATGCGCGGAGTTCCTTATATACATGTGATTTGGCACATGTTTGTTTTACTAGGATCGATCTTGATGTATTTTTCAATTTTATTTTACGTTTAAAAAAGGCAAGTAGTGATTTTCCACTGCTCGCCTTTTTGCTAGCTATTTTTAATTATTTAAAGAAAGAAATTCAGTAATTGCTGCTTCGTTGTTGCTAATTACTCCTTCAAGGACTGCCTTTTTAATTTCTTCTAGTAGTAGACCCACTCTTGGTCCAGCTGGAATACCATTTTTTAATAAAAAGTGGCCATCAATCACTAGATCATGGCTATTTTTAATTGGCAAAGCTTCATAACCATCAACCAAAGCACTGCCGTTAATTGGCTGACCTAAAATATGCGCCAAATCAATGGTCGAAGCGATAGTTTCTAAGCCAGCTTGATATAAATCATAGTTGTTTGGAGCACGTGAACTAATTAAGTCAAAGAAAGCGACAATATCAGCTACTTGACGCTCCATTGCATTAGAATTCTTCCACATCCGCATAAAAGAAGGAATCTTCTCATTTGGTAATTTTAGTAAAATAATCATCAAAGCCCATAGATTAGCTTCAGTAGTAGGACTAAAATTGAGTTGAGGATAAAGAGCCAAATTCTCTTTTTTACCTTTAAAACCTGGAACTTCTTCAGATAAACCAGTATCTAAGAAAATCTGAAAAGCCTTTTGGCTACCGGGAGCAATCCCCATTTTGACAAACTCGTCGCGAATTCGTTCAACAGAAATCTTACTGAGCAATTCATGATTATCGCTAATTGCTTGCTCAGTTTCTGGTTCAAGCGTAAATTGTAACTGACTCATAAAACGAACTGCCCGCATCATTCTTAAAGCATCTTCGTGGAAACGGTTCTCAGCTTTACCAACTGCACGGATTAGATGCTTGTCTAAATCGCCCAAACCATCGAAGTGATCAATGACATTGCCATCAACATCCATGGCTAGAGCATTAATCGTGAAGTCTCTTCTCTTCAAGTCTTCTGATAAGTTCTGAACAAAAGTTACGTGATCGGGCCTGCGGAAGTCTTGGTATCCTGATTCCGTTCTAAAAGTTGTAATCTCGTAACTTTCACCTTCATAAAGAACTGTCACTGTTCCATGTTTGATTCCCGTATCAATTGTCTTTTTAAAAATTTGCTTAATTTCCATCGGATAAGCACTTGTTGCAATATCAACATCATGAATATGACGATTTAAGAGCAAGTCTCTAACACTGCCTCCAACAAAATAAGCCTCATAACCCGCTTCATTAATTTGTTTTAAAACTGGAAGCGCGGCGGTAAAAACTTCCGGTAAATTGGTAATCTTCATATATTCCCTATTCCCCTTAATTATTCCTTAGTTTTGTAAGAAAGAAGGAAGTAACATGACTAAGATTTTCAATAAACAACTCTTTAAACAATTATTTTTCATAACTCTTGGTTGTAGTATTTATGCTTTTAGCTTAGATGCCATCAGTATCCCTAACAAACTAGCTGATGGTGGAATAAGTGGTATTGCGCTTTTACTTAGATATTGGTTCCATATCAATCCTGGTCTATCAACGTTACTTCTAAATATCCCCTTAATTATAATCGGATATCGTTTTATGGGCAAACGGCTACTTGCCTTGACCATTTGGGGCACGCTTTGTCTATCCTTCTTTTTATCATTTTGGTTACACATTCCTATTATAAACCAATTGAATTTAGAACATGATCTTTTTATTGCAGGTGTCTTGGCAGGACTTTTTTCTGGCTTTGGCATCGGAATTGTCTTTAAATATGGCGGCACCACTGGCGGAACCGATATTATTGCTAGGATATTAGATTTAAAATTAGGTATACCTGTTGGGAAGTCGCTTCTTGGTCTTGATGCTTTTGTTTTGACAATCTCCCTCACTTACCTAGACATTAAGCACATGATTTACACGTTGCTTGCTAGTTTTGTATTAGCGCGAATTACTGATTCAATCCAAGCAGGCGCTTACGCAGCACGTGGACTTTTTATTATTTCTGATAAGTATGAACAAATTGCTAAGATGATTGATGTGCAATTAGATCGTGGTTATACCTTCTTAGACGCAGAAGGCGGCTATGATAGATCTAGCAAAAAAGTTATTTATTGCGTCGTTTCTCCTAGAGAAATTAGTCAGGTAAAAGAATTAATTTTAAGAGAAGATCCTAATGCCTTTGTTTCAGTCGTTGACGTTCACGAGGCATTAGGCCAAGGCTTTACTTACGAAAGAAAAAAGAGACATATTTTCTTTAGAAAATAGTAAAAACTAGTCGCTGTGACTAGTTTTTTTAATTCTCGCAAACTCTCGCGTGCGAAGCGAAAATTTGCGAGAGTTCGCTTTTTTACGAGAGTTAAGTAGATAAGTTAACAAAATAATTTTTCAACCGCATTGTGGTTGTAAGCCATTTTATTCCTTCACATTTTTCAAAGCCTTGCGGACGGCTTCGCTGATTGCGCGACTTGTAGCAGATGCACCAGAAACTGCATCAACATCTGGGGTATTTTCTTTAACAATACGCTCTGGAATAACCTTTAGTGCTCGCTTGCCGACATCTTCACTTTCGTGATTTTGTACTATCTCGACATTTTTGATTCCGTTATCGTAAGTAACGCGCACAACAAGCTTTCCACCAATACCAGCATTAGACTCGCCGAGATACTGATCTTTATCAAGCTTAATGTCCTTGACCTTGTCACCATCTACTAATTCATTAATGCCGTTGTACTTATCAGAAGCTTCGTCTGTAACCTCATCAGTGACATTAGCTGCTTGCTCACCGGCAATTTTACCAAAAATCAAACATTCAGCTAAGTTACCGCCACCTTGATACTGGTTTGCATTAATACCACCCAATTCGCCAGCACCATACAAGTGCGGAATTGGCTTATTATTAACATCAAGAATTTCAGCTTTAGTGTTTCTTTCCGGTCCACCCTGCGTATTCAAAACGTTATATGCCATCTTAATTGCATAAAATGGACCATCTTCCGCAAATTTAGCCATTGATTTAATATCTCGACCAAATTGATCATCGTGACCATTTTCTACAAAACGGTTAAACATCTCGACTTGTTCCTTTAAGCCGTTTGCATCAACGCCTGTCTTTTTAGCCAGCTCTTCAAGCGTATCAGCCTTAATCAATTTTTCATTGAACTTATCGTATGGAATCTGCCCTGCTTCAATGGTTTCGTATTGTTTTTGATCAAAAATAATATATGGCTTCTCGTGACTACGTGGAACGCGCCAAATACCATGATCGAAAATATGGCCGTGACGATTTGGACCAGCTTCGTTAAAGTAACGCTTGCCATCGTCCGCCACCATAAAGACGCTGCCGTGGTTAAGCTCTGGCCAGCTGAGGACTAACTTGGATCTCTCGCCTTCTGGCGTGTCAAATGATAAACCATGCAACAAGCCAAGCGACTCGTAATTATACATGTGCCACATCTTAGCGCCGACTTCTTGCGCCATTGAAATACCGTCACCCTTATTGTAAATAGTGCCTAATGGGGTAAGTTTAGGTGCAGCTAAGTAGTTCTGAATCATTTCCTTATTATTTTCAAAACCACCAGTCGTCAAAATGACGCCCCGTCTGGCTAGGACATTGATCTTTTGACCTAACTTTTCAATTTGAACACCCTTGATTACTTTAGAAATTGGATCTTGAATCAAGTGACTAGCACGTGCTTCATACCAGACATCAATCTTGTCTTTGCGATCTAGAACTTTTTGTCTTAAAAGTTTCCAAAGTGCTGCGTCAAACCAGCCATTGTGAACCAAGGTATAGTCATAAGTTTCATGTCCCTTTAGTTCAGGATATTCTTGAGTAACTCCAACACGGTATTCCTTTGGTATCTTGCTAAAGTCATTGATGAAACTAACTGGTTCAACGCCCAAGTACTTCTTTACATATTCCCGCATATTGCACATTCCGCGGACATAGGTTTCAACCATATCTTCTGGCAAGTCCATCGGACGCGTTAAGCCAAGATAATATTCCTTTAACTTGTCATAGTCGGTTCCAGTCCCAAGAAGTTGGGCAGAATATCTAGTGTTACCACCTTCATGACCATAAGGAGCAACATCAGCAATTAATACTTTAGCGCCGTTATCAGCTGCAAATCTAGCAGCAGTTGCGCCTGCTCCACCAAAGCCTAAAACAACAACATCATAATTCCCTTTCCAGTCAATAACTGGAGCTTGTGTTTCTTGTTTCATATTTATCCCTTCACCCTTTTGTTATCGCTTACAAGGAATATTATAAGTGTTGACTACAGCTTTGTATAATAATTAGCAGCGTTGAGTTGTGATTGTGTTATTTAATTTGAAAAATAAGCTATCTGCCATAGTTTTGTAGGTAGCTTGAATTATTTTATTTTATAAAACGATCGTAATCATCATAAAATATGTTCTAATTCTAAAAGATATTTATTAATTAATTGGTCAATAACATGATCAAGACTCCTAACATCGGAAAACTCCCCTATAGTCTGAATTTCTTTTAAAATCTTATTCTTATCAATTTTCAGTTGATACTCTGATTTTAAGTTTTTAATTTTATCATTTAATTTCAATTTAGCGATATTAAGATAATCAGTAACAGATAATTTATCAAAAACGCATATATCATCAAATCGTGAATACAACGGTGCTCCTAGATGAGATGCCATTTCTTTTTTAGACATATAATTTCCCGTGCAAATAATTATAGTTTTATCTAAGTCAATAGTATAATAACCATCTACAAATTTTCCTTCATCAAACATTTGATAAAAAGCACCATAAAAATTTGGATTTATTAAATTAAACTCATCCAATAATAAAACATTCGATCTTCTTTGTAATAAATTTTTTGAAAAAGATCTGCTACTTGTATCACTTCCAAATAAATAATCTTGAGAAGCAGCATTAGTTAGCATCGACATTTGTTCTCTGAATAAATGTCCTTCTTCAAATAGAGAATCAGATATGACTCTTGCCATTTCGGTTTTTCCAACTCCCTGCGGACCAATAAAAGCTAAAATCAATGGAGATTTAGTATTCGAGTATAAATATTTTGATAAGTTTACTAATATATGCTTTTTTACACTTTCTTGTCCATTAATTGATTTATCTAAATTATTTTTTACTGCAATTAGTGACTCTTTACTGAGAACCAAAGATTTACGGGGAATATCATTTACACTATATTGACTTTTATGATCTAAAAAAGCCTGATGTACTTTATCAGGTGGATTATTAAGAATTATTTGTTTTACCGAGAAATTTGTATCCCTTATCATTGATTCTATTAATAGTGGTAAATTTGAATAAACAAAATCACGAACTGTCGAAAAAAAAGTCGTATTAGCTATAAGAGTATACTCCCTTGATTGTTTGCTAGGATACTTTGTATTTTTTCGTCATAGTTAGCATTAAGTGGTATAAACTCATCTAAATTGATTTTTAAGGGTATACTTTCAATTTTTCTATTAAATAATTCATCATTTAAATGATAAGTATTAACATTAATCATTACTCCACTCCTGCAATTAGTGCATCAATAATATCATAATGACTTAAATTTTCGGGCGAAATTTGATCATCAATAACATTAATATAATTATAATTTGAATTGTCATCAGTATTATTAAACGAGTTAAGTTCGCTATCTATACTAATATCGAGACTAGTTGTCTCCCCTACTTTTATACCCATAATACGTAAAT
>ERZ773076.555-NODE-555-length-18508-cov-3.112773_pt1 | contig 18508 bp, 21 predicted proteins | sample MGYA00580613_ERZ773076 | MGnify/ENA primary metagenome ERZ773076 (study PRJEB29015, sample SAMEA2738005) | human oral metagenome | biome: human oral; feature: human-associated habitat; material: dental | place: China | collected 2057 ...
CCCTCGGCCTCTCCCGCCGCTGTCCGCAGCGCGACGCGCCCTTTTGTCGGCCGCAAAAGCCCCGCCGCCAGACGCAGAAGCGTGGACTTGCCGCTGCCGTTCGCCCCGCGCACGCTGGCGACGATGCCGCCCGCAAGCTCAAAGGAAAGTCCCCGAAGTACGCTACGACCCGCGAAGGATATGCTCGCATCCTCGAAGGAAAGCGTCAAGGAATTTTCCAACGGCAACACACTCCTTCGCACTTCGTCACAACAAGAAACGTTATCGATTTAACTTATGTTATGATACAAATATATTATATCATAATTTTTTCCATATGCTAGCGATTTTTTTATGATTCTCTATGATTTTGTATCAAAAAACCGCACTCTTGAAACAAATGCAGCGTCGAAGCCTATGCAATCCATTTCAAAAATGGAACTCCCCCGCGAATTCTGCGGCTGAGAACTGGACGCAGATGACTTTCACGCTTATAATATAGGGAAAGACGGATTACATATCGGTTAAAGACGAGGACGATGCTTTATGAACAAAAATTTCTTCCAAGCGGCGCGAGAGACGGATCTCGCCGAGAAGCGGCGGCTGGATCGGCGCGGACAGATGCTTTCCTGGCTGCGCCTCACGACGTTCTTCCTGTGCCTTCTCGCGCTCGCCGCCGCCTGGGACACGGGCGCACTTGAGATATATCTCGTCGCTGTCGCGCTCGCCTGCTGCTTCACCGCGCTCCTGCGCCGTCACGGCAGGCTCTTCGAGCAGCGCCTGCTCTTGGAGAGCCACATCGCCGCGCTTTCAAACTTCCTCGCACGATTTTCGGGAGAGTGGCACAGCTTTCCTGTGACGGGCGCGGAATATCTGAAGGACGAATTGCCGCAGGCGCAGGATCTGAGCCTCTTCGGCGCTGATTCCATCTACCAGTACCTTTGCGCCGCACGCACGAAGGCGGGGCGCGATCGCCTCGCCGACGCGCTCTCCCCCTTCCCTGCTGATCTCGCGCTTGCAAGGAAGAGGCAAAAAGCCGTCGAGGAACTGATCACCCGCCCCAGGCTCGTCCTCGACCTCACGGCAGCAGCCGCTCTTCTGCCTGACGGGCACGATACAAAGCCGCTCCTCGCAGCGCTGCAAAGAAATACAGAAAAGCCCTACGCGGGCACGGCCTTCATCGCGTGGGTTCTTCCCGCCGCCCTCGCGCTCGCCATCGTCGGCGCATCGCTCTCCCTCATCGGCTGGACGATGCCCGCCATACTCGTGCTGCTGCAGTTCCTCATCGCCTTCGCGCTCGGCAGGCGCACGGCATCCGCGCAGAAGCCGCTCGCCGCCATGCACCGCGAACTGCGCCTCTACGAGCGTCTCTTTTCGCGCCTCGAAGATGCGACATTCCAAAGCCCGCACCTTATCGCACTGCAGGCGCAGCTCAAGGCGGGCGGCGCCGCGCGCTCCCTGCGCCGCCTCGCCGCCCTCGCCGATCATGCGCACACACGTCACAACCTCATCTTCCTGCTGCTCGCCAACGCCTTCTTCCTCAGCGACCTGCACTTCGCGCACCGCATCGCACACTGGCAGGAAAAGGCCGCCGCGCACCTCGGCGACTGGCTCGCCGTCTGGGCGGAGACCGAAGTGCTCCTCTCCCTCTCGACCGTGGGACTCGTGCGCGAAGTGTACGCGTTCCCCGAACTCCTCGAAGACACTTCGCCGCGCCTCGAAGCCAAGAACTTGACCCATCTCCTGATTCCCGAGGAAAAGGCTGTGCCGAACGACATCGACGCGACGGCAGGCACGCGCATCATCACAGGCTCGAACATGTCGGGCAAGACGACGTACCTCAGAACCGTCGCAAGCGCCTGCGTCCTCGCCTACGCGGGCGCCCCCGTGCCGGGCGAACGCCTTTGCCTCTCGCCGCTTCACATCTTCACCTCGATCCGCGTGACGGACGACGCGGCGCACGGCCTTTCCACCTTCTATGCCGAAATCCTGCGCATCAAGAGCATGATGGCGTTCAAGGAAAAGAGCCTGCCCATGCTCATCGTCATCGACGAAATCTTCAAGGGTACGAACAGCGCCGACCGCCTCATCGGCGCAAGAGAGGCCATTTCGCACCTCACAGGCACAGACTTCATCACCCTCGTCTCCACGCACGACTTCGAGCTTTGCGAGATCGAGAGCGACGCCGCCCCCGTAACGAACTGGCACTTTGAAGAAAGCTACGAGGACGACAAACTCCTCTTCGACTACAAGATCAAAGAGGGACGCTGCACGACACGCAACGCTCAGTATCTGCTGAAGATGGCGGGCATCATGGAGTGATGCGCGAAAAGCCTTGCCAGCCACGATTTTGTCTGCTATGCTTATAGCCTGCACGCACACTCCCCGCTTTGCGGACGCTCGTGCGCGGCCTTATCTTCGCTCTGCTTGTTGGGAGGAATCATCATGGAAATCCTGCGCTCGGTCTGTCCCTACGACTGTCCCGATTGCTGCGGCCTTCTCGTCGAGGTCGAGGGCGGGCTGGCTCGAAAGGTCAAAGGCGACCCCGCACACAGCTTCACGCGCGGCACGCTCTGTCCGAAAATGGCGCATTACGAGCGCACCGTTCATTCGCCGCGCCGTCTCCTCACGCCGCTCAAGCGCACGGGAAAGAAGGGCGCGGGCGAGTTCCGCCCGATTTCCTGGCCCGAAGCGGTGCAGGAAATCGCCGCACGCTGGCAGGAAATCATCGCGCAGTACGGCGCGGAGTCCATACAGCCCTACTCCTACGCAGGAACGATGGGACTCTTGCAGCACGACGCCTATCACGCGCTCTTCCGCGCACTCGGAGCGGCAGAACTTGACCGCACGATCTGCTCCCCCGCAAAGCGTCATGGCTGGAACTCCGTCATGGGAGCGACCCTCGCCATCCGCCCGCAGGAAGCACAGCAAAGCGATCTCATCATCCTCTGGAGTCTCTCCATGCTCGCGACGGACATCCACTTCGCGCACGATGTGCAGGTGGCAAAAAAGCGCGGCGCCAGAATCTGGTGCGTCGATACATACGAGACGGCAACGGCGCGTCAGGCCGACCGCGCCTTCTTCGTGCGCCCCGGCACGGACGGCGCACTCGCGCTCGCACTGCTCCATGTGCTGGAAAAAGAGGGCCTCACGGACGAGACTTTCCTCACCGCGCATGTCCAAGGCTGGCAAGAACTGAAAAAAGATGTCCTGCCGCATCATACACCGGAAAGCGCCGCTGCTGTCACGGGACTTTCTCCCGAGGCCATACGAGAACTCGCCCTCGCCTACGGCAAGGCGCGCGCGCCCTTCATCCGTCTTGGCAGCGGCTTCTCGCGCTATACGAACGGCGCGATGACGACGCGCCTCCTGCTCGCTCTGCCCGCCGCCGTCGGCGCATGGAAGAAGCCGGGCGGCGGCCTCCTCTCCTCCGTACCGGGCAGCCGCGCCTTCAGCAAGGACATCGTACAGCGCCCCGACCTGCGGAAAAACGTGCGCCTCGTCAACATGTGCGAAATCGGCAACGCCTTGACCTCCGCCTCCGAGCCGCCCATCAAGAGCCTCTTCGTCTACTCCTCGAATCCTGCCTGCACCGCACCCGACCAGAAGAAAGTGACCGAGGGGCTTCTGCGCGATGACCTCTTCACCGTCGTGCACGAACGCTTCCTGACCGACACGGCGCTCTATGCCGACATCGTGCTGCCGGCGACGACCTCGCTCGAGCACAGCGACATCTATGCAGCCTATGGGCACTACACAATCCAGCGCGGCGAAGCCGTTATTCCGCCCGTCGGCGAGTCGAAGCCGAACTGGGCAGTCGCCTGCCTGCTGGCCGATGCCTTAGGGCTTGACGACCCGTTCTTCAAAAAAAGCGAGGATGAACTCATCGACGAGCTGATCGCCTCGACCGACGCCTGGCCGCTTCCCGTAGACAAGGCAGCACTCGCCACAGGACTGCCCGTCGACCTTCCTCTGCCCGAGAATTACAAGCTCGACTTCAAAACGCCCTCGGGCAAGATCGAACTGCTGAACCCGAAGGAAGAGCCGCCCCTGCCCGACTACTTCCCCGCCCACGGCGACGACGAACCGTTCCAATTCATCAGCGCTCCCGATCCACGCATCCTCGACTCCTCCTTCAACGAGCGCGAAGAACTCTCGCGCGGCAAGGTCATGGAACTGCTGATGCACCCCGACGATGCAGAAAAGCTCGGGCTTGCGGACGGCGACCCCGTCGTATGCAGCAACGAGCGCGGCGCGGCCGGCTTCACGCTCGCCCTGAGCCGCCGCGTCCGCCCCGGCACGCTCGTCAGCGAAGGCGTCTGGTGGCGTGCCTACTGCAAAGGAAGACGCGGCCTCAATATGCTGACTAGCCAACGCCTGACCGACAAGGGCGGCGGCAGCACCTTCTACGACGTAAACGTCCGCGTCGAGCGGGAGTCGTAAATCCAAGACTCCCTGCCCTACAGAAACTTCACAAACTGCGATGACATTCCCGCCGCCTTCACGGGCGGCTTTTTATTGCCACACGACAGTTGTGCTTGTTTTTTGATTACTTTTATGTTATCATTTTATTATCCAATCCGAAGGAGTCATGCGAATGAATCCACTTTATGAAATCCTTATGACAGAAGAGGTCGATGACTATATCGCCTCATTGGACGAACACGCCATGACAAACAAAGAGGTAAAGCAGCAACTGAAACGCCTTTATTATCAGCTGGAATTATTGGAACAGCTCGGAACCCGCGCACCAAAGAAAATCTGCCGTTATCTGCGGGACGATCTTTGGGAACTGCGTCCAGGCGATGATCGAATCATTTTTTTCGTCTGGCAGAACGGCACGATCATCTTGCTGCACACCTTCTCAAAAAAGTCACAGAAGACGCCTGTGCAGGAAATCCGTACAGCATTACGAAAAAAACAACAATGGGAAAAAGATTTTTCATCACGCTAAAAATCTACACCTAAAAGGAGTCCTTATCATGCGCAGTTGGCAAAGCAAAAAAAAGGAAATTCAATCTTTGACGGAAACTGAAAAAAGTGAACTATCTCTTGCCGCAAGTCTGGTTGCGCAAATTATCGAAACTCGCGAGAAAAAAGGATGGACGCAGAGAGATTTGGCACAAAGATCAGGCATTGCACAATCTTCCATTGCTCGTTTTGAAAGATGCGGTGCCATGCCGAGGCTCGATACCTTTGCCAAAATTTCCAACTGCGTAGGACTTCGCCTCGCCTTAGTAGAAAATCCATAAAGAGGCTTGTCCGTTCGCCGCCTTCACGGGCGGCTTTTTGTCGTTTTCTTTTGCAAAAAGAGTTCATGTGTTATATAATACTATGAGATGTGTATTGATCGGCTAAAACTTGCTGGACGTATGTTCAGCTATCACACAGGACACGAAAGGAAGATCTGATACATTCAGCGCTTCCTAAAACAAAATTTTCGGAGGTGTATATTTTTTGGCTTCAAATTCTTCAAACACACATTCTGCCAATCATTCGGCCAACGCAAAAAAATTACAGGTCATCCCCTTGGGCGGACTCGGGGAAATCGGCAAGAACATGACGGTATTGCGCTTCGGCAATGATATCCTCGTCATCGACGCGGGACTGATGTTCCCGACGGAGGACATGCTCGGCATCGACCTCGTCATCCCGGACATCACGTATCTGTTGGAAAACCGCGACTGTATCAAAGGCATCGTGCTGACGCACGGTCACGAGGATCACATCGGCGCTCTGCCGTACGTCCTCACGCAGATCGACGTTCCCGTCTACGGCACGCCGCTGACGCTCGGCATCCTCAAGGGACGCTTGGAGGAGCGCGGCGTTTCAACGCAGAACCTCCATCCTATCATGGCGGGCGATCAGCTGCGGCTCGGCTGTTTCGCCATCAAGTTCGTGCGCGTGAACCACAGCATCCCCGATGCCGTGGCGCTCGCGATCCGCACGCCGCTCGGCACGATCTTCCACACGGGCGACTTCAAGATGGACTACACGCCCGTCGACGGAAAGCTCACGGACTTCAAGACGCTCTCGGAAATCGGCAACAAGAGCGTGCTGCTCATGCTTGCCGACAGCACGAACGCCGAGCGCACAGAGCCTGTACCGAGCGAAGCGACCGTCGGCGTCGCCTTCGACCGCGTATTTCGGCGCGCACGCGGGCGCATCATCGTCGCGACCTTCTCCTCGAACGTCTCGCGCATCCAGCAGATCATCGACTCCGCCGTGCGCTACCGCCGCAAGGTGGCGATCCTCGGCCGCAGCATGGTCAACGTCACGAACATCGCTATGGAACTTGGCTATCTGACCGCGCCCGAGGGAACGATCGTCGACATCGACGAGATCGGCCGCTACAACGACAACCAGATCGTCATCGCGACGACGGGCAGCCAAGGCGAGCCGATGTCCGCCCTGACGCGCATGGCGATGAGCTCACATCGCAAGGTCAACATCACGCCGATGGACACCATCATCATCTCGGCGACGCCGATTCCCGGCAACGAACGTTACGTCGGCAAGACCATCGATCTTCTCCTGAAACTCGGCGCTGACGTCGTCTACGGCAGGAGCGAGGGCATCCATGTCTCCGGTCATGCCGGCCAGGACGCCTTGAAGCTCATGCACAATTTGATCCGCCCACGCTACTTCATGCCCGTACACGGCGAGTACCGCATGCTCGTGCGCCATGCCAAGCTTGCAGAGAGCCTCGGCATGCCCAAGGAGAACATCTTTCTCAACGAAAACGGTGGCATTCTTGAATTCACGCGCAACTCGGCGAAACTCAACGGCAAGGTGCAAGCAGGCATCGTGCTCATCGACGGCCTCGGCGTCGGCGACGTCGGCAACATCGTCCTGCGCGACCGCCAACAGCTCTCGCGCGAAGGCGTCATCATCGTCGTCGTGACAATCAACCGCTCTTCCGGACGCATGGTCTCCGGCCCTGACTTCGTGTCGCGCGGCTTCGTCTACGTGCGCGAATCCGAAGAACTCATGGATACCGCCAGAAAGCGCGTGTTCAGCGCCCTCAAGAAGTGCGAGGACGAGCACATCACCGAATGGTCCTCCATCAAGACGACCATCCGCGACGTTCTCGGACGCTTCATCTTCGACGCCACGCGCCGTCGCCCCATGATCCTGCCGATCATCATGGAAGCGTAAATACCAATACACACAAGACAAAAAAGGCGTACAGACCAAAATCCACGGTCTGTGCGCCTTTTTTATTGCTTACAGATACTCCTCCAACTTCTCTCGATCCAAGATATGAATCGTGCGCGACTCCACCGCGAGGATTCCCTCCTTCTGCATGGCGCTCAGCTCGCGCGAAAGAGCGGGGCGCGACACGGCGAGGTAGATCGCCGTGGACTCGCGGCTCTCCGATAAGCAGATCTTACCGTCCGCCTTCTGCGGCTGCAACATCAGATAGCGTGCGATCTTGCCGCGCAAAGAGCCGCTCGCGAGCACCTTAAGCATATTGTTCATCTGGTACGCCTTGCGTGCGAAATCGCGCAGAAGATTGCGCTGCAGGAGTCCTTGCAGGCGCACGCGCTGCGCTCTTTCCGGATCGTCTGCCTCGCCGAAATCGTCCTCCGCAGCGCCCTGTGTCAACATGTGGCTCGAAATCTCCAAAAGCTCTGTCGCTGCGAGCGCCTGTGTGAACATATCGTAGGCATGGCGCTCGATGAAGAGATATACCTCGCCGAACATCACGCCCGGTTTTCGTATCTCCCCTAGAAAGATCTGCCGCCCCGAATACGTGTCCTTCAGTATACGCACAGCACCTGAGACGAGCAGAAAAAGGCGCTCGGGCACATCACCCTCGTGAAAGATGATCTCGCCCTTCTTGTAGTGTACGAGGCGCACTTGGCTCGACGCGAGAAGCGCCTCGACATCATCATCCGTCATGCCGCGCGCAAGGCTCGTCCCCTTGAGCTGCTCCTTGATTTCCTGCCGCATGTCTGCCTCCCAGAACTCTTAGCCGCGAACGAGAGCCTTCTCGATCTCCGCCACATACATCGTATGGTAATCCTTCTCGGGATACCACTTTGCATCACACTCGCGCTCAATGAAGCACTCGGGCTTCATCTCCTGCGCATAAAGCTTGCGGCAAAGGAGCGCCAGCCGCGCCTCCGAAAAGTAGGTGAAGCCCCCTTCCGAAAGCGGCGTAAGTCCCGCCTTCTCGATCTTCGCCTCATCGCGCCCCGACACCGTGCCAAGGTAGTTCAAGACCTTGCGCTTCGACTCATCAAGCACAGAAAGCGTGAAGCCTTTCGCCCCATCGACGAACTCCTTCGTATAGCGCTGCGGACGGATGAAGATGAAGACGACAGGCTTGCCCCAGAGCACGCCCATGCCGCCCCAAGAAGCCGTCATCGCGTTCGCCTTGCCCTCCTTCTCGCCGCAGACGACGAGCCAATCCTTGCCGATCAGCGTAAATACATTGTCCTGCAAATCCTGCGGCTGAATCTCCTTGAATGCCATATTGTGTTCCTCCTCCATTGGTTGCTCAGGCTCTTGTATGCCATTTCCCCCTACACCTGACCTTTACTAAAATGGGCATTTTTATAAACATCAAACTTCCACCACAGCCATCTCTCCCGTAGCTCCTCCGCCAGCTGCTCGAACATCGCGATGAACTTCTCCTGACTGTCACGAATGATGGAAAGCGCGATTGGCTCGCTATAGGAATGCGCCACATTGTTACGCGCCTGTAAGGCCGCAAGCCAAAGTTCTTCATCCTTGACCATCCGTGCCTGATACGCCAACTCGATGACGCTCTTCGGCGAGCCGCTCTTATGCTCACCATAGCCGCTCAATTCCAACTGCTCCTTCATCGCCTTCCATGCCTGCTCGAAGCATATCTCGAAAAGCGACACCATGCCCGCCGTCGCAATCGTATCATAGGGAGGCTTCTTCCCCTCGATCTCCTTGAGATTTTCCAACGCTTTGAAGAAATTCTCTGCCTTTTTCATAAAGCAAAACACCATCCCTTTGAATCTCTTCCAAAAGCTCCGGCTGCACAGGACCATCCAAGTTGACGACATCGAACATCAAAAGCGTCGGCAGCTCTTCGTCCACATCGAGCGAGAAGCGCACAACGTCGCCGCCTGCAACCGCGAGATCGACGTCGCTGCGCTCCCAGCTGTCCCCGCGCGCCCGCGAGCCGAAGAGCACAACGCGCGACAAGCCGTACTTGCGTGCGAGCCGCACGATCCCCTCGCGAATAGTATTCGGCAGATTCATCGAAAAACCTCCCAGTCTGCGCCTATTCCATACGCCATACCCTCGCAGTTTCCATCCTCTCCCTCCATGCCTGCAGACTGCTGTCATTCAGCAAGCAAGAAGCCGTTTTTGCAATTCCTGCCAAAAATATCGAAAACTCGGAGATTCATTTGTAGCACAGTCCATATACTTGCCGATCTTCTCCGCCCACTCTTTCTTGCGCGAACCAATTTTCCGATAAGAAGCGCACGACTTTTTTAAGTTTCTGAGACCACCCTTATGAATCGCTTCCGCCAGAACTTCCCATGTTCCGCAAATACTGTCTTGTTCATAGCTATCCAATACCTGCTTTTTCGCCAGAGGATACGCCTTGTAGATGGCTGCTTTATCCCCCAACAGCCACGCCTCCACCTCTTCCACCGCGATGCAGAACACTCGGTCGACTGCAATATGGTTTTTAACGGCAACCTCTTCCAACGCGAGACGAAATTCAGCCGTATCACGGTCATCGTTATCCACAATCACAAAAATGGCTGCTTGGATGCCCTGCAAACTTTTAGAAAAACCTCGCAAATAGGTGGCCAGATCATTGAGCAATTTTCCTGTCTTTATCTCCTTCACCGTATTTTTCCTAGTGAAACCGCCAATTCCATGAAAATACTTAACATCATACGTCAGTAAAGAGACACTATCCTTCAGCTTCTCCATCAGCACCTCGATCAAAGCAGCACTCGACGAGTCCTCAATCATGAATTGAATATGCACAAGATCGACTCCTCAACCAAAATATGTATCGTACCATAAATCGCCCAAATAAACGCCCTCTTCGACCAAATCATTAACGAAGCGATAATCCGATGCGCGCTTGATTGTAGAAAATCCCTGCGAGTCTTTTTCCAACACCCATACCTGCTTCGGCTGCAGTGCATTGACGAAAAAAGGACTGTGCGTTGTCACAAATACCTGCTTCGCATATCCCGTGCCCACATTCTTATCCATTTCTTCAGCAAGTTTTCCCAAATATTTATGATACAAACCATTTTCCGGCTCTTCCACAAATACAAGCTGCCTTGGATTCCTTTCATTGAGCAAGAGATAATACGCAAAAAGCTTCAACGTACCATCGGACATTCTTTGTGAAAAAAACGGTTTCGCGAACCCTTTCTGCCAGAACTCCAAAACCATTTGACCATTCGGCAGTTTGAGAGGCTCGATTCTCTCGATATTCGGTATCTTGCCCTTTATTTCTTCCAAAACTTTCTTGAATGCCTTGGGGTTTTCACGGTACATATACTGCGCAACATTGTTCAGATTGCTTCCCATGCGATTCAGATACGGACTTGGCACGACCGTCTGTACCTGACGAGCAGCATCGGGAGTAAAATAGCATAAGTACCAACTCTGCAAGAAATTCAGAAACTTTTCAATACGCGAATACTGCTTCATCGCCCCGAGTGTTACAATCCCCAATTTGCGCAAATCGGCAAGACGCACATCTTTCTTCTCGCCGCGATCAATGCCGCAGTCATCGTCCATACCACCATCATCGCCTTCGAAAGCATAGCCACGACCTTCTTTCAGATACAAAAAAGAAAGTGGTCTTCCGCTTTTATGCCCCATGCGGCGTTGCCTCAATCGCTCCTCTTTCACATAAGGTCTGCCCGCATCATCCTTATCAATCGTAAGCTCATAGGTTATAGGGCGTGTATTCGATGTTTCTCGATAATATATTTCAAAATGGATAGCTTCTTGGCTGCCTTGCGAAAGCAATTGATCATATCCCCCACGATTATTTGCATCGCAAGCAGTTTCCACATCCGTGGACAAGCAATCCGATAGGAAGCCGAACGCATCCGCCAATGTGCTCTTCCCGTTTCCGCTCTGCCCGATAATTGCGACCATATTGCCGAATTCCTCGTTGCTCGTATCACCGAGAAGCTTCCCCATTTTGATATTTTTCAATGACCCATAGTTTTGGATCCCCATACCTAAGATTTTCCCCATCGAACCCCCTCCTTCTCCGCGCACTCGCGTACCAAAAAACACAACAGACAATATACTGCAATGATAACAGCTCTGCCGCTCCCCTCGCGGATAGGATTCGGCAGATTCATCGAAAAACCTCCTGCATGACCTTCAATCGCGCCGCAACATCTTCGTCGAACGTCGCCAGCATCGCAAAGTACTTGCCCTTTACAACCACATAAATCATCTGCGCCGTTTGCTCGTTGTATGTATGCGCAGACAACTTCCTCTTTTCGAGCATATCGAGCCACGCTTCCACCTCTTGCACCAGCCCCTGCTTCCAGCCCTCGCGTATGCTGGCCCGCGGACTGCTGACCTCGAGTCCCTCGTAGGAAAGCACCGCTTTCATCAGCTTCCATGCCAACTCAAAGCAGAACTCGAAGCGCTGAATCGTCGCGTCAAGGTACAAATCATCCTTATCCGGCTCTTTTCGGAGCGTCGCTTCTCGCTCTGCTGCAAGACTGCCCTACGGCGATGCAATTCCCGGCAAAAGCTCCATGCGGTCGTCATCGATATTGCCCATAGCTTCGCGACCGATCCAACAATCCGAATTGAATGCATACTTCGTTCCCTCCGTCATGCTTCGTGCAATCGACGTGTACGAAAATCCCTCAGGTGCAATCAACTCGATCAGCATCGGAACAATCGCCGTATGCCCGCCCACAGCATCCTTGGGCAGGATATCCTTCGTCACGCCGTTACCATACAAAACGTAACGGCACGCTTTCGTGCTCAAAAAGCGTCGGCTGCGCTGTCGAATCCATGCGAATCGAATGATCGCCCGTGATCACCAAAATGCTGTCCGGATACGCCGCCATCGTCCTGCGCACGAAATCCGACACCACCTTGTCCATAGGAGAACAGCATCCTGATTGACAATCTCCAGTTCCCGCTGATTTCCTGCCTCTAAAAGTTTACTCCGCAATCCAACAAGTAGTTCTCGAACTCGACCTGATCCATCGTATAGACTCGATGAAACAAATATCCTTCAAAGCGATCCAATCCAAAAAGAATCAACGATTTCTTGCCTAGATTTCTAAGGGTCTTATACATCAAGGTCCGATGTGATGAATCCTGCAGTTGCCTTTCCTTTCCACGCCTCGTCTGCGGTGTGAGATTGTTTTTATCAAACTTCTCCTTATTATAGACCAAGATATAATCCATATGCTCCCGCGTGTATGAAATATTCGGCTTGAAATCCTCCTGAAACCATGAAACGTCAAGTTTTTCATCCAAGAGTAAAAGCAGACTATCGTATAACTTGAAGATAATCTTATTATTTTCAGGACCATCAATCTTGCCATTTTTGAATTCAATAAACGTTATATGGTTTTCATTCAACCATAGGGCATCGTTGGAGCACGGTGTCATCGACAATCCTGGAAGATATGTCTCTGCATATCACTCTTTCATAGCATCAAAATCAAACGCAGGCAACGCACTGCTGCACATGTACTCGTTCCTTTTTTGACTCGTATCGCACGAGATTTCTCGCAGGCTCTTTTGACACGCTTCAAAAACCTTCGGTATTTTCCCCATATCCCTCAGCGCCCCATTCGCAATTCGGCTCGAAGATTCTCCAAAATCTGCAAGGGATTTGCCATTTTTTCATAAATCTCATCAATCTTTCCTGAAACATCACGAAATCCCACTTCATGATCGAGCGTCTCAGACAGATAGTACTTGGTTTTATCACTGATTCCATGTTTATGTGTATATATCTCAATCGCATCCATGAAAAATGGGCTATGTGTTGTCAAAAGTATGGTCAGATTGAACGCCTTTTGCAGCAGAACGAGAATTTCTGCATAGTACAACTGCCATTGGGGGTGCAGATGAATCTCGAGCTCATCCAAAATGAGTACGCCTTTTTCATGCAAGGCGCCATTTTCAAGCAGACGCTTCAAGATTGCAAAAGACTTGATTCCCGTTGACCAATTCTCCACATTGAGCGCTTGTTCCTGCGCACTTGAGCGCAAAACAAAACGGTATGCTTCGTGAACAATATCGCCTGGAATCGTCTCCCTGAACAAGAGAAAAATATCATCATTTTTCTTTTTAATCTCAATTGCATCAATCGCATTCGGCAGCTCATTCGTTTCCAGATACTCCAACAGGGCTTGGCTCTGAACACTCGTACGCTGCCGCAACCTTCCCTTGAAGCACTCTTCCATCAGAAATGGATCTTCGACGTATATAGCATCTTCCATCAGATTGATATTGTCTTGATATTCCACGCACTCATTTTTCTCAAATCGTATACTTTTTTCTTCTCCTTGTACTTGTAATATAACGGAAGCCTCAGCACCTTCTTTGGTCAAAGAATTGACCTGTCCCTGAAAAACTTGTGCAAAAGCTCTCGTGGCAAGTTCCTTTGCAATTTCTGCATCCGAATGTTTCCAAGCTTCTTCGATGCGCTTATGCAAGTCTTCCTTCTCCTCTTGCGACAGATTCAACTGCAAATCTTGCACAATGCCTTTCATCAAGACTTCATGCCATACAGAAGGCGACTCTGTTTCCACTGCACCGACAACTTCCCGACTTTTTGCCATCTTCTTCATCGCCTCTGCTGACATTGCCGCACGGCGTTTGTTGTTCATATAGATTTCCCAAAGAAATCGCAGTACAAAATCCTTTCTTTCCTCCATCACGGATCGAGGCATATCACGCAATGAATGAAATAGAGTAAACAAAACTTTGCCAACCGTGCTTTTCCCTGTATTGTTATTACCAGCAATCACAGTCAAGCCATCGAATCGGATTTCTGCTTCTTTTATTTTTGCAAAATTTCTTAGCAATAATTTCATTGCATTTCTCCTACTCCATTGCTACTCCAGCCACCTCAACACCTGCTCCACCACGTCCAGCAAACTCCCCCCCTCATATCGCACGCCGCTAAGCCTTGCCCTTTTCGCACATTCCATATCGCTTTTGCTGTCGCCGATGAGGACGGCTCGCGTTCGATCAATATGGTACTTCGCACAGGCGGCGTCGATCATGCCCGTAGCAGGTTTACGGCAGTTGCAAGCCTTCGTGTACTCCGGAATCTTTCCTTCCGTATGATGGGGGCAGTAAAAGAGGGCGTCCAGGTGAGCGCCCTCTTTTTTCAGTTCCTCGTTCATCCAGTCGTGCATGCGGTGGACGTCTTCTTCGGGATAGTAACCGCGTGCCACGCCCGATTGATTCGTGATGACGACAGTGAGGATGCCGCACTCGTTGAGGCGGCGGATGGCGGCGGGCGCATCGGGCGTCCAGATGAAATCCTCAGGGCGATGCAGGTAATGAATATCGACGTTCAATGTGCCGTCACGGTCGAAGAATACCGCGGGGACACCCTTATTCTTCATAGCGGAAATAGCCTCCGTCCTCAAGGAAGTCGACGTATTCCTTGACGGCGGCGCGGAAGTCGTGGAAGCCTCCGTCGTAGCCAGCCTTCAGGAGCTGCTTCGGATCGGCTTCGGTGAAGCTCTGATATTTGCCTTTGAGCACTTCGGGGAAATCGCGGTAGCCGATATAACCCTTGCCCAAGGCAGCGATAACGGTATCGGCGGCTTCGTTGTAGGTGTGAGCCTTTCCCGTGCCGCAGTTGTAGATGCCGGATGGGCCCTTGTTCTCCCAGAACCAGAAGTTAACCTTGGCGACATCCTTGACGTAAATAAAGTCACGTCGCTGCTCGCCGTCGTCGAAGCCATCCGTGCCTCGAAAAAGACGCGCTTCTCCCGTTTCCTTGAGCTGGCGATAGAGTTGGTAAAAGATCGACGCCATCTTGCCCTTGTGCTGCTCCTGCGGACCAAATACGTTGAAGTATCGTAAACCAACGATTTGACTGCGGCTCTCGCGCATGACCTGACGCACATAACGGTCGAAGGCGAGCTTGCTGTAAGCGTATGGATTCAGCGCGTCCTCCGCCGCGTCGTTCTCGGTGAAGCCGTGGCGGCCTGCGCCGTACGTCGAGGCGGACGAGGCGTAGAGGAACGGCACGCGGTGCAACAGACAAAAGTGCAGCAGCGTCTTCGAGTATTCGTAGTTGACCTTCATCATGTAGTTGACATCGTATTCCATCGTATCAGAGCACGCGCCCTCGTGAAAGACGGCGTCGATGTCGCTGCCGCCGAACTCGTCATCTTCGATGCTCTCTAAAAAATCATCCTTGTGTCGATAATCGATGAAGTGAAGTCCGCGCAGGTTCTTGTAGTTCTCCCCATCCTTGAGGTCATCGACGATGAGGATGTCGTTCCTGCCCTTGCGATTGAGTTCCTTGACGATATTGCTGCCAATAAATCCAGCGCCGCCTGTGACAATGATCATGAAGATTCCCTCTCTCTTTCTATTTTCATGGGAGGCGTGTACGGAACGCGCGCGCCAAACTTACGCTTCTTCGCGCGGCAATTCTCTCAGCGCTTCCTTCAGCTCCTCACGGCTAACGGCGTAGGTGCCGAGCTTCCTTACGACGACGCTCGCCGCGAGGTTAGCGAGGAAGGCGGCGTCCCTGCCCTTGAGTCCTCCCGCAAGACCTGCGGCGAGGACGGCGATAACCGTATCGCCCGCGCCCGATACATCGAAGACTTCCTGCGCCCGCGTCGGGATATGTACCTCTTCACCCTCGCGCACGAGCGTCACGCCGCTTTCCGAACGCGTCACGAGCACATTCTTGATGCGATACTTGCGCATAATGTAGTGGGCGGCCTTGAGCACCTCAGCATTCGTATTCTTGATGGGGTCGATGAGGATCTCGTTAATTTCCTTGACATTCGGCGTGATGTAGTCGGCGCCGCGATACTTCGTCCAGTTCGCGCCCTTGGGGTCGATGATGACGGGAACGCCGTGCGCGTGCGCCGCTTCGATGATCGCCGTCGTCGTGACCTCGCTGCACGTTCCCTTCGCATAGTCGGAAACGACGATGGCGTCGATGCTCTCAGCGAGCTTGCAGCGCACGAAGGCGAGGAATTTGTCGATGTAGATCTTTTCAAGCGGCTCAGTGCTCTCGAAGTCGAGCCGCATCATCTGCTGATGTCCGCCGATGATGCGCATCTTCGTCGTCGTCGGGCGGTTCGTCGGCACGAGTCCCGCATGGTCGATGCCGTTTTCCACGAGCTTTTCTTTCAAGGAACGGCAATGGTAGTCCTCGCCGACAAAGCCCGCGAGAAGCGTGTCGCAGCCGAGGAGCGCGAGGTTGTGCGCGACGTTCGCCGCGCCGCCGAGCGTCTCCTTCTGGCGCGTGATGTGGTTGATCGGCACGGGCGCTTCGGGCGAGATGCGCGTGACTTCGCCGTAGTAGTATTTGTCGAGCATGACGTCGCCTGTGACGAGAATCCTGCAGCGAGAAAGGCGCTCCTCGACGAGGGTGAGCATTTTTTCGATGTCCATAGAAAGCTCCCTTCCAACGAGATGATTTCTCTTATAATTCTACAACCTTGCAGCAATATTGTCCATCGTGCGCGGGGATATTGCCGACTTTATTTTCATACTCATGCAGAAGTTCCTCCGCATAGCGCAGCACTTCCTTGACGGGGATGTTCTTCATGCACGCCATATGTTCTGCCCCCGCTCTCGGACATTCGTGCTTGCCGCACGGATGGCAGGCTTCGGGCGTCTTCAAGAGGATGTCCTTGGCATCGTAGGGGTAAAACCCCGGCACGGGGCTTGCGCCGAACATCGTGACGATGGGCACGTTCATCGCAACGCCGACGTGCATAGGGCCGGAATCCGTCGTAATGAAGAGCGCACACTTCTTGAGGAGCGCTGCAAGTTCTGCGAGCGTGACGCGCCCCGTGAAGGTCCGCAGCATCACATGATCGCCGTGGCGCATCTTGGCACGGCAGGCGCAAACGAGTTCTTCGTCCATCGGGCCGCCGAAGAAGGCGACGCCATAACCCTTTTCGAGAAAATAGTCCGCCGTTTGTGCAAAATAGTCGTCAATCCAGCGCTTCGTCTTCCAACTCGCGCCGATGTTCAAGGCGATGACCTTCGCTCCCGCAGGAAAGGCGTCCTGCCAGAGCTTTGCCGCGCTTTCTTCTGCGCCTTCGGGCAGCCACATCTCCAAGCCGCCGTCGTCGATGCGCTCGATGCCGACGGCTTCTTCCAGTACGTCGAAGTGGGAATGGATCTGGTGCTTAACCGCCTTCTTGTTTTCCATAACCTTGTCGAAGAAGGCGGAAAAGATGGGCTTTGCATAGCCAACGATGCGCCCTGCACCCGAGAAGGCGGCGAGCGCCGAAGCGCGCTCGTTGCGGTGCAGGTTGATGACGAGGTCAAAATGCTCGCGGCGAACGCGGCGGATAAAGCGCAAAAAAGCGAGCGGATGATTATCCGCTCCCTTTTTATCGAGCAAAAGACAGCCGTCGATATGCTTGTTGCAGACGACGAGATCGGCGAGCTTCTTGTCTGCGAGAAGCGTGATGCGCGCCTTCGGGAAGTTCGTCCGAAGCGTCCGGAGGATGGGCGTCACGAGCATGAGGTCGCCGATGTGCATGAGGTTGATGACGAGGATGTTGGTATAGTTTTTCTGCTGCATAAATGATTCCTTTATTGCTTTTGCATCGACTGCTGCAATATCCATTTGACGGACTGCAATATGCGCTCTGGCGGGATACTGCGAATACAGTCCGTTTCGGGAAGCAGCCCCGTTTCGGCATCCCGCTCTTCAGCAATCACGATGTCGTATTCGCCGCGCGGTCCCCAGACTCTCGGGTCACCCGTACTGAAAATATCCAACGTGGGGCAATGCACGGCTTGAGCGATATGCGCAGGTCCCGTATCAACAGTGACGAGCAAATCCGCTTTCTCCAAAAAAAGGGCAAGTTCCTGCAAAGTAAGTGTCCCGGCAACTACCTGCACTCGATTGTTCCCAATCGACCGAGCGATGACCTCCAAACCTTGTGCGTCGTTCTTTCCACCAATCAGATACACCTTGCGGTTCTTCGCAGCATCCGCATCGGCAAAAAATTCCCGAAGGAAGCCGCTTACTGTCTCTTCACTGAGATTTCGGCGCTCGTGTCTGCCGAACGGACAAATCGCAATATACTCACACGCAAGCAATGCAAGTTTTTCCGCTTTCTGTGCAAAGGAGCGCTTCGCTCTTTCAGGCGGCTCACATACAAGGCTCAAATTGCGGGTTGCAAAGCCCAGCGGTACAAGCACACCGAAATGATTGATCGTTTCGTGCTGCACCGTCGTCCGTATCGCCGAAGCCTTATGTGTAAGAAAAAAGCCTGCGTGCTGCACATCATAACCCAAGCGAATTTTTATGCCCGCCAAAAAGGCGACGATCGCGCCCCGCGTC
>ERZ773076.559-NODE-559-length-18449-cov-12.708220_pt1 | contig 18449 bp, 19 predicted proteins | sample MGYA00580613_ERZ773076 | MGnify/ENA primary metagenome ERZ773076 (study PRJEB29015, sample SAMEA2738005) | human oral metagenome | biome: human oral; feature: human-associated habitat; material: dental | place: China | collected 2057 ...
TTGGCTCTATTTGCTCGTCTGTCCATTTATCATTATGGCTCTAGAGGAAATAAGGCACCGACTATTTGACTAAAAAGTAAGCCGATGGCTTACTTTTTAGTTATTGCTAATACATATAGAGTGTGCCCAAAAGGTTATAGATATTAACTATAACTAACTATCGAGAATCCGTATGATGGAATTCCCATTATTTTTCAGAAAATAGTGATAAAATAGAGGACATAGATATGGAGTATATCCACTTTACCAAGTAGAAAGGACAAATTATGACACAAGAATATCAATTAGAAACTATTCTGGCACATGCTGGAATCAATTCGGATGAAGCAACAGGAGCCTTGGCTTCCCCTATTCATTTTTCAACAACATACCAACATCCAGAGTTTGGACATTCTACTGGTTTTGACTATACACGAACGAAGAATCCAACCCGTGCAACGGTGGAAAAAACATTAGCTGCTATTGAAAAGGCAGACTATGCTATTGCGACAAGTTCAGGAATGAGTGCTATTGTTTTAGCCCTTGAAATTTTCCCTGTAGGTAGTAATGTTGTCGCTGCGCGTGACCTTTACGGAGGTTCTTTCCGTTGGTTCAACGACAAAGAAAAAGAAGGACGTTTCTTCTTTGAATACACTAACACAGAAGATGAAATGATTGCGGCTATCAACGAAGACACTGATATTGTCTACATCGAAACACCGACAAACCCACTTATGATTGAGTTTGATATTGAGAAAGTAACTCAGATTGCCCATGAAAAGGGTGCGGTAGTTATTGTTGATAATACTTTCTATAGCCCAATCTATCAAAACCCGATTACTCAAGGTGCTGATATTGTTGTTCATTCGGCGACTAAGTATCTTTCTGGTCATAATGATGTCTTGGCAGGTGTTGTTGTTACTAGCAACCAGGAATTTTATGATAAGCTCAGTTACAACCTCAACACTACTGGTCCAAATTTATCTCCATTTGATAGCTATATGCTCATGCGTGGACTTAAGACCTTAAAACTTCGTATGGAGGCATCGACAGCTAATGCTCAAGAAGTTGTAGCTTTCTTAGAAAAATCACCAGCTGTTAAGGAAGTACTCTATCCAGGCAAGGGTGGGATGATTTCCTTCAAAGTGGCTAACCAAGATAAGATTCCAACTATTATCAATGCTCTTAAGGTCTTCACATTTGCAGAGAGTCTTGGTGGTGTTGAAAGTTTGATTACTTACCCAACAACTCAAACTCACGCAGATATTCCAAGTGACGTGCGTGCTTCCTATGGTTTGACGGATGACTTACTTCGTCTTTCAATTGGTATTGAAGCAGCAGAGGATTTGATTGCTGACTTGGAAAATGCCCTAAGTCTTTAAGGAGTTGTTTATGACACGTTATGATTTTACAACACAACCAAATCGCTTAAACCAAAACACTATGAAGTGGCACGAAGCCGAAAGTAATCCAGAGTTACTTGAGCTTTGGGTTGCGGACATGGACTTCTTACCTGTTCCTGAAATTAGAGATGCGGTCATCAACTATGCTGAGACGCATATTTTTGGTTACCCTTATCCAAGTGATGAGCTCTACCAATCCATCATAGATTGGGAAAAAAATCAACACGGGTACGTTGTTGATAAAGAGAGCATTGTGCTCATTGAAGGGGTTGTCCCAGCTATTTCAACAGCTATTCAGGCCTTTACGAAAGAAGGCGATGCTGTTCTCATTAATACGCCAGTTTATCCACCTTTTGCCCGTTCTGTTCGCCTAAACAATCGTCAGTTAATTGAGAATAGTCTTGTTAAGGTTAACGGGCATTTCGAAATTGATTTTGAGCAATTAGAGCGTGATATTGTCGATAATGCTGTTAAACTCTATATTTTCTGTAGCCCACATAATCCAGGTGGGCGTGTCTGGACAGAGGAAGAATTGACCAAGGTAGCAGACCTTTGCCAGAAACATGGTGTTCTCTTGGTATCTGATGAAATCCATCAAGACTTGGCCTTATATGGGAATAAGCATATCTCTCTAAATACGATTTCAAACGCTTATAAGGATTTTACCTTGCTGCTTAGTTCGGCGACTAAAACCTTTAATATTGCTGGTACCAAAAACAGTTTCACCATTATTGAAAATGAAGGATTACGTAAAGCCTTTAAACAAAAGCAATTGGCTAATAACCAACACGAAATTCCAACTATTGGCTTGATTACAACACAAGCTGCCTTGACCTACGGTCAACCTTGGTTAGAGGAATTGAAGACAGTCTTTGAAACTAATATTGACCTTTTAACTAAGGAGCTTAGTGAAAAGACTAATATCGAAGTTATGAAACCTGAGGGCACTTACTTAGTCTGGCTTGATTTTTCAGCTTATAATCAAGATCACAATGAACTTGGACGTTTGCTTAAAGAAGAAGCCAAGGTGGTCCTAAATGATGGAATTACTTTTGGTTCTGAAGGGGAAAAACATTTCCGCTTTAACGTAGCTACGCCAACTACAGTTGTTGCTGAAGGTGTAAAACGTCTGGTTTCTGTCTTTGGCAAATAAGAAAAGGAGATGCTAGGTTTCTGCATCGCTTTTTCTTGTCTATATTTGTCTATATATAGAGTAAGACTTTGATTTTGAAACTAAAAATATAAGAATGACGCAAGTTCCAACTCATTAAAGACAGTGATGTTCTTAATTTTCTCTTTTTCAGGTAACAATATGAAAAAATAAATTAGAAAAACATAAACAATATTAGATTTCACTATTTTAAATCTCATCGACTATAGAAGTTAATAAAATTTCTTATTTTAGGCATTAATACTTTGATGCATAATAGTATTTCACAAAAAATGTGATAGCATTATTAAAAAGATTAAAATTTAAATTAAAAATATGATAGCATGGAAGACAAAGAGGAGAGTTTTAATGGGCAATACAGCTAAATCACATTCAAAAGCAATAGCTCTAAAACAATCCGAGTGTAAGAAGATGCGTTACAGTATTCGTAAGGTGGCAACTGTAGGGGCAACATCAGCTCTCGTTGGCACCTTGTCATTTTTAGGTGCAACTCAGGTCAAAGCTGAGCAAGTTACAGAAACAGCCCCAACGGTAGTTATTGCGATGACAACACTAGAAACAAGCACAGCATTTCTAACGCTAGCCAGTGAAACTGCAACAAGTATAACAACTTCAGAAGCAGTTGAATCTTCAGTTGCACATTCAGAGGTTGCAACTGCACCAGTAACAGAGACACAACCAAGCAAGACAACTAACACGGTAGTGACATCTTCATTAGATACAATAGCCCCAACAGCAACAATTGCTACGTCAGCTACTACATCAGAGGCTGCAGTAGAAGTACCAACTTCAGAATCAGCTACTACCCACACAGGACCTGCACTCAAACCTGCTAAAACTAGTGCTTCCAATGCAAATCTTAATAAACTCACCGGTCCTATCAAATCTATTGTCGAAGATGCCATGAGTCCTATCAAATTGTTGCCTTAATTGAAGAAGAAATTAAAGCTCTCAACTAAGTTGATTTTAGCGATAATACAATCAAGGGTATGGGCACCAGCTTGACTTACTGTAACCTGAAAGATATCGTTGCTAGTTTCTTAAAACAAGATAGCAAGTTGGCGGTTCCTTACTTTAAGGCAGATACAATTATTAATATGCCTGCCTTCAATACTGTCGATGTCCAAACCATGGAATAAGAAGAAATTGATGTTTGGGATTCTTGGCCAGTCCAAGATGCAGAATCAGGAGTTGTAAGCAATTGGAACGGTTATCAATTGGTCATTGCAATGGCTGGTGCACCAAAGAAAAATTCGAATCATACCTATTTGCTTTATAGTAAATATGGAGATAATGATTTTACTCATTGGAAAAATGCAGGTCTAATCTTTAGTTACAATGCCCTTGAAGATGACCAACAATGGTCAGGTTCAGCGACTGTTAACTCTGATGGTAGTATCCAACTTTATTACACTAAGAATGATACTAGTGGCGGTAAATTAAACTGGCAACAATTGGCTAGTGCTACACTTAACTTGGCTATTGAAAACGACGAAGTTGTTATCAAGTCAGTTGAAAATGACCACATTTTCTTTGGTGGAGATAACTATCACTATTAAAGCTATCCTAAATTCATGAGTGCTTTTGATGATGACCATAACCATGCTGGTAATCCAGACCGTACGGATAACTACTGTCTTCGTGACCCACACATCATTGAAGACAAAGGAAGCCGTTACCTTATTTTTGAATCAAATACAGGTGACGAGAACTACCACGGCGAAAAACAAGTCTATACCTGGTCAAATTATGGAGGGAATGATGCCTTTAACCTTAAGTCATTCCTTAATATCATCAATAATAAACACCTTTATGACCTTGCATCATGGGCTAATGGTTCTATCGGTATTCTGAAACTGGATGATAATGAGAAAAATCCATCTTCGCTGAACTCTACACTCCTCTTGTTACCAGTCATATGGTTAATGACGAAGTAGAGCGCCCAAGTGTTATTAAGATGGGTAACAAATATTACCTTTTCGCTGCTTCACATATTAGTAAATCTACGGATGCTGAAGGTACTGTAGTAACGCGTGAAGCTGTCGGTGATGATGTTGTCATGATTGGATTCGTATCAGACAGCCTCCGTGGAGAATACCGTCCACTTAATAGCTCAGGTGTGGTCTTGACAGCCTCTGTTCCAGCTGACTGTCGTACATCTACCTATTCTTACTATTCGGTTCCTGTTGAAGGCTCATCGGATACCCTTTTGGTAACTTCTTACATGACTAACCGTGGTGGTGTTGCTGGTGCTGAGAATAAGTCAACATGGGCCCCAAGCTTCCTCATCAAGATGAATGCAGATGATACTACAGAATTTCTCCCTAAGATGCCTAACCAAGGAGATTGGATTTGGGACCAGTCAAGTGAAAGTTTGGTACACGTGGGTGATCAAAACACTGCTAATTACCTGACGAAGACTTTAAAGTAGATTATCATGTGGTGTCAAATTATGGTCTTAAACCCCATACTTACCCTGCAGTTGCAATTTCTACAGGTATATCTGAGGCTCATGATGTCTTGACTGTTCCCGTTAAATAAAGATAGCGAAAGTAATAATACTGGCAAGTCAGAAGGGTCAGTAAGTCCAACAGATGGTAACCATTCTGCTGATGATAAGACTAAACTGACAGGTGGCGATCAATCGTCAGTTGATAATGAAGAAAAGCCAACGAGTCCAACGAATCCAGATTCTCCAGTTCGTAGACCATTCCCATATTTTGCAGATCGTTCTGCTAATGATGGGGAATTTTATGAAGAAGATTATGAAGAGGTTCCGGAAAAACCCTCAACAGGGGATACTACAAGTAGCAGACACAGCTTCGCACAAGCTACAGATATTGTGACACCATTACCAGAAGCTATTTCAAGTGAACCAGCTGTTCCAGCGACTGTTGCTAACGGGGGGATTAGTACTGAAGCGGAGTCTCCTAGAGTAACTAAGTTCCACGAATCAAGTAAGGTTGAGGTAGCAACTAAGTCAGATGAAGTCGTTAAGTCTGAAAAGACAGATACAGATATAGATAATAAGACTAAAATTGCTGCTAAACTTGCCATTACACCTAAGACAACGAGTGTCTCTGAAGGACCAAATACTAATATACTTACAATTTTAGCAACGATCTTTGCAGAGATCGTTGCTAGTCTATCTCTTTTTGGTTATGGATTGGTTACGGGTAAAATTCAGTTGCCTAAAAAATAAGCGTTAACCCTTTTTCAAAACGTTTGCTAGTAAAGCAAGCGTTTTTGTCATGTTTTTGATATAATGGAGTGAATATATAGCAAAGGAAGAAACTATTATGGGTAAATTTCAAGTTATTTCACATCCATTGATTCAACATAAACTCTCAATCCTACGTCGTGAGGATACCTCTACTAAGGATTTTCGTGAGTTAGTTAACGAAATCGCTATGCTTATGGGTTACGAAGTATCACGTGACCTTCCTCTTGAAGAAGTTGAAATTCAAACGCCAATCACAAAAACAACTCAAAAACAACTATCTGGTAAGAAATTGGCTATTGTTCCAATCCTTCGTGCAGGTATCGGTATGGTAGATGGTCTCCTAAGCCTTGTGCCTGCTGCTAAAGTTGGTCATATTGGTATGTACCGTGATGAAGAAACTCTGGAGCCGGTTGAGTACTTGGTTAAATTGCCAGAAGATATTGATCAACGTCAGATTTTTGTAGTTGATCCAATGCTTGCGACTGGTGGTTCAGCTATCTTGGCGGTAGATTCACTTAAAAAGCGTGGCGCTGCTAATATCAAGTTTGTTTGTTTGGTTGCAGCACCAGAAGGTGTTAAAAAATTGCAAGAGTCTCATCCAGATATTGATATCTACACAGCATCACTAGATGAGAAACTTAATGAACATGGCTATATTGTTCCAGGCCTCGGAGATGCAGGCGACCGTTTATTTGGTACCAAATAGGTTCAAAAAGGGAGTTTTCCCTTTTTGTTTTGCTTATATTGTGCAGAAAATAATCGCTTAGAAAATTTGAAGTAGTGGAAATCTCTTTTGAATTAGCACTCTATGAAAAATAGTGCTAACAAAAATATTTTTTATTTGACCTAATTTGACTAAAATCATATAATAACATCAAGACATTATTAAAAGGAGGATTCATATGATTCCTGTAGTTATTGAACAAACATCACGTGGTGAGCGTTCTTATGACATTTACTCACGTTTGCTCAAGGATCGTATCATCATGTTAACGGGTCCTGTCGAAGATAATATGGCAAACTCAATTATTGCCCAACTTTTGTTCTTGGATGCTCAAGACAATACGAAAGATATTTATCTTTATGTTAATTCACCCGGTGGATCAGTTTCAGCTGGTCTTGCCATTGTTGATACCATGAATTTCATCAAGTCTGATGTTCAAACTATCGTTATGGGGATGGCGGCATCAATGGGGACGATTATTGCTTCAAGTGGTACTAAAGGGAAACGTTTTATGTTGCCAAATGCAGAATACATGATTCACCAACCAATGGGTGGTACTGGTGGTGGTACGCAACAAACAGATATGGCTATTGCAGCTGAACACTTGCTCAAGACTCGTAATAACTTGGAGCAAATCTTGGCTGACAATTCCGGTCAATCCGTTGAAAAGGTTCATATCGATGCTGAACGTGATAATTGGATGAGCGCTCAAGAAACGCTCGAATATGGTTTTATCGATGAAATTATGGCTAACAACCAATTAAAATGAGTTTAGCCTATCTCAGATAAGAGTCGGATGCTAATCGGTTTAATAAGGGCCGATTCATCTGACTTTTTGTGCTATAATAGGAAGCATGTTAATAATCGATGAGGAGCTGCTTGCTATTGATCAAGCCATAGATAGTCTTATTTTGCACTTTTTAGGATTACCAGAGGTAGAAGATTATCGCTTAAAACGTCAGAAATTTGAAAAAGATAGAGGACTCCAGAAACAACTTCTTGAATTTCAAGAATTAAGGGAAATCTATGAAGAAGCTCAAAAATATGAAGCCTATAGATCAGACGTTCGAGACTTAAAGCGTCAAATCCTTAGGATTAAGCGTCAAATTGATTTAAATGAGGTAGTTATAGCTTATCGACAGGCTGAGCTTGATTTACAGACTATCATGGCTTCACTTGGTAAGGACCTTGCGCAAGCTGTATCAGACCAAATTTTTATGGATACAGGGCTACCTCTTGCCCCCCACAAGCCACATCATAAAAAAGGTGCCACTAACATAAAGGAGAGAATGAGTAATGATTAAACGCCAGGGAGTTATTGTCTATTTATACTATAATAGAGATTTACGTAAGATTGCCAAGTTTGGGGATGTTGTCTACCATTCTTATAAGATGCGTTATGTTCACCTTTATGTAGATGAGGATAAGCTTGAGAATGTATTGGCAGAACTGGGAGGAATGAAGGTGGTAAAAAAGGTTCTTCCTTCCTACTATTCAGATATTGATATGGACTTTGTAGGTAGTCTGGAACGCTATGACACCTCAGTTCCTGAACCATTTAAGAACTTTTCTCTTTAAGTAGGAGAAAAGTTCTTTTCTTTTGGGAAGAGCTATCCCTAAAGTAATGGAAACGATTGCTAGAAAGAAATTCAAAGTGTGTGGTTATTGACAATTGTCTGATAATTCTGTAAGCTATAAGGTGGACTTTTTTAAGAAATTATTAAGGAGAAATCTTATGTCTAAAAAGATCACACTTATTGTGTTAGCCTTTTTTGCATCCATTTTCTTGGTTGCTTGTGGTAAATCACCAGATGTTACTGCTAAAGCCACTGGTACCAAGATTGGGGGTACGATTAAGATCGGTGTCAACATGGAGTTGACAGGTCCTGTTGCGGCCTATGGTAAAGCCGAGCAAAATGGTATTAAGTTGGCCGTTGAAGAAATCAATAAAGCTGGCGGTGTTGATGGTAAAAAGCTAGAACTCGTCACTAAAGATAATAAATCTGAAAATGCTGAAGCTTCAACATCTTCAACTAACTTGGCTATCCAAAATAATGTAAATGCTATTGTTGGTCCAGCAACATCTGGTGCAGTTGCTGCTGCCAGTCTTGTGTCTCAAAAAACAGGGGTTCCTTTGATGACTCCATCTGGAACACAGGATGACCTAACGGTAGATGCTAAAGGAACGAAGAAATATGTTTTCCGTACAACCTTTAAAGATAGTTACCAAGGTAAAGTTTTGGCAGCCTATTCTTTTAATAACTTACATGCTAAGAAGGTTGTTCTTTATTACGATAATGCTTCTGATTACGCTAAAGGGATTGCAGATGAATTCAAACGTGAATATAAAGGTCAAATCGTTACTGAAGCAACTTTCGCTTCAGGGGATAAGGACTATCAATCAGCTTTAACTAAATTCAAAGATCTTGATTATGATGCTATTGTAATGCCTGGTTATTATACTGAAACAGGTATTATTACTAAACAAGCACGTGACCTTGGTATTGACAAACCAATCCTAGGACCTGATGGATTTAGTGATGCGAAATTTACAGAGCTCGCAGGTAAAAAGAATGCCTCAAACGTTTACTACGTATCAGGATATTCAACAAAAGTTTCTCTTTCTGATAAGGCATCAGGCTTCATCGAAGCTTATAAGAAAACTTACAAGACTGAACCAAATATGTTTGCTGCTTTAGCCTACGATTCTGTTTATATGGTTGCAGAAGCATCTAAGGGTGCGAAAACATCAGTTGATATTACCAATAATCTTGCAAAAATGAAAAACTTTGTTGGGGTTACCGGTAAAATGACAATTGACAAGGAGCATAACCCGATTAAAGCAGCTCTTATGGTTAAAAGAGATAATGGTGAAGAAGTTTCAGCAGAAGCCGTTGAAATTGAAAAATAAGCTCTTATCTTTACTGAAAATGAACTAGAAAGTTTGGTTATATATGTTTTTTGAACAACTTCCCCAACAACTAGTCAATGGTATCATCTTGGGTAGTATCTATGCCCTACTTGCCCTTGGTTATACTATGGTTTATGGGATTATCAAATTGATTAACTTTGCCCATGGAGACATCTACATGATGGGTGCCTTCGTTGGTTACTATGCGATTAACAGCTTGAAGATGAATTTCTGGATTGCCCTTGTGTTCTCCATGATTGTATGTGCCATTTTAGGGGTTGTTATCGAGTTCTTGGCTTATCGCCCACTCCGTAATTCAACACGTATTTCTGCCTTGATTACGGCCATTGGTGTGTCATTCTTCCTTGAGTATATCATGGTTTACTTCGTCGGAGCAGACACACGTTCATTCCCACAATCAATTAAAATGCATACCTATCATCTTGGATCAATCTCTGTGACAAATGTGCAATTGCTGATTTTGGCGGTTGCCCTTGTTCTCATGGTTACTCTGCAATTGATTGTTAAGAAAACTAAAATGGGTAAAGCCATGCGTGCGGTATCTGTAGATAGCGATGCAGCTGAATTGATGGGTATTAATGTTAACAATACTATCAGCTTTACATTTGCTCTTGGCTCTTCACTTGCGGGTGCTGCCGGTGTCCTTATTGGACTTTACTATAACTCAATTGAACCTCTTATGGGTATGACACCAGGTATTAAAGCCTTTGTTGCCGCTGTTCTTGGTGGTATCGGTATTATCCCAGGCGCAGCCCTTGGTGGATTTGTTATCGGTATTTTGGAGACTCTATCAACTGCAATTGGTTTATCAAGTTACCGCGATGCCATTGTTTATGGTGTCTTGATTGTTATCCTCTTGGTTCGTCCAGCGGGTATCCTCGGTAAAAATGTGAAAGAGAAGGTGTAAGACATGAAGAAAAATCTAAAAGTAAACCTTATTTGGTTTGGTCTTATCATTGGGCTCTTCCTTATCTTGAAAGGCCTTGAACTTTCAGGTATCATGAACCTTTACTATATCCAAATCTTAATGGGAATTGGTATTTCAATTCTTATGGGACTTGGTACTAACTTGGTCCTTGGTTTCTCAGGACAATTTACACTTGGACAAGCCGGTTTTATGGCAATTGGTGCTTACTCATCTGCCATTATTACTGGTATGATGCCAACTTATGATGGTTTCTACCTCTCTATGGTTGTTGGTGTTATCATTGCAGCTGTCGTTGCCTTAATCTTTGGTCTACCTACTCTTCGTTTGAAAGGAGATTACCTTGCCATTGCCACTCTTGGTATGGCAGAAATTATCCGTATCATTATTGTTAATGGTGGTGAATTGACCAATGGTGCCGCTGGTTTGACAGGAATTCTCCCTTATACAAGCTGGCCTGTCATTTATTTCTTTGTAGTGATCATCACAATTTTGGTGCTAAACTTCTTGCGTTCAGCGACTGGTCGTCAAGCTATTACACTTCGTGAAGATGAAATTGCTGCAGAGTCAATGGGTGTTAACGTCACAAAAATGAAGGTACTTATCTTTGTTATCGGTGCCATGATTTCAGCTATTGCCGGTTCACTTTATGTCAGCTACATAGGTACTGTCGTGCCAAAAGATTTCACCATCATGAAATCAATTGATTACCTGATCATTGCCGTTCTTGGTGGTCTCGGATCAATTACAGGTACTGTCATTGCCGCTATTGTTCTTGGTATTATCAATATGTTCCTTCAAAACGTTTCAAATCTCCGTATGATTATTTATGCGTTGGCTTTGATTCTTGTCATGCTTTTCCGCCCAAGTGGACTTCTTGGAACGAAAGAACTCTATCTCTCAAAATTCTTCAATAAATCTAAGGAGGGCAAATAAAAATGGCACTTCTTGAAGTTAAAAATTTGACTAAAAACTTTGGTGGTCTGACTGCCGTTGGTGATGTTTCAATGGAACTCAACGAGGGTGAATTGGTCGGACTTATCGGACCAAACGGTGCTGGTAAGACAACTTTGTTCAACTTGTTGACAGGTGTTTATGAACCAAGTGAAGGAACCGTTACCCTCGATGGTACAGTTCTAAATGGTAAGGCGCCTTATAGGATTGCTTCTCTTGGTTTGTCACGTACCTTCCAAAATATCCGCCTTTTCAAAGATATGACTGTACTTGAAAATGTTCTTGTTGGTTTGTCAAATAAACAACCTTCAAACTTCTTTGCATCACTCTTGCGTTTGCCTAAGTACTATTCAGGTGAAGAAGAGTTGAAAGAAAAAGCCATGAAATTATTGGCTATCTTCAATTTGGATGATGAAGCAGAAACACTTGCGAAAAACCTGGCATATGGACAACAACGTCACTTGGAAATTGTACGTGCATTAGCAACGGAACCTAAAATTCTTTTCCTTGATGAACCGGCTGCAGGTATGAACCCACAAGAAACAGCTGAGTTGACGGCTCATATTCGTCAAATTCAAAAAGACTTTGGTATCACAATTATCTTGATTGAGCATGATATGAGTCTGGTCATGGATGTTACTGAGCGTATCTATGTTTTGGAATATGGACGCTTGATTGCAGAAGGAACACCTGATGAAATTAAGAATAACAAACGTGTTATTGAAGCTTACTTGGGAGGTGAAGCATAATGGCTATGTTAAAAGTTGAAAATCTCTCAATTAAATACGGATCAATCGAAGCTGTTAAAAATGTTAGCTTTGAGGTTAATGAAGGTGAAGTTGTAACTCTTATCGGTGCTAATGGTGCCGGTAAGACATCTATTCTTCGTACCATTTCTGGTCTTGTTCGTCCAACTGCTGGAACCATCTCGTACCTTGGAAAAGATATTCACAAAACACCAGCTCGTAAGATTGTCGCAGAAGGACTGGCTCAGGTTCCAGAAGGGCGCCATGTTTTCCCAGGATTAACTGTCTTGGAAAATCTTGAAATGGGAGCTTTCCTTCATACAAATAAAGAGGAAAATGTAGCTCTCTTGAAGAAAGTCTTCCAACGTTTCCCACGTCTAGAAGAACGTAAAAATCAAGATGCAGCCACACTTTCTGGTGGTGAGCAACAAATGCTTGCAATGGGCCGTGCCCTTATGAGCCGTCCAAAACTCTTGCTTTTGGATGAACCTTCAATGGGACTTGCCCCAATCTTTATTCAAGAAATTTTCGATATTATCGAAGATATCAAGGCACAAGGTACTACCGTTCTTTTGATTGAACAAAATGCCAATAAGGCTTTGTCAATTGCGGATCGTGGTTATGTTCTTGAAACTGGGAAAGTCGTTCTTTCAGGTACTGGTAAAGAGCTTCTTGCGTCAGACGAAGTTCGTAAAGCCTATCTTGGAGGATAAGAAAAAGCGCCCAAGGGCGTTTTTCTATAGTCTTATCGTGATTGTAATTTGCTAATTTTCCAGTAAAATAGTGAAATCGTTTACAATTAGTGTGGTATAATACAAGTAAGAAATTATTCGGAGGAAAATGAAAATGGCAGTAAAAGATTTTATGGCGAAGCGTGTGGTCTATATTTCACCACAAACAACTGTTGCAGCAGCTGCAGACATTATGCGTGAAAAAGGTTTGCGTCGCTTACCAGTAATTGAGAACGACAAGCTGGTTGGTCTTATCACAGAAGGGACAATGGCTGATGCCTCACCATCTAAAGCAACTAGCTTATCAATCTATGAGATGAACTATCTTCTTAATAAGACAAAGGTAGGAGACATTATGATCAAGAATGTCCTTACCGTTTCCAAATATGCTAGTCTTGAGGATGCTATCTATATCATGCTTCAAAATAAAGTTGGTGTTCTTCCAGTTGTGGACAATGACCAAATTTCTGGAATTATTACAGACAAGGATGTTTTTCGTGCCTTTTTGGAAATCTCTGGCTATGGCCAAGCTGGAATCCGTATTGGGCTTGAAGTCTTAGATACGCCACGTGTCCTGGAAAAAATTGCCAACCTCATTTCTAGTGAAAATCTCAACATTGAACGTACAATTATTGCACCTAAAAATGATACTGCTCTTCGTGTTGAACTTCAAGTTGAAGGGGATGTGGAACCAGAACACCTTAAAAAAGTTTTTGTAGAAGCAGGGTTTACAGTTACCGAAATTACTGAAACAGAAGCAAAAGAGTTAGACTAATAAGAAAAGGGAGTCAGAGCTTAACGAATTTATTTCTGAGTCCCACTCCTATAGGTTAGTAGCTTAGCAACAGGTTCTTCTATTTGAACGATTAGTTGCGGGCTATAAGTTTTTGACAGTAAAAAAGAAGCTGAACATTCAATGTTCTAGCTTCTTTTTTGTTAGTCTTGGAAATCATAAAGTGTTGTAGAAAGGTAACGCTCACCATTATCAGGCAAGAGTGTTAATACTTTTTTACCTTCGCCGAGTTCAGCGGCAACTTTAAGAGCAGCAGCAATAGCAGCACCTGATGAGATACCAGCTAGGAAACCTTCCTCGATACCCAATGTACGTGACGTTGCGATAGCTTCATCAGAAGGAATACGCACAACACTGTCATATGATTTTGTATCCAATGTGTCAGGAATAAATCCAGTTGAAATACCTTGAATTTTGTGTGGCCCTGGTTTGTCACCATTCAATACAGCAGATTCATCAGCTTCAATACCATAAACTTTGATATTTGGGTTAGCAGCTTTCAGAGTTTTAGAAACACCTGAAATAGTACCACCAGTACCGATACCAGCGACAAACGCATCCAAACCATCTGCACCAAAATCTTCAAGAATCTCTTGGCCAGTTGTATCAGCATGAACAGCTGGATTTGAAGGGTTAGCAAATTGAAGTGGCACCCAACCATTGCGTTCAGTGGCAACTTCCTTAGCTTTAGCGATAGCACCCTTCATTCCTTCGCTACCAGGTGTCAAAACAAGTTCAGCACCATAAGCTTGAATGATTTTACGACGTTCAACACTCATTGTGTCAGGCATCACGATAACGACCTTGTAGCCTTTGGCAGCGCCAACCCAAGCTAGACCAATACCAGTGTTACCTGAAGTTGGTTCAACGATAGTATCTCCAGGTTTAATTGTACCAGCTTTTTCAGCATCTTCAATCATACGAAGAGCAATACGGTCTTTAACTGAAGAACCAGGGTTAAATGCTTCAAGTTTAACATAAACATCTGCTGAACCTTCTGGAACAATAGAGTTAAGTTTAATAACTGGTGTTTTTCCAACAAGTTCGGTAATTGAGTTGTAAATTGTCATATTTAAAATCCTCTTAATCTTTGGTTGATGGTTTTAAGTATACGACGGTAGGCCTAACTTGTAAAATACATCTTCTTTATCACTGTGATAACGTTTAACTATCAAAGGGGAATCTCAACAATTTTTTTGCCAGACTTTTGATAACTTACTTTTCCTTGATAGAAGTCAGTAAGTTCTTGCCCAAGTCTTTCAATTTCAGGCTCTTCAATAAACAAAGTTGTAGAAACATCAGATAAGAAAGTTGTATCAAATTCTTGGAGCCCATTTTTTTCAAGAAAATTGGAGAAGACTTGGTATTGAGAGTAGGTTAACTCTATGGTTAGCCCAGTTAATTCCTTGACTTCAACTCGGCCAATTTCTTCAATGGCATGAGCAACGCTACCAGAGTAAGCACGGATAAGGCCACCAGCTCCAAGCTTGATTCCACCAAAATAACGGGTTACCACTGCTACGACATTAGTTAGTCCTTGTTTTTCTAGGACAGTAAGCATGGGAACACCAGCCGTCCCAGAAGGTTCACCATCATCACTAGAACGCTTAATTTGCCCATATTCTCCGACAATCATTGCTGAGCAAGAGTGATTGGACTTGTGATGCTCTTTTTTAATCTGAGCAATATATTCTCTTCCTTCTTCTTCACTGCTAATGCGTTTCAAGTGACAAATAAAACGAGATTTTTTGATTTCTTCTTCAACGATTCCATCGTTGGCAATAGTTTTGTAATCCATAAAAAAATTTTAGCATAAAAACGTAAATTCAAACATATTTTCGAATAGAAAGGTATGGTACCTAAAGAATATTATGGACGACTATTTACAGAAGATCAAATGCCAACAGACTATTATTCTGAGGCTTTAACATTAGAAAGCATGGTAAATATCGATAATCAACTCAGGTGCAAAAGATGTTTTAGTCCCATAGAGGAAGAATGGCAATTACCAAATGGCAAACATTACTGCAGAGCTTGTATAGTCTTTGGTAGAAACCAAGAAGGGAAGCAACTTTATTACTTTGCTTCAAAAGAAGCTGACATCAACTTTCCTGTTCTAAAGTGGTCGGGGAAATTAACTTCTTATCAAGCTGAGGTCTCAGAGAAACTGTTGAAAACTTATCAACAACAGAAAAACAGTCTTGTACATGCTGTAACTGGTGCTGGTAAGACGGAAATGATTTATAAAATCGTTGCCTATGTTCTTGAAACTAAAGGCCGAGTTGCTATTGCCAGTCCTCGGGTTGATGTTTGCCGAGAATTGCATATACGTCTTCAAAGAGATTTTACGTGTAGTATTTCCTTACTTCATGCTGAAAGCGAGCCATACGACGGGAGTTCGCTTGTCATATCCACCACACATCAATTGCTAAAATTTTATCAGAGTTTTGACTTAATTATCGTTGACGAAGTAGATGCCTTCCCCTTTGTAGGAAATCCTATGTTAAATCATGCTGTTAAGCAGGCAAAGAAAAAAAACGGACAGCTTATTTACCTAACAGCAACTTCTACAGTATCTCTGGAAGAGCAAGTACGAGTCGGTGTACTAGAAAAACACCACCTTGCTAGACGCTTTCATGGTAACACTTTAGTGATTCCTCAATTCTTTTGGCAAGGAAAATTACAACAATCTTTATCTAAGCAAAAACTTCCAAGACCCCTCCTTAGACAACTCAAGAAACAAAGAAAATCAAAGTTTCCTTTATTAATCTTTTTTCCCAATATAGAAATGGGTGAGAGATTTACCACAATTCTTCAAAACTATTTCCCAGAAGAAAAAATAGCATTTGTTTCCTCAAAAAGTGAAGAGCGTTCAGAAATGGTAAAGAAATTTAGGGAACAAGATCTGACTATTCTTGTGACGACTACTATTCTTGAGCGTGGGGTGACCTTTCCTAAAGTAGATGTTTTTGTGTGCATGGCAAATCACCACTTATTTACAAGTTCGAGTCTTATTCAGATTGGTGGTAGGGTGGGGCGTTCGCCCGAGAGACCTACAGGAAAACTCTATTTCTTTCATGAAGGGCTATCTAAATCGATATTGCAATGTCGACAAGAAATAAAAGCAATGAATAGAAAAGGAGGATTTAATGATGAGATGTTTAATGTGCAATGAAAGTATCGAAGTGATTTCCAGATTACGATATTTGCTCACGTTTACGGAGAGTAAGGAATATTGTTGCACAGAATGTAAGAGTCATTTTAAGAAACTCTCAAAAGTAAGGTGTCCAAATTGTTACAAAGAAATGCACGGACATGAATGTGTTGATTGTCAAATTTGGAAGAAAAAAGGTTACACTCCAAATCACATTGCAATCTTTCGCTATGAAGGGTCTATGAAAGAGTACTTTAGTCATTATAAGTTTATGGGAGACTATTACCTAAGAAAAATTTTTCAAGAAGATATTGCGGATGCACTGAACCCCTTATTAAAGAAAGGATACACATTAGTCCCAGTGCCACTCTCAAAAGAACGATTTATCGAAAGGGGCTTCAACCAGGTTGAAGGATTGATAGAGGGTCTCCCCTATCAAAACATTTTTGGGAAAAAGGATATTGAAAAGCAATCTTCTAAAACAAGGAAAGAACGTTTAAATCAAGAAAATCCATTTTTTATAAAACAAAACGTAGAGTTATCAAGAAAAATAGTTATAGTAGATGATATCTATACAACAGGTTCGACGATTTATAAAATGGTTCAATTATTGCAAAAAACACATATTGAAGAAATTGTGACCTTTTCCCTAGCCAGATAATAAAAATCCTTGCAAATTTTCATGAAAAGGATATAATAAAAATAAAGAAAACGCTAACAAGCGAGAAAGAGGTCTCTTATGATTAGATATAGTATCCGTGGTGAAAACATCGAAGTAACGGAAGCTCTTCGTGACTATGTTGAAAATAAACTTAGCAAAATTGAAAAATATTTCAACGAAGACCAAGAATTGAATGCACGTGTAAATCTTAAGATTTATCGTGGAAAAACTGCTAAAGTGGAAGTTACCATTCCTATAGGTTCTGTAACACTACGTGCAGAAGATGTTTCGCAAGATATGTATGGTTCTATTGACTTAGTGGTCGATAAGATTGAAAGACAAATCCGTAAAAACAAAACAAAAATTGCTCGTAAACATCGTGAAAAAGTATCCACAGGTGAGGTATTCTCAGTTGACTTTAACAAGGAAGAAGTTGAAGAAGCACCATCTGTTGAAGTTGTGAGAACAAAAAACATTGAGTTGAAACCAATGGATGTTGAGGAAGCTATTCTTCAGATGGAATTGTTAAGCCATGACTTCTTTATCTATGCTGATAGCGAAGATCATACAATAAATGTACTTTACAAACGTGAAGATGGTAATTACGGCTTGATTGAAGCTAAATAGAATAATTAGGTGGGATATATGTATGTCCTGCTTATTTATTTGGGCAAAAGATCACTAATCGAAAAAAGTAAAACATAAATTAATTTAATGATAAAAAGTTATTGACAAGGTAAGCAAGAGATGATAATATGAATAAGCTGTTTCGGAAGGGACGGCCAGGACCAAGAAGTGAAAAAACTTCAAAAAAGGTGTTGACAAGTTATTCTAGATTTGCTAGAATGTAGAAGTTGTCTTAAGAGAGACAAAGACCTTTGAGAACTGAATAAGAAACCAAGTGCAGGGTTATGATAGAAGAATTATAACCTGTCAATTTACAAGAATAAAACGTCAGAAGACGGAAATGAGTTAACGCTCGAACGATTATTAAATTTAATGAGAGTTTGATCCTGGCTCAGGACGAACGCTGGCGGCGTGCCTAATACATGC
>ERZ773076.567-NODE-567-length-18331-cov-2.908897_pt1 | contig 18331 bp, 20 predicted proteins | sample MGYA00580613_ERZ773076 | MGnify/ENA primary metagenome ERZ773076 (study PRJEB29015, sample SAMEA2738005) | human oral metagenome | biome: human oral; feature: human-associated habitat; material: dental | place: China | collected 2057 ...
ACATTGCTAATACACCAAAACAGCTTATGGTTTATGAAGCACTTGGTTGGGAAGCACCTGAGTTTGGTCACATGACCTTAATCGTTAATGCCGAGACTCATAAGAAACTCAGCAAACGTGACGGTGCTATCTTGCAATTTATCGAACAATACCGTAACCTGGGCTATTTACCAGAAGCTATCTTCAACTTTATCGCCCTCTTGGGCTGGTCTCCAGTTGGTGAAGAGGAAATTTTTGGTCGTGACCAGTTGATTGAACTCTTCGACTATGAACGCTTGTCTACTTCACCTGCTTCCTTCGACACCAAGAAATTGGAATGGATTAACAATACCTATATGAAGCAAGCGAGTCTTGAAGAAGTGACGGCTCTAGCCTTGCCACATCTGATTGAGGCAGGTCGTGTATCAGCTAATCCATCGGAAGAAGAGTTAGCTTGGGTGACCAAGGTCGTCTCACTCTTCCACGAGCAAATGTCTTACGGGGCAGAAATCGTATCTCTGTCTAGCCTCTTCTTCAACGATAGTTTGACGATTGACGAAGAAAGTCGTGAGGTTTTAGCAGGCGAGCAAGTGCCAGCTGTCTTGGCGGCGGTTCGCGAGAAGTTAGCGAACTTAGAAGACTTTGAAGCAGCGAATATTAAAGCTTGCATCAAGGAAGTGCAGAAGGAAACAGGCGCCAAAGGGCGTGGCCTCTTCATGCCAATCCGGATTGCTGTGAGTGGCCAAATGCATGGTCCAGAATTACCGGCATTAATCGAAGTCTTAGGCAAAGAAAAAGTCCTATCCCACATTGACCAAGTAGCAGCGCTCTTGGCATAAAATTCAAGATGACTATAAGAGGCTGGGGCACTTGCCTCAACCTCTTTTTCTAGTTAAGCCAGATGGAGGATTCAAGTTTGGAGGTCGTGAACATGCATATTCCCTTGTATGAACCTTTAAATACGCTCAAGCCAATTGGCCAAGGAATTTGGATGGTAGATGGTGATCTGATTCAGATGTCTGTTGGTTGTGGGAGCCTGCCCTTTTCTACACGTATGACAGTGGTCCAATTAGCGGATGGTAGCCTGTGGTGTCACTCACCCATTGCGCCCAATGAGAGCCTGTTTCAAGCCTTAGATTCCTTGGGACCAGTGGCTCATTTGGTATCTCCTAACAAAATTCATTATGCCTACATTCCTGATTGGCAGCGGCGTTACCCTCAAGCTAAGGCCTGGAGTAGTCCAGGTGTTGAAGAGCGGGCTGCAAGTCAGAAAATAGCCGTAAACTTTGATGCGGCTTTGGAGAATCGAGCGCCGAAAGATTGGGCAGGCCAACTAGATCAATTAATTTTTTCTGGTAGTCGTGCAGTCGAAGAAGTGGTCTTCTTCCATCGAGCGAGTCAGACCTTGATTGTGACGGACTTAATCGAGAATTTTGAAGTTAACCAGATGCCTCATGCCTTACAGCGTGGCTTTTATCGATTTGCGAGGATTGCAGATCCTGATGGCCAGACCCCAATTGATTTTCGGATGAGCTTTCTTGGTCGTCGTGCTCAAGCTAAGGCTTGCATGGATCAAGTCCTCGCCTGGCAGCCGGAGCGAGTCATCATGGCACACGGCCGACCTTATTTTGAAAATGGAACAGCAGAATTAAAGCGCGCTTGGCGCTGGATACAGTAAGGAGAGTGGACATGGAACATTCTACTTGGCATCAAGCCATTAAGGAAGAACTACCAACGGGTTATTTCAGTCAAATTAACCATTTTATGGATCAAGTTTATAGCCAAGGAAGAATCTATCCGCCGCGTGACCGGGTCTTTAATGCCATCCAAACGACTCCCTTAGAGGATGTCAAGGTGGTTATTCTGGGGCAAGATCCCTACCATGGGCCAGGTCAGGCACAAGGATTAAGCTTTTCTGTACCTAATGATTTGCCTGCCCCCCCTTCTCTTCAGAATATTCTCAAAGAATTAGCAGATGACATTGGCGTCAAGCCCAATCATGACTTAACGGCCTGGGCCCAACAAGGCGTCTTGCTGCTCAATGCCTGTTTGACCGTACCAGCCGGTATGGCTAACGGACATGCAGGTCAGATTTGGGAGCCATTTACCGACGCCATCATTCGGGTCGTCAATCAACAGGAGCAGTCGGTTGTCTTCATCTTGTGGGGTGCCTATGCCCGCAAGAAGAAGGCTTTAATTACCGCTAGCCAGCACTTGGTGATTGAATCTGCGCATCCTAGTCCCCTATCTGCTTATCGCGGTTTCTTTGGCAGTCGACCTTTTTCACGAGCCAATGCCTTTTTAGAGGCCCAGGGTCAGACACCAATTAATTGGCTTAGCTAGAGCCTTTTTACTATTTTAACGCAAAGGAGCAATACTATGGCAATACAAGTCTATAATACCTTGACACGGCAGAAGGAAGTTTTCCGTCCTATTAAAGAGGGGCAAGTAGCTTTCTATGTCTGCGGTCCGACCGTCTATAACTATATCCATATCGGTAACGCCCGTAGCGCGGTAGCCTTTGACACCATCCGCCGTTACTTCCAGTATCGAGGTTATCGAGTCAATTATGTCAGCAACTTTACTGACGTCGATGACAAAATTATCAAGGCAGCGATTGCTGAAGGTTCAACTCCTGAAGCCATTGCTGATAAATATATCTCGGCCTTCAAGGAAGATACCGGGCAACTCAATATTCAACCGGCGACCGTTCATCCACGAGTTATGGAAAATATTGAGGAAATTATTGCTTTCGTCCAGACCTTGATTGAAAAGGGCCATGCCTATGAATCTGAAGGCGATGTTTACTTCAAGACGGAATCTTTTAAAGACTATGGACATTTATCTGACCAATCGCTAGAGGACCTACTAGTAGGCGCAAGCGAACGTTTGGATCAGGTAGTTGCAGAACGCAAGGCCAATCCTCTGGACTTCGCCCTCTGGAAGACTGCCAAGCCTGGGGAAATCGCCTGGGATTCGCCGTGGGGACCGGGCCGTCCTGGCTGGCATATTGAATGTTCAGTTATGGCCACTAAGTACCTAGGTGATACGATTGATATTCACGGGGGCGGACAAGACCTCACCTTCCCTCACCATGAGAATGAGATTGCCCAGTCTGAAGCTTGCACCGGCCATACTTTTGCCCATTACTGGCTCCACAATGGCTTTGTAACCATTGGGAAGCAAGATGAGAAAATGAGTAAGTCCCTGGGGAACTTTGTTCTCCTGCGAGACTTGCTAGCAGCTTATGATCCTATGATTATTCGCTACATGTTGGCGACAACCCACTATCGTCGTCCTTTGCGCTATGATGAGGCTGTGATTACCGAAGCACAAGCTAATGTCAACAAATTACGGGAAGCAATTCGTCGACTTAAGCACCGTCAGGAGCAAGCTAGCGCAGACCTTGAAGATCATGAGACTTGGTTAACGGAGATTAATGGCATTCAAGAGCAATTTGTGATCGCTATGGATGATGACTTTAATGCTTCTAATGGGATTACGGCTCTTTTTGATTTGGTCAAGTCCCTGAATCGTTACTTGGATCTAGAATTAGTGAGCCAAGCAGTTCTGTCACTTTATGACAAAGTTCTACATGACTTATTAGCAGTATTTGGCTTGGATTTAGAAGATAAAAGCAATAGTATTGATCAGGAAATTGAGGCGCTGATTGAGGAACGCCGTCAAGCCCGGGCCAACAAGGATTTTGCCCGTAGCGACGCGATTCGTGATCAACTCAAGGAGCAAGGCATTCTTTTAGATGATACGCCTCAAGGTACGGTTTGGAAGCGAGTGAATCGATGAATCAAGTAGATCAATTAAATGGGGCTGCCCTAGCCTATATTGGGGATGCCATCTATGAGCTTTATGTCAGACAGCATGTCATCGCCTCTGGCTTGACCCAGCCCAATCGTCTGCATCGGGCAGCGACCCGCTATGTAGAGGCCAAGGGCCAGGCCTATGCCATGCAGTGTCTGCGGGACCAAGAGACCTTAAATGAAGAGGAATTAACCATCTATAAACGGGGGCGTAATCATAAGGCTAATACCAAGGCTAAGAATGCTAGCATTGGCGATTACCGCCAGGCAACAGGCTTTGAAGCCCTACTTGGCTGGCTTCATCTGTCAGGACAAAGTCAGCGTTTGGAGGAGTTGATTGCCCAGTCTCTAGCCCTAATCGATCAGAGAGGACAATAGAATGAAATATGATACAAGTCGGTCGCGCAAATCAACTAGCAAGCGACAAACGCATAAAAATAAATATGATGAAACAACAGACAAGAAAATAGAAAATGCGACAGATAAGACTTCCCAAGAGGAAATTATCTTTGGCAAACACGCGGTAATGGAAACCCTTAAAAAAAATAAGGGGATAAATAAACTTTTTTATCAAAAAGGGCTGGCAGATTCTAAAATAAGTAGTATAATAGAATTAGTAAAAAACCACGGCGGAATTTTTCAAGAAGTTCCGAAAAGTAAACTGGATGAATTGACCCAAGGTGCTAATCACCAAGGGTTGGTTCTCACCGTGCCTCCTTTTGATTATCAGACCATAGAAGACTGCCTTGCCTTGGCCGAAAGTAAAGGTCAGCCTCCTTTCCTACTGATTCTTGATGGGATTGAAGATCCTCATAATTTGGGGTCCATTCTTCGCACGGCGGATGCTTTTGGTGTCCACGGAATCATCATTCCTAAGCGTCGCGCAGTCGGTTTAACAGGCATTGTGGCCAAGACATCCACAGGGGCTATCGAACATGTGCCCGTTGTTCGTGTTGCAAACATCGCTCAGACCATTGAACTGCTACAAAATCAAGGGATCTGGGTCTTCGCCACGGATATGGCGGGAGAAGATGTGCGCCAGTGGAATAGTCAAGGGCCTTTAGCGATTGTCATTGGGAATGAAGGTCAAGGGGTCTCTCCTCTTGTGAAGCAAAAAGCAGACGGCATTATCACCATCCCAATGGTGGGACATGTCCAAAGTCTCAATGCTAGCGTGGCAGCAGGCGTATTGGTTTATGAAGTTGCCCGGCATCGGATGAATTAGGGGAATCACTAGATGAAAAGACAGGCCTACCTTTTGGTGGATGGCTACAATATGATTGGTGCGTGGCCACACCTGTCGCGTCTTCAAGTGGTTAATATCTAAGAAGCGCGGGATCGACTAATAGCTGAACTGGCCAGTTATGCCAAGGTGAGACAGGTCCAAGTGATTGTGGTCTTTGATGCCCAATTAGTACCTGGACGAGCGACAAGGCTTGAGCAGTCTGGAGTGCAAGTGGTTTTTACCGAGGAGAACGAAACGGCAGACTCGTATATTGAGAGGGGAGTAGGAGCCTATATCCATCCGTTGAACCGCGTAACGGTGGCAACGAGCGATATGGCTGAGCAATGGACTATTTTTCAACAGGGAGCCCTTCGTATGTCGGCTCAAGAATTATGGCTTAATTTGAAGTTAGCCAAGGAAGAAATGACTGCAGATGTCGAACGTTACTATAGTAGACGGCTCCGCCGGCACAGTCCGTGGAGCGCAAGACAATTGGCAAGACTCGATCAATTGCGCCAAACACTTTAAACATATGGGATAAACCTTTTCCTTCTCCCCTATATTAACCCTATAGAGGAGGCAATACCCATGGATTTTCATCAGAAAGAAGATACAGAGTTGTCAGCACTGGATCAAGCAGTTGCAGCACTCAAGGCAGATTTTGATGGTCAACAATTTGAACAATTGTTGCGCCAGTTTAGTCCTTTGATTAGAAGTTGTTATTTGATGAGTAAGTCTGCTTATCTCGATTATGCAGACTTTCAACAGGAAGCTAGAGTTACTTTGTGGAAGGCCATCTTCACTTATAACGGTGGAATTCCCTTCAAGAGTTATTTCAAGATTGTCCTTATCCGACATTTTAGCCATTTGTATCGTTACGAATCGGCTTGTAAACGCGTTCAAGCATCCGATTGTGTTTCTTTGGACGTGGATGACTATGTAAGAGAACAACTAGAGGCACATTTCGATCCTTTGAGTCCCCTAGCCCAAGGTCATGATGTGGCACCAGAAGATTGGTGTTTAGCGCGTGAAGTCTCTGATGGTTATTTCTCAAGTCTGTCTGATTGGGAAAAAGAGGTCCTCTTAGCTTGCCTAGATGGCATGAGTGTCGAGGAGATGTCTCAGTTCAAGGGCAAGTCCCAACGTTCTTGTCAAAGTGCCCTAAGCCGCTGTCGTAAAAAACTAGAAGATTTCTGCAAGAGGCTTGACAAATAGCCGGGAACTGCCTATCATTAAAAGATGATATAGCATCAAAAGGAGGTAGTTGCCTTGGCTCAAAAGAAAGGTGCCTTAGCCTGTAGTGAATGTGGTCAACGTAATTACCACATGACACCCACGCAGATGGGACAGTCGCAACGCTTAGAAATCAAGAAATTCTGCAAGTATTGCAACAAGCATACCTTGCATAAAGAAACTAAATAGAAGGGTATTAGAGCATGGGATACATTAAGAACGTCGGAAAAGAAATGAAACGTGTGACTTGGCCAAGCTTAGGCGAAGTCAACAAATATACATGGACAGTCATCATTATGGTCGTTTTATTAGGCCTCTACTTCGGTGGCATCGACTTTGGCTTGTCCAACTTACTCAACTACTTCTACGCCCTCTAAGCGAGCGAGAGGTAGGCACTTAGATAGAAAACCTCAATCCGCTTGGAGAATCTCTCTAGGCGGATTGATTTACTTTAGGGAAAAGGATGGTGGCTTCATGACACACGATGAACACTTAGAACAGCATATGTATGACCTCTTAAGCAAACGAGGCGTGACTATTAAGGATATTGCCCACATTGTCTACGACTTACAAGTAGATTATGTGCCCCATATTACCATTGAGCAGTGTCAATCTCACGTTCAAGAAGTCCTCAAAAAGCGCGAGGTTCAACACGCAGTGGTCACCGGCATTGAGTTAGATATGGCAGTTGAAGCGGGCCACTTCTCGCCTATTTTACGAGACATTATTGCCCGCGATGCAGGGCTTTATGGCATTGATGAGATTCTGGCCCTGTCCATTGTTAATGTCTACGGATCGATTGGCCTGACCAACTTCGGCTATGTGGACAAAATGAAGACCGGCATCGTCAAAGAACTAGATTCCAAGACGCCTGGCCGGGTCAACACTTTCATTGATGACTTGGTAGGCGCCATTGCAGCCGCTGCTGCAGCTCGGATTGCTCACGCAGGTTTAGAGAGAAATCAAGACTAGCCACTAGGCCAAATGCCCAGGGAAATTCCTTGGGCCGGGTCTTGTCTCAGTGGCCGCCCTTATGTTATACTAAGGCTAACGATAGCGACCTACCCAATGTAGGTTTTTTATTTTGCCGGTTCAAATTAAAGGAGTAGACAGATGAGTAAAGAATGGTATGTATTACACACGTACTCAGGGTACGAAAACAAGGTCAAAGAAAATATCGAGATGCGGACGGAAAGCATGAACATGCAAGACCATATCTTCCGTATTGCGGTGCCTGAAGAAGAAGTGGTTGAGAAGACCGATGGCGTAGAGAAGAAAAAAGTCGAAAAGACCTTCCCTGGCTACGTCCTAGTAGAGATGGAAATGTCGGATGAGGCTTGGTTTATCGTCCGGAACACGCCAGGTGTAACTGGTTTTGTTGGCTCTCATGGGGCTGGCTCAAAACCGTCCCCACTCTTGCCAGAAGAAATTGCGGCTATCTTGGGTGATGCGCCAATGCCAAGTCAACGTGTAGAACTCAATGTAGAAGAAGGAGACTATGTGTCCATTATCGACGGGGCTTTCTCTGGCTTATCTGGCCAAATCGAAGAAATCGACCGCGACCACGACAAACTTAAAGTAGTGATTGAAATGTTTGGTCGTGAGACAGTGGCGGAATTAGACTTCGTGCAAGTTAAAAAAGAAGATATTTAATCTAGACAGAGACCTGGAAGGTAGCTTCCGGGTCTCTTTTTTGATGGGCGAGTGATGAAGTCTTAACAAACTTTGATAAATGTCCAGCTGAGACTCGTCAAAGGGCCTCACTTGTGCTATACTATCTCCCAATAAGGGCTTTTAATTCCATCCCGTGAGGTGGAGAAGGCTAAATCACTTTACCGAGCCCTTGGAATAAATTCAGAGGGCTCTTTGTCATGTCTTGGAGCCCGGAAAAGAGGTTATGATGGAACTACAAACGTCCAAAGTCCGCATGCTGCTTGATGTTGAGCAGAAGCCACCTTTCCTACAAGGGCTCTTGTTGAGCGCCCAGCACGTCTTCGCCATGTTTGGGGCGACCATTCTGGTGCCCCTGATTCTGGGGATGCCGGTTTCGGTGGCGCTCTTCGCCTCAGGGATTGGGACCCTCATCTACATGGTCTCGACTCAGTTCAAGGTGCCGGTCTACCTAGGGTCGTCCTTCGCCTTTATCCAGGCCATGGCTTTTGCCAATAGCCAGATGAATGGCGATGTCTCTGCCGCCCAAACCGGGGTGGTGCTAGTTGGGCTAGTCTATGTTGGGATGGCCCTCTTGATTAGGGCAATTGGAACTACTTGGATTGATCGCTTGCTGCCGCCTATTGTGATTGGGCCCATGATTATGGTAATCGGTTTGGGCTTAGCCAACTCAGCAGTTAAGAATGCTGGTTTTGTGCAGGGGGGCGACATCAAACATATCCTGGTCGCCATTGTTACTTTCTTAATCACGGCCTTCATCAATACCAAAGCCAAGGGTTTTCTCAAAATCATCCCCTTCCTCTTCGGGATTATTGGGGGCTACTTGGTGGCCGTTGTCTTTGGTTTGGTAGACTTTAAGCCAGTCCTAGAGGCAGCTTGGTTTGAAGTGCCGCATCTCTATCTGCCCTTTGAAACCAGTGGTTTCTTCAGTCGTTATCACCTCTACTTTGGACCAGAGACTTGGGCGATTTTGCCGGTAGCGGTCGTGACCATTGCCGAACATATTGGGGACCATACAGTGTTGGGGCAAATCTGCGGCCGTAAGTTCTTGGAAAAACCAGGCCTCCATCGGACCTTGATTGGGGATGGGGTGGCGACCGCTGTGTCAGCCTTTATCGGTGGTCCGGCCAATACCACTTATGGCGAGAATACTGGGGTGGTTGGGATGACTCGTATCGCTTCCGTCTCTGTCATTCGCAATGCTGCCCTCTTTGCTATCGGGCTTAGCTTTATGGGCAAATTCACCGCCATCATCTCCACCATTCCGAAACCCGTCTTAGGTGGTATGGCCATCCTGCTCTACGGAGTCATTGCTTCTAACGGTTTGAAAGTGCTGATTGAGAAGCAAGTCGACTTCCACCAAGTCCGTAACTTGATTATCGCCAGTTCCATGTTGGTGTTAGGCTTGGGTGGCGCGGTTCTCAAATTAGGACCGGTGACCCTATCTGGGACTGCCCTCTGTGCCTTGGCTGGCGTCCTGCTCAACTTAATCTTGCCACACGAAGAAAAATTCCAAGACCAGAAGGTTGAAGAATTACTTGGTGAAGCGTAAATAAGGAGCTCCCTTTCCAGGGGGCTTTTCTTGTATGAACAAAGCCAAGCAGGGGTAGAATCTTACAGAGTAAAAAAATCTCTCGAAATCAGGCCTTAAGGCATTGCATATTTGCTGGAGTATGCTATAATAGTACGGTGCGCAAAGTACGCACACTGAGTGGGAGGAGGCTTAGGCTTCCATGAACCACATCACGAACCAAAAATTAAGGAGGAATGTTTCGTGGCTAAAAAAGTCGTAAAACAAGTTAAATTACAAATCCCAGCCGGCAAAGCAAGCCCTGCTCCACCAGTAGGTCCAGCGCTCGGTCAAGCACAAGTAAACATCATGGGGTTCTGTAAAGAGTTCAACGCTCGTACACAAGATCAAGCAGGCTTGATTATTCCTGTTGTTATCTCTGTATACGAAGACCGTTCATTTACTTTCATCACCAAAACTCCACCAGCTCCAGTATTGTTACTGAAAGCTGCTAAAGTTGACAAAGGTTCAGGTGTACCTAACAAAACTAAGGTTGCCACTGTAACCAAAGATCAAGTACGAGAAATCGCAGAAACTAAAATGCCAGACTTAAATGCAGCCAATGTTGAAGCTGCAATGCGCATGGTTGAAGGTACTGCTCGCTCAATGGGGATTACAGTCCAAGACTAAGCACAATGTAGCTTCTCAACCCGAATTCTATCGGGTGTGGGAGGTCTAACCGTTATAACCACAACATAGGAGGAAGAAAAATGGCTAAAAAGAGCAAAAACTTACAAGCGGCTCTTGCAAAAGTAGACCGCAACAAAAAATACGAAGCTAACGAAGCTGTTACCTTAGCAAAAGAAATCGACTTCGCTAAGTTCGACGCTACCGTTGAAGTTTCTTACAACTTAAACATCGACGTTAAGAAAGCTGACCAACAAATCCGTGGCGCAATGGTATTGCCACACGGGACTGGTAAAACCAGCCGTGTAGTTGTAATCGCGCGTGGCGAAAAAGCTAAAGAAGCGGAAGCAGCAGGTGCTGACTTTGTTGGTGAAGCAGACTTAATCCAAAAGATTTCTGACGGTTGGTTAGAATTCGACGTGATGGTCGCTACCCCTGACATGATGGGTCAAGTGGGTCGCCTTGGTCGTGTCTTAGGGCCAAAAGGCTTGATGCCAAACCCTAAAACCGGGACTGTTACCATGGACGTAACCAAAGCAGTTAACGACATCAAAGCTGGTCAAGTAACTTACCGTGCTGACAAAGCTGGTATCGTGAACGTGCCAATCGGTAAAGTATCTTTTGAAGACAACAAATTGGTTGAAAACCTCAAGGCGCTCCACGAGCAAATCTTGCGTGTGAAACCAGCCGCTGCTAAAGGTACTTACATCAACAACTTGACTTTGAGCACTACTTTTGGTCCTGGGATCAAGTTGGATGTTACTTCTCTCTAATTTTTAGCGAGAAATCCGCGAAGAGGCTTGACATGATGGCCCTTCTTCGCTACAATTACATACGTTAATATAACGACCGAAGACAGTAAGTGGCGCAGGCCTTAATTTCTTACCGAGGAAGTTCCACGAATGGAAGCTATCTCTATGTCTAAGGTGACATAGAGATTTTTTATGGCAACATAAAAATCTCTATATCAAACTAGCGGAGGTGAAATTATGACAAAAGCAGTTCTCTTGAAAAAGCAAGAAGAAGTTTCAAAAGTTGCTGAAGAACTCAAATCTGCAGCATCTGTAGTCGTTGTTGACTACTTAGGCTTAACCGTTGAAGAAGTGACTAACTTACGTAAAGAGTTGCGTGATAACGGCGTGCAAATGAAGGTTGTGAAAAACACCATCTTACGTCGTGCTGCTGCTCAAGCTGAAATCGAAGGCTTGGATGCCCACTTTGTAGGCCCAACCGCTATCGTGTTCAGCGAATCAGAAGTTGTAGCGCCAGCGAAAGTTATCGCAGAATTCGCGAAGAAAGCTGAAAAGCTTGAAATCAAAGGTGGCTTAATCGAAGGGAAAGCAGCTTCAGCAGAAGACGTGAAGGCTCTTGCAGCTCTTCCAGACCGCGACGGCTTGCTCTCTATGCTCCTTTCTGTACTGCAAGCCCCAGTACGCAACACTGCATTGGCTATTAAAGCTGTTGCAGAAGCAAAAGAAAGTGCAGCTTAATTACACAATACTAAACTTAATGGAGGAAATTAATCATGGCATTAAACATTGAAAACATTATTGCTGAAATCAAAGAAGCAACAATCATCGAATTAAACGATTTAGTAAAAGCAATCGAAGAAGAATTTGGCGTAACTGCAGCAGCTCCTGTAGCAGTAGCAGCAGGTCCAGCAGCAGCAGCTGAAGAGAAAACTGAATTTGACGTTGAATTAACTAACGCAGGTGCAGGTAAGATCAAAGTTATCAAGGTTGTCCGTGAAGCAACTGGCTTAGGCTTGAAAGAAGCTAAAGAATTAGTTGACGGCGCACCATCTGTAGTCAAGGAAGGCGCTTCTAAAGAAGACGCAGAAGCTTTGAAAGCTGCCTTGGAAGAAGTTGGCGCAACTGTAACCTTGAAGTAATTTTCAAGCTAAGAAATAAAGCTAGAAACTCCGTTTTATCGGAGTCTCTAGCTTTTTTGTTTTGTCCGTGAATACGTTAATGAATAGCTTGCCCCTGGTTACATACGCTTAAGAGAGTTTATGAATTCAAAATGACTCCTTTACTATCCTTTTATGGATGTTGACAAACGGGAGTTTTAAGGATAAAATGCAAAACAAGATATCGCACTGAATATATATGGGCCTTATTATTAGGAAAGGGCGGGGTGACAGATGAGGAAAATAAGTAAATTGTTTGTTGGAAAGTTTAATTTAGTTCTGGCTTGCATCCTATTTTCTATTTTACTTTCCTTCGATGGTATCGGGGGACCATACTTTTTAGGGCGTTTTACCGACTTTCTGACAGTGGGAGATTACGTTTCCGGGACTTGGACAACAGTGCAGTGGCTTGCTTTTCTCATGCTAATTGCCCTTTCGCAGGCCTTACAGCGTTACTTCCTAGCTAAAATTCGGACCCAAGTTAGGATTGAGTTAAAAGCGCAAGAATTGACTAAGGCCAGTGCTAGACCGCGATTGGGCGCTGCTAGTGGCTATCTGGCTAGTATTACGACCGAGGTGACGCAGATTGATGAGCGGATAGTCGCTAGCCTCTTGACATTTGTCTACTGTCTTTTGCAGACGGCGGTTACTTTTAGCTTCTTAATGATGCTTGATGTACCAGTAGGGCTGATTTTTGTTGGGCTAGGATTTATACCTGTCTTGGTACCGCGCCTCAGCGCCAAGTGGCTCAAAGAGGCCACTGTAAACTGGCAAGGAGAAAACCAACGTTTCGTCAATCAATTGGATGATTTTCTTAAAGGGCGTAAACTCCTAAGTCGTTTTCAGGCACTACTACCGGGACAAACTCGTGTTATATCCCAATTGAATCATTCAGAGTCAGCCTATCTCCAAATGGAGCTCAAGCAACAAATAGCCAATACCTTGGTTAGTTTACTCTATGTTGGTGCCCTTTTGGTGGGTTTGCTACTGGGCATTCAATCTGTCATGGCAGGCCGTCTAACGGTGGGGGCGCTGATTACCATTTACATGGCGGCAGATCGAGTGATTTCTCCCCTAATGACCTGTATTCAACTTTATAATAATATGTCCGCAACACAGCCACTCCTAGAGAAGATAATGCAACCAGTTCAAGCCGAAAAGTCGCACCTAGAGTTAGTGCGTGGTGAAAAGCAAACATTGATTCAGGTGCAGGATGGGACAGTTGGTTATCCAAATCGTCCTTTGATTAAAGGCTTGAATCTCCAGTTGAACTTGGGAGAAAAAATCCTCCTGCAGGCGCCATCAGGTTCGGGTAAGTCAACCCTTATCCAGACTCTGATGGGCGAAATTCCACTACTGGAAGGTAAAGTGAGTCTGAATCGAGATGCATTACCATCGGATGAAGGATCTTGGTTTGGTATGGTGGAACAAGCGCCTTTTGTTTTTAATCTGACTTTAGGAGAAAATTTAAGTTTAGGACTAGATTACGCGTCAGAGGAAATGGAAATGGCCTTACAAGCTGTAGGATTGGCGAAGTTTGCTGATCCAGAATCTTTGGCTAGAGTTTTGGGTGGTGACCAACAAATTTTGTCAGGCGGTGAACTCAAGCGATTAGAGGTTGCACGTGCGCTTCTCTTCAAAAAGCCTATTTTGCTAGTGGATGAGGCTCTTTCAGGACTTGATGCTCAGGCTGCAAAAGCCTTAAACCAAGTTTTACGTCAATATCCCGGCTTGGTTATTGACATTGAGCACCATATTACGCCAGACCTCATTTCCCAATACGACCGCGTCCTTACCATACGCGATGGATACTTAGAAGAAATTAGAGCATAGAAAAAACCCATTATATCATATATGATATAATGGTTTTTTTGTGTGTGGATCGCTATTTATATCATCATAGGACAGCATTTAGCCTTGAAGCCAGGTGAATAACTGTAGTCGCGTCAAACATCATGCCCATGGAGGGTTGAGGATGGCAGGCGTATGAGAAGCGCTTGGAGCGTCGCGACTTAGCGATTCCATAGCCTGACAAGGCGGAAGACTGGCGGATAGCCAGGCTAAAGCCGGTCCCCTTCCGAGGGCATGACGTTTGCTTGAGCGACTACTGTTATTCACCGTTTGAAAAGCTAGTATCTATTTCTAATCCTTAGAACAGGCGTTGTTGAATATTCTGGGTAACATCGTTGCGCTCATTGTAATAAGCTGCCAGCAAGGTGGTTTGGTTCTCATTGACCTGGTCGGCCGCCGTATCCTCAGCTGTGGTCAAAATTTCTTTAGGGAAGTAGAGACGCAAATCGCCTCGTTGCTTGCCGGCTAGGGAATTGACTAGGGGACTAACTTGAGATAGCTCAACAATCTGCCCCATCTTGGTAATGAGCTCAATCTGGGTGCGTTTGCTAATCTGACCTACACGATAATAGTCATAAGGCAGGTCAAAACTAGAATTCTCCGCGAAATAATAGTAAGGGTCATAGCCCAGACGGACTAGTTCTTGGTCGATGGCAATAGTCAGCTCGGTCTTCTCTTCGGGACTGGTCAGAACGGATTTGAAGGGTTTGCGGGTCAGGAAGCGATTAGCCAAATCTGCCAGCAAGACATCTTCTTCGTCTAGCCAGTGGTTGAAGTAGCTGCTGAGGATGTGGTCGTCCAGTCGCAAGTAATCCGATAGGAGCCAATCTCCTCGTAGGAAGGGCTCTAGGAAGCTGATTTGGGTCTTCATCTGGTCAGCTTTTTCCAGATAACAGGTCTTAGCGCGGGTCAGCAGGCTGTGGAGGACCATTTCCATGCCACGGGAGACGGAGTGGAAGTAGACCTGCATATACATTTGATAGCGACTGACGATATAGTCTTCAATGGCGTGCATGCCCGAAAAGTCAAAAACAATGCCGTTTTTGAAGGGGCGGATCACCCGCAAAATCCGTGTCAAATCGAAAGTGCCGTAGGAGACGCCAGCATAGTAGGCATCGCGAAGCAGATAGTCCATGCGATCGGCATCAATCTGGCTACTAATCAGCTGGACTACCTGTTGATTAGGGTAGGTCTTATTAATGACACTGGCGACCTTAGCCGGAAATTCTGGGCCAAGTTGTAGCAAGACCTGATGAATTTCAGTTTCAGGCGAGGTGATAATACGTTGAGTAATCTCCTCATGGTTGGTATGGAAGATTCCTTCAAAGGCATGGGAGAATGGGCCATGACCGATGTCATGGAGTAAGGCGGCGCAGAGGGCGACCAGGCGCTCAGAGGCCTGCCAGAGGCCGTCACCCGGCGTTTGGGACAGGTATTGGCGTTCGAATTTGTCGACAATGAGACGTGTGATTTCATAGACGCCTAGAGAATGACCGAACCGCGAATGTTCGGCCCCGTGGAAGGTGTAGACGGAACCGCCCAATTGCTTAATGCGGCGCAGGCGTTGAAATTCTCGCGTGTTAATCAGATCTAAGATAATCTGGTCTTGGATATGGATATAGCCATGTACCGGGTCGCGGAAGACCTTCTCACGGCTGAGTTTTTGGGCCGCAACGGCCCCATCAAAGTTAAACATGGCATAACCTCCTTAGCTATCTGGCTTGCTATTTACTTCTGGTTTTAGTGATTGGGTACGAGCCAAGGAAACTTGGCTCATTTTGGTAAAGATAGGGACTAGATCAGGATCTTGATAGTCGCCTGGCACTAGTTTTTGATAGTGGCTAATCAGCTGGATCAGCTCTTCTTGGTAGGTCCGGCGGTCAAGTGGCTGACCACAAGCATGAGCCAGAGTCGTCATAACCGTAGGGTCTACCTTAGGATAGCTGTCGTCTGCTCCAGCTGCCTGGTAAAAGCCCGCCATGAGCTGGGCGCGAGCAGCTTGGTCGCCCGCTACACTGATATAAGCCGCAGTTGTCAGACCGGTCTTAAAGCGACGTTGGGCAATGCCCCCGATTTTTTGGCCCCCCACGACCAAGTCATAGGTGCCAGGGCAGTAGGATTGGGCGATTTCATAGGCTTCAAGCTCAAGGCCATAAGGTATCAGGGACAGTCCAATCAGGGCCACCATCTGTTCATAGGCGGCATCAATGGATAGAGGGAAGTGGGTCAGATCGCTGGCCAGGCCAATATTCAGGATGCCTGGATCACAGACCACGCCCAAACCACCATGGGGCCGGAGGGCATAGTCGAAGCCTTGCTCTTCTAGGTAGGCCAAACCAGCCGCTAAGTTAGGCAGGCGACTATCTTTGGCGCCCAAGAGGACAGTGGGACGATCAATGGAATAAAAGTGAACGAGGCCCTGAGGCTGGTCCCCTTGTAAATGAGGGAGCCAACGAATGAAGCTGTCCTGATAGGCCAAACTATCGCTTGCCGGCAGCGCCGGAACATGGTTAGCATCGTCGAAGTAACGCCATTCATGTTGTGATAAATACGGAAATTGCGGTAATGCCATTCTGCCCTCCCCCTTTCTTGTCAAAGTTGCCCTCCTAAATGCAGATGAGAGCGATTGCTATGGTGTTATTATAGCACGATTTGCGGTATAATGACTATATAGAACCATTCGAGAGGCCCATCTTGTGACAGAAAGTGAACAAGTGGCCAGAAAGGACCTTCATGAGACGTGTAAGCATTGACCTTCAGGTCGAACAACAAATTATTTATCCAGATAGTCAGCAGGTAGAACGTTATGACCACAAGACCCGGGCGGTCCTCTTAGAGCTAGAATCTTTTACCAAGCTGACCTATCAAAATCTCAATCAAGAACCTGTTGAAGTCAAATGGCTACCCCAAGCTGATGGAAGCACCCAGATTCAAGTCAGTCAGGCCCAGGGGGTGCTGCTCTTTGTGCCAGACCAAGAAACCATGACCAGCTACCAGACTCCTCAGGGCAGCTGGCCTTTGAGTGTCCATACCCAGCACTTGCACTGGCATTTTGAGCCGGCGGATCAAGCAGGAAAAATCCGCTATGCCTTGACCGTCGACTATCAATTAAAAAATGACCAAGAATTGCTAGGAAACTATCGTTTTCGATTGATTTATGTCGCTTAAATAGGTAATATATAAGAGTATACTAGGGAGGGTGTGTCAAACCATGATTTTGAAACAATTTGAAGGACAAGACCGCAAAGATTTATCCATGATTGAAGTTGCTCACGCAATTTTAGAACAAAAAGGCGATGTGGTAGACTTTACGGAATTACTGATTGAAATCCAAAACTACTTGGAATTATCAGAGTTAGAGCTAGAAAGCCGTATGGTCCGCTTCTATACCGACTTGAATATCGACGGTCGTTTTATCTCCTTAGGGGAGAATCGTTGGGGCTTGCGTGGCTGGTACCCAATCGATGCAATCGATGAAGAAATTATTTCTAGCGCTGAAGCTGAAGATGATCGTCCAGTTAGCCGTCGTAAGAAACGTAAATACAATGCCTTCTCTGAAGGAGACGACATGATCGACTACAACGATGATGATCCAGAAGATGCAGATGATATTTACGACACTGATTTAGACGATTACGGCGATGTAGATGAGGAAGATGAGGATGACGACGATACTCGTGGTCTAACCCTCATTGAAGACGATGCCGTTGACTTAGACGACGAAAGTCAAGAGTTGGGCGAATACGCTTCTGACCTCTCTGATTTCGGCGATGATGACTTAGATCTTGACGGTGATGCTTCCTTCGAGGCCGAAGATGATGAAGCCGATGACTTCGAATCGGAAGACGAAGAATACGAAGAAGAATTGCAAGACGAAGAAGAATAAACTTGACGCGGTCAGAGCTTTAGCGTAATATTTTATGTGGGCCCCCTAAAGCTTTTTAGGGGCAACTGACCGAGTGAGCGCTCCCTGTTCCTAGAACGGGGAGCGATTTTCATTTATTAAATAAGCAAGGAAAAGGAGTAGTGACATGACAAAGTATATTTTTGTAACGGGTGGGGTAGTTTCCTCTATTGGTAAAGGGATTGTGGCGGCTTCCTTAGGCCGTCTGCTCAAGAATCGTGGCCTCAAAGTAGCCATCCAAAAATTCGACCCTTATATCAATGTGGACCCTGGCACCATGAGTCCTTACCAACACGGGGAAGTCTTTGTCACCGATGACGGGACCGAGACAGACTTGGACTTAGGTCACTATGAGCGTTTCATCGACATTAACTTGAACCAATATTCCAATGTCACCACCGGTAAGGTCTATTCCGAAGTACTCAAGAAAGAACGTCGGGGTGACTATCTCGGGGCAACGGTTCAGGTGATTCCGCACATCACTAACGAAATCAAAGATAAAATCCGTCGTGCAGGTGAATTAACCGATGCCGATATTGTCATC
>ERZ773076.570-NODE-570-length-18294-cov-11.645649_pt1 | contig 18294 bp, 14 predicted proteins | sample MGYA00580613_ERZ773076 | MGnify/ENA primary metagenome ERZ773076 (study PRJEB29015, sample SAMEA2738005) | human oral metagenome | biome: human oral; feature: human-associated habitat; material: dental | place: China | collected 2057 ...
GCTTTTAGCACAATGTTGTAGATTTCCGTGGCGAATTCGTCGGCGTCACTGATGATGACGGTGCGGGTGGTATCAGAATTGTAGCCGGCGGCGTGGGCCCCGAAGTCAACGGTGACGATATCGCCTTCTTCAAGCACTCGGGCGCCGGGTTCGTGGTGGGGCATGGCGGAGTTCGGCCCAGAGGCAACGATGGTTTCAAAGCTGGTGCGTTCCGCACCGTGGAGGCGCATTTTGTATTCCAGGTCGGCAGCCACCTCCGTTTCAGTGCGGCCGGCCCGAATGAGGTTTTCGTCGATAAGCTCCTGGAATGCAGTATTGGCGATCACCGCAACCTCGCGGAGTCGCTCCAGCTCATAGGGTTCTTTGACGAGTCGGATGTCTTCGATGACGCCACTGATGGGCACGAGGGTGACGTCTTCGCCTGCGGCTTTTTCCAGGCGTTGCAACTGCGACACGGACACGAAGTCTGCTTCAAACCCGACGCGTTTCGGCCCGGTGACGGTGGCGAGCAGGTCGGGACCCACCGCGCGGGCGTCGAGGGCCTCAATGTCGGGCACCTCGGCGGCGATTTGGGTGAGATACCGACCGTCCGTGGCGATCTGCGCCTCTAGGTCCTTATGCAGCAATAATGCGCCATTGGATCCCGAGAACCCCGATAGGTAGCGCACATGCGTCAGATGGGTGACGAGCATGGCGTCAACGCGTTGCGCTGCGAGTTTTGCGGATAGGGCGCGGCGGCGGGACAGGAATCGGGTGTCGGATAAAGGCATAATGTCACTCCTAATGAAAAACTTATTTTTCAGCTAAGAAGCACATTACACCGCTTATCGACGCGCGAAATAATCTATCGCCAACCGGTAGCCTTCAACCCCTAAACCTGCGATAACACCCACCGCAATGGGGGAAAGTAGGCTTTTCTGCCGGAAGGGTTCCCGGGCGTGCACGTTGGAGATGTGCACCTCCACAAACCCGGACGTGTCCGCCACTTCGGCGAGGGCGTCCCGTAATGCCACTGACGTGTGGGTGAACCCGCCCGGGTTGATAATCACCGGCCACCCGTTGTCGGCCGCCTCATGCACCCAGTCGATGAGTTCGCCTTCGTGGTTGGATTGCCGGCACGTCACCTCGATACCATGCTGGGCCGCGTGGGTGGTCACCATGTCGGTCACGTCCGCCAAGGTGGTGTGCCCGTACACGTCGGGTTGCCGTTTTCCCAGCCGGTTGAGGTTCGGGCCGTTTAACACCATGATATGCATCGCGCTCTTCCCCTTATTTCCCGGAAATCCGCTGGTAGGCGGCCTCAAGTTCGGCTTTGGTGGCGTCGGTGATGCGGGTACACTCCCCCACCTTGGTGAGGGCCACAAACCGGATCTTACCGTCCCGGTTTTTCTTATCCCGCGTCATGCCTCGATACAGCCGGTCAAATTCGCCGGGCTTATAGCTGGTGGGCAGGCCAACGCTCGACAAAATATTGGCGTGGCGCGCCACCAGCTCCGCGTCGATCAGCCCCCGAGCGTGACTGAGGTTAGCGATGAACATCATGCCCACCGCCACCGCGTTACCGTGCCGCCAGACGAACTGCTCGTTGAGTTCAACCGCGTGCCCGAAGGTGTGCCCATAGTTGAGGATTTCCCGCAGCCCGGATTCTTTCAGGTCCTCCCCCACCACGGATGCTTTCACCGCCACCGACCGGCGGATGAGTTCCGGCAGGTAGCCGCCATCGGCAACCCGCAGGCAGGCGGCCGGGTCAGTTTCGTAGCGTTGCAGGATCACCGGGTCGGCAATGAACCCGGTCTTGATGATCTCCGCGGAACCCGCCACGATTTCCCCCTCGGGGAGGGTGGCCAGCATGTCCAGGTCGATAAAGACCGCCGCCGGTTCGTGGAAGGCGCCCACCAGGTTTTTGCCCGCGGCAGTGTTCACCCCGGTTTTGCCGCCCACCGCGGCATCAACCATGGCCAGCAGGGTTGTGGGCACTTGGATTACCCGCACGCCCCGCATCCAGGATGCGGCAACGAAACCGGCCAGGTCGGTGGCGGCTCCCCCACCGATGCCGATCACCACGTCCCGGCGGCCGAATGCTTTCTCCCCCAGCTCGTTCCAGCAGTTTTCCGCCACCGCGAGGGTTTTGCCGGATTCGGCGTCGGGGATCTCCATGATGGTTGGGGTGAGGCCGCGGGTTTTGGCAGCCTCGGCCAGGGCGGTGGCGTAGTCGGCCAGGGCCGGTTGGGTGATAATGGCGATCTGGGTGGGGTGAAGCTCGGCGGCGAAATCGGTGATGACGCCGGCAAGATCGTGCCCAATGGTGACGGTGTATGGGTTGGGTCCGGTCACCTCAACGGTGGTGACGGCTGCGGTAGCGGGATTATCGGGGGTGCTCATGCCTGGTTCCTTCCATGCCATGGGGCTTGAGATAGATGAACAATGTGCAGTGGCGTCTCGCCTGGCTGGATTCGCCGGCATGTCGCCGATAGTGCTCTAGCAGGCGGTGGTCTCAAGATATGCCATTATATCGGCCACGAGTTGCTGCGGGGTGCGTTTGTCGGTGGATACGTGCAGGTCCGCCACCTGGGAGTAGAAGGGGCGCCGGGTTGCCAGCAGCTTCGTGAAGTGCGCCAGGGGGTCTTCGGCCGCTAATATCGGGCGGCTGTCGTCGCCTTGGGTGCGGCGCACGCCTTCTTCCGCACTCATGTCGATCCACACCACCGGGTGATCCACAAGCAGGTTCCGATTCGATTCAGTAAGCACCGCACCGCCGCCCAGGCTGATGACACCCCGTTGTTGCAGGGCTACCGCCACCTGTTCGGCCTCTAATCTACGGAATTCCGGCTCGCCTAGCTCACTGAATACCGCGCCGCAGGTTTTCCCGGTCGCTTCCTCGATCATGTGGTCCGTATCGATGAGTACCGTGTTGAGGGTGTGCGCCAGCCGGCGGCCAATGGTTGTTTTACCGGCACCCGGTGGGCCGACCAACACCACGTGCGGTTTTAAGTGTTGCACTTACTCATCAACTCCTCTTGTGTAGGTTTTTATGCTCGCTGGGTTTCAGTTCACGTCGTCTGGAAACTGCACCCGGCGGGCCACATGTTCTTGATAAGCCGCAATATTACGCTTTGTTTCCCCCAACGAGTCGCCGCCGAATTTTTGCAAGACCGCCCGGGCCACCACCAGGGCCACCATGGCTTCTGCTACCACCCCGGCTGCCGGTACCGCACACACGTCCGAACGCTGGTGGATTCCGGTTGCGGGTTTTCCGGTGGCCATGTCCACGGATTTCAAGGCGCGCGGCACGGTGGAAATTGGTTTCATGGCGGCGCGCACCCGGAGGGTTTCCCCGTTGGTCATGCCCCCTTCCAGCCCGCCGGCCCGGTTGGTGGTGCGGGTCAGGGTGTGACCAGAGCGGATGATTTCATCGTGGGCTTCGGAGCCACGGCGGCGGGCTTCGGCGAACCCGTCACCGATTTCTACGCCCTTGATGGCCTGGATGCTCATGAGGGCGGCCGCGAGCTGGGCGTCGAGCCGGTCGTCGCCGCTGACGTGGGACCCCAATCCGATGGGGAGCCCGGAAACGATGACTTCCACGATGCCGCCCAGGGTGTCGCCGGCCTTCTTGGCTGCTTCGATTTCGGCGATCATGGATGCTTCGGCGGCTTGGCCTTCCGGCGTGGCCGTGTTCGCGCGAACCGGGGAGGCATCAATGGCACCAAGATCATCGAACGTGGGTTCGGGACCATCGTAAGGGTTCGAACGCCCAATCGAGACAACGTGTGAGAACACTTCCACCCCCAGGGTTGCACGCAATAGGTTTCGGGCGGCGGTGGCGGCAGCAACCCGGGCGGCGGTTTCGCGGGCGGAGGCGCGCTCTAGGATGGGCCGGGCCTCATCGAAGTCGTATTTGAGCATGCCGGCGAAATCGGCGTGTCCGGGGCGGGGTCGGGTAAGTTTCGCGCCCCGACCGGAGTCGAGTGCCGAGGCGGCCTCGGGGTCGGTCGGGTCGATGGGGTCGGCGGACATGAGGGTGGTCCATTTGGGCCATTCGCTATTGCCGATCATGATGGCGATGGGACTACCGAGGGTTTCGCCGTGGCGCACACCGCCGAGTATTGTCACCGCGTCCGCTTCGAATTTCATGCGGGCGCCCCGACCATAGCCGAGTCGGCGGCGAGCCAATTGGGTGGCTATGTCCGTCGTGGTGAGTGGCACTCCGCTTGGCATGTGTTCCACCATGGCGATGAGTGCTTGTCCGTGGGATTCTCCTGATGTTGACCAGCGCAGCATGAAGGCAATTATGACATGTGCTGGTGGATTTTCGTGCTTTTACCCCCTATCGAAGTGGATAAAAGTGCTTGACGCCGGGTGGCAAGCAAGAACGATGATGCATCCTAGAATCATGGCGGGCCCGTGGGGTATTTTGGTTCGTTTGAAAACCATGGCCCCCACCAGAGTGAGCATTTGTGCAAGAAAAATGGCGGTGAACACGGGCCAAATGCCGTCGGCCCCGATGATGATCCCCAGACTGGGGGCGAGTTTGATATCACCGCCACCGATACCGCCGACAAGCAGGGCGATCATGAAATAGAGGAAGAACCAGACCAGCCCACCAAAAAGCGCAACATAGTTCATGCGGGCGGCAATAATAATGAGGCAGCATAAAACCGGCATGGTGAGGTTGTCGGGAAGTCGCTGGTATTTCATGTCGTACCAGCACAACGCCAGGGCCCAGGCTGCGCCGATGACTATTGTGACAGCGGGCCACATGATGTGAGTGCCGCCCACATGGCTTCGCGGGGGGCGGGGTATCCGGTGAATTGTTCGAATTGGCCGTAGGCTTGGTGCGCAAGCATGACGTGCCCACCAACCGCGGGCAGGTGCCTGTTGCGTGCCGCGGCCACGAGGGGGGTGGGCCAGGGGTCGTAAATGACGTCAAGAAGTGGTGCCTGCGCTAGCTTATCGACGTGCTCCGCGATCCCCGCAGCAGGCACGGTGGAAATGATCACGTCCGCGGTTGCGCAGGCGGTGGATATAGTGTCGTCATAGGGGACGAAATCAACCTGGAGGCCAATGGCGGCAATGAGATCGGCCAGTTCCCGGCTGCGGTCGCTGCGGTTGATGATGGTGACGTGGGATACGCCAAGTTCCGCAAGCGCCCACAGGGCGGGGCGGGCGGTGCCGCCGGCACCAATGATGACGGCGGTTCCGAGTTGCGGGCTGGGGGCGTCGAAAAGCGTGCAGATGGCGCCGGTGACGCCATCGCAATCGGTGTTGTCGGCACGCCAACCATCACCACTGCGCACCAGGGTATTGGCCGAGCCTATGAGTCGGGCGCGGTCGGTGCGGTCAGTTGCGACGGCAAGCGCCGCAAACTTTCCGGGCATGGTCACAGAAAAACCCCGAAATGATGCGTCGGCACCGGCTACCACTTGGGGTAGTTCGTGCTCGTCACATTCAATTCGGGTGTATTCCCATTGTGTTAACCCCAACGCCCGGTAGCCCGCATTGTGCAGGAGTGGGGAGAGGGAATGGGCGATGGGTTTACCTAGAACCGCGGCTTGATGGCGTGCCATGAAAAGTCCTTGTGGAAAATCTTATAGGAGGAGGTTTTCTTCAGAACTTTAGCGCACCGTCAGCGCCACGGTTACTTTTTTGCCGCGCGCCGCTACATCAAGGTGTTAGCTGCTGCGGGAGAACAGGCCGCCACCGGTGGAGCCGCCCTGGGAGTGGGAGTTGCCGTTCCCGCCGCCAGCGCCGGAGCTGTTGCCGGTGGAGCCACCGGTAATGCGCTGGAACAGGTTGGACACTACCTTGACGATGCCACCCAGGCCGATGACTGCGGCAACGACGCCGAGCAGGCCACCAGAGCCGGCCAGGGAGCCTTGGGCTTGGGACTTGCCGTTGCTGTTGCCATTGCCACCACCAATGGAGCCGCTGTTGCCGCCGCCAATGGAGCCATTATTGCCGTTGTTGCTGCCGCACTTGCCGTCGCTCTTACCCTTGTCACACTTCGGGGGCTGCTCAGAGTCAGACGTCTTCGGGGTGTCGGTAACAGTTGGTGGGGTGCTAGTCGACGTGGACGGAGTATCAGTCTTGGTCGGAGGTGTGTCCGTGGACGTCTTCGGGGTATCCGTCTTGGTCGGAGGCGTATCCGTGGACGTCTTCGGGGTGTCCGTCTTGGTCGGCGGGGTGCTGGTCGACGTCGGAGGCGTATCCGTAGATGTCGGAGGCGTGTCTGTCTTGGTCGGCGGAACACTCGTGGACGTCTTCGGGGTGTCCGTAGAAGTTGGTGGGGTGTCCGTCTTCGACGGCGGGGTGCTGGTCGACGTCGGAGGCGTATCCGTAGATGTCGGAGGCGTGTCTGTCTTGGTCGGCGGGGTGCTGGTCGACGTCGGAGGCGTATCCGTCTTGGTCGGCGGAGTGTCCGTCTTGGTCGGCGGAGTGTCGGTCTTCGTCGGAGGCGTATCCGTAGACGTCGGCGGAGTGTCAGTCTTCGACGGTGGGGTATCCGTGGACGTTGGTGGGGTATCCGTCTTAGTAGGCGGAGTGTTAGTCGACGTTGACGGGGTGTCGGTCTTTGATGGTGGAGTCTTGGTTTCGTCACCACCGGAACGACGGATGGAACCATCGTCGATGTGGATGAAGTCGGTAGGCATATCGGGGCCGCGAGTAATGATCTTGCGAACTACCATGCCCTCCCGCTGGCTGTCCCAGGTCACTTCGATAGAACCGTCGGTGTTGACCTTCTCAACAACACCGACATGGCCTTCGTTATGGCCCCAATAGGTAGCGGTCCATTGTTGGTTCCAGTAGGCCACGGCCCCCACGGTGGGAGTCTTATCCTTGTGGCCGGGTGCCCGTTGAATCCATTGCGAAGCGTCGCCCCAGCTTGCTTGTTCACGCATGCCGCCTTTCGCCAGACGATAAGCAACGTAGCGGGAGCAGCTGTGATTGCCGTTATTTCCTGGGTAGCGAGTATCCGCCCAGGTACCAGTGCGCTCACCATAGCCGCTGAAGGTCAAGCAGCTATAGCTACCCTTGACCTGACACAAAGTACGTGGCTCAGCGGTGGCAACCTGTGCTTGCTGGGCCACCAGCATAATGCCGGCAGCCGCAGCCAAGACCCGGCGAGCGGTGCGATATTGAGAGTTTTTCCCCATTGAAAAAGCCCTTCTTTCTGAAGATGAATGACACATCCGAATGACAGTGGATGAAGTTTTGTTGGCCAACGACCCGATAGTCGCATAGGAGAAAAGTGTTTTTCAATGGGTACTTTCACATACGGGGGTGCCCAAAAACACCAGGTAAACATAAACTTTATCAATACTTGTGCAGTTCGTAAGTATGTAGGAAGGAGAGCCTGAAACGTCGAAAAGCAAAAAGTGCTATTTATATAATGTAGTTCTTATACTGATTCATATAATTAAATCTTTATTTGTGACAAATCCGCTATTCGTTAAGTTTTCCTCACGGTAAATGGGAACTAGTCCGATAGCAAGATGAAAAAAATTTCACTTATTTATAGGTAGCTGGAAAAATATTTTTCTAAAAAGTTAGACATAACAGATACATACGCTATAAGAATAATTAGCACTTTTGCCACATTAATCCCAGGTGATTCCGCCCCAGTGCTGGTCACGACCTTGCCGGTTTCTAACCATCAGCTAAATGTACAATAATAAAATCCATTATTGGCCCTTATAGGGCACATACCCCCATTCCCCCACCATCCCGGGACCGCCCTAGGGCAGAAACCGCGAAACAAGGACCGTACCGGAGCAAACCGGCACGGTCCTCATCGCCATAATAACTGGTCAGACCACCTACAGGCTATTGGCGCCTGGAGTTCAGCACATCGCCTTTTTGCGCTTCCTCCACCGCGGCCAGGTGCTGCTCATACGTGTCAGAGAACACCGTCCGACCATTCTTGTCAACCGTCACGAAGAAGAGCCACTTACCTTCCTCTGGGTTTTCCATTGCCTCAATCGCCTTGATTGACGCCGACGCAATGGGAGTTTCCGGCAGGCCTTCCTTCGCGTACGTGTTCCATGGGGTCTGCCGATTCCGGTCCGCATCGGTGGTGGCAACCTCAACCTCGGGCAGATCATAGTTCACCGTGGAGTCGAACTCTAGTTTCATTGGTTTGTGCAACCGATTGAGGATTACGCGGGCGACCTTACCGAAGTCATTCGGCGGTGCTTCTCGCTCCACAAGCGATGCTGCCGTCAATAACTCGTAGGGACTCAACCCAATTACCTGGGCTCGACTCTCAATATTGGTCTTCTGATATTCCTGAGCGGACTTAGTAATGAGGTCTTTGAGGATCGCCTTAGCGTCACTCTTGGGATCAATCGTGTACTCCCCCGGCGCGATCAAACCTTCCAAGCGTTTCGGGTCAGCCCCGCGGCGGGTCACTGGTTCAATTGCCCAGGCTGGGACCCCTAATTCTTGCAGATTAGCTGTCGAGGCTTCTTGTTGTAGTGCTTCGATAGTGATGCAATGGTCGGAGTTTTCGAAGCACGTTACTTTGGAGATCTTGGAGAAGATGCCGTAGCGTACATCGTTTTCGCCGCCGCCGACGCCTTTGACGTCCATGAGTCCGTCGCCGCCGTTGACCGCGAGTGCTTCAATTTTGTTCTTGGGATCAAGGAGTGCCGCGAGGGCGGCTTTCACGCTCATTTCGTGTTGCAGCCGGTACACCCCGGGTTTGAAATTGCTCGCATTAGGGTTGTTATATGTCGCCGTTTGGAACACAGATTCGTTTGCGATAATGCCCCGTTGTTTCAGTTCTGGCCCTAGCTCGGAGAGGGTTTGGCCGTCTTTCACTGTGATGAGTTCGTATTGGCCGTTGCCGCTCCCCTTATAGTCACGCGTCGAGGTGGTAGCTAACTGTGTGCCTATGTATATTGCAGCTCCGAGAAGAAGAATCAAGGAAGCGAGCAGGACTGCTGCGCCACGTTGACGTCGCTTGACGTATTTCACCTTGCGCATAAGTATTCGAGGCTCTCCTTGTGTTTGATAACTTTTCCGTTACGATTTTACTGTTCTTGGTGTTATGGTGCCGACAGGGGTGGTGTCCTGTGCAGATAATTCGTTCGTCCGTCGAGCCAAGATTGGAGAATCTCCACGGCAGCGGCCTGATCTATGATTTTTCGGCCGGATTTTTCACTAACCCCACTCGCGCGTAGTGCCTGATGTGCTACTACGGTTGATAGCCGTTCATCGGCCATTCGGACGGGGATTGATAACTCTAGTCCTTGGAGGCGACGGTTGATGCGGAAGGCGATTTCTTTGGCGTGTTTGACGCTTTTGGAGCCGTTGCCTTTGAGGTCGCGGGGTAAGCCGACGATGACTTCGACAACGTTGTTGTCTGTGATGAGGGTGATGAGTCGGTCAATGTCGGACTTGTCGCGGTCTTTGAATCCGGTTTCGCGTTTGATGGTTTCTAGGGGCATGGCGAGGGTGGCGTCGGTTCCAGAGAGTGCGACACCGATGCGCACGGTTCCTACGTCGACGCCGAGACGGCGTCCGGGCCCGGGGTCATGAACGCCGGGTTGGTCTGGTGTTATCGGTGCCATGCGTAGCCTTTCGTGGTGGGTGGGGGGTAAAAGGTTATGAGCCGATAGTTAACCGTACTCGAATATTGTGACTGTGGAGTACATTATGGGCGAATTGGGGAAAACCCGTGGTGCGGCGGTGGTAATGCACGCCGCCTATAACCTTAGGCTCTTAGTCTAACGGCGGGGCACTGTTGCGGAAAATCGACGGTGGTGTTTGTGCCTCCTGTACCCCCTGTGTGGCAGGTTTTCATAAGGAAAACGGGTGCCCTCCCGTGTGGGAGAAGCACCCGTTTTGTGCCCTGGGTTAGAGGGTGGCGATGTGGTCCGAGGCGGCTTTCAGGCCCGCAGGTAGGCCGTCGGGGTTACTGCCGGAGCCTTGGGCCATGTCGGGTTTTCCGCCGCCACGGCCATCGATATAGGGATTGAGGGTTTTCACGATGGTGCCGGCGTTTGCGCCGCGGGCGATGGCTTCTTTAGTTGCGGCCACGACGAATGGTACTTTGCCGTCGCTTGTCGACGACGCGAGGAGCACCACTCCGGCTTCCCCGGCAAGGTGGTTTTTCACATCTGCCGCTAGGGTACGTAGGTCGCCAGCGGTGGTGCCGTCGGGGAGTACCGCGGATGCCACGATGATGCCGTTGGGCAGGTGGGCGCGGGCCACCAGGCGATTGCCTTGGGCGAGGAGTTCGGCTTTGCGGAGGTTTTCGATGGTTTTTTCCGCTTCTTTGAGTTTTGTTGTGAGTTGGGCGATACGGTCTGGTACTTCCGCGGATGGTGCTTTGAGTGCGGAGGCCAGGCCGGCCACGAGGGTGCGTTCCTTGCTGAGGTATTTGAAGGAGTCCAGGCCGGAGTAGGCTTCGATGCGGCGGGCCCCGGAGCCGATGGAGGATTCACCCAGGATGGATACGGGCCCGATTTGGGAGGAATGGGCGACGTGGGTGCCGCCGCAGAGTTCCATGCTGAAGGGGCCGCCGATTTCGACGACGCGCACAATGTTGCCGTAGTTTTCGCCGAAGAGGGCCATTGCGCCCATGGCTTTGGCCTCGTCCAGGGTGGTTTCGATGGTGTTGACTTGCCAGTCGGCGTCTACTGCCTGGTTGGTGATGAGTTCGATGTGTTCCAACTGTTCCGGGGTGAGTTGTTCCGTGTAGTTGAAGTCAAACCGTAGGTAGCCGGGTTTGTTCATGGAGCCGGCCTGGACTGCGGTGGGGCCTAGGACTTCGCGGAGGGCGGCGTGAATCAGGTGGGTGGCGGAGTGTGCCTGGCGGGCGGCGTGCCGCCAGGCGGGGTCGACGGCTGCGGTGACGGTGTCACCGAGGGCGAAGCCGCCGGTTTCCACGGTGGCCCGGTGAACCCAGAGTTTTTTGCCGATTTTTTGCACGTCGTTGACTCGGAGCAGACTATCGCCCAGGGTCATGGTGCCGCGGTCGCCGATTTGGCCGCCGGCTTCGGCGTAGAAGGTGGAGGCGTCGAGGATGACCTCAACGTCGTGGCCGGCCGATACTTCGGATACTTTTTTGCCGTCGCTGAGCAGGCCGATCACGTGGGATTGGGCGGTGAGTTCGTCGTAGCCGATGAATTCGGTGGGGTGGTTGTCTACCCAGTCGCGGTAGATAGACAGGTCTGTGTGCCCGTGTTTTTTCGCCTGGGAGTCGGCTTTGGCCCGGGCCCGTTGTTCGGCCATGAGTTTGTCGAAGCCTTCGGTATCGACTTGGAGCCCGGCTTCGGCAGCCATTTCCAGGGTGAGGTCGATGGGGAACCCGTAAGTGTCGTGCAGGGCGAAGGCGTCCGCGCCGGCAACGGTGGTTTTGCCTTCTTGTTTGATTTTTGCTGCCGTGGTTTCGAAGAGTTCGGTGCCGGATTCGAGGGTTTTCAGGAAAGCGGTTTCTTCGGTGATGGCGACACGTTGGATGCGTTCCCGGTTGTCAGCAATCTCCGGGTAGGAGGGGGTCATGGTGTCCATGATGGTGTTCATGAAGCTTTCCATGGTTTTGCCGGTGGCGCCGAGGAGCCGGGCGGATCGGATGATGCGGCGGAGGAGTCGGCGCAGGATGTAGCCGCGGCCTTCGTTGCCGGGGGTGACGCCGTCGAGGATGATCATCATGGCGGTGCGGGAGTGGTCGGCGATGACCCGGAACCTGATGTCGTCTTCGTGGTTGGCGCCGTAGGTGGCGCCGGTGAGGCGTTGGGCTTCGTCGATGACGGGCCGCAGGAGGTCGGTTTCGTAGACGTTGTCGACGCCTTGGAGGAGGCAGGCGATTCGTTCCACGCCCATGCCGGTGTCGATGTTTTTCTTCGGTAGGGGGCCGAGGATTTCGAAGTTGTCTTTGCCGGTGCCGGCGCCGCGTTCTTTCTCCATGAACACGAGGTTCCAGATTTCCAGGTAGCGGGAGTCGTCGGCGGCGGGGCCGCCTTCGTTGCCGTATTCGGGGCCGCGGTCGTAGTAGATTTCGGAGGAGGGCCCGCAGGGGCCGGGGATGCCCATGGACCAGAAGTTGTCGGCCATTCCGAGGCGTTGGATGCGTTCGGCGGGGATGCCGACCACGTTTTCCCAAATGTTGGCGGCTTCGTCGTCGTCAAGGTACACGGTGACCCAAATTTTTTCGGGGTCGAAACCGTATCCGCCTTCGTCGATGGGGCTGGTCAGGAGCGACCAGGCGTGGGTGATGGCGCCTTCTTTAAAGTATTGGCCGAAGGAGAAGTTGCCGGCCATTTGGAAGAATGTGTTGTGGCGGGTGGTAATGCCAACTTCCTCAATATCCAAAGTTCGAACACATTTTTGGATGCTTGTGGCGGTGCCGTTAGGAAACGGCGGCGTCTGCTGACCCAAGAAATACGGCTTAAACGGCACCATGCCCGCATTGACAAACAACAGGTTGGGGTCGTCAAGAATCAACGACGCGCTGGGTACCGCCTCATGCCCAGCCTTAACAAAATGATGAGTAAAACGTTCCCGAATCTCGTGGGTCTGCACGGTGGTTAAAGTCCTTACACTATTGTCCAGTTTCGCCCCCACACCCATGGTCTAGAGGCACACAATTTGGTTACTTTAGCACTTCGCCTCGAATTAATGCTCGTAGCTTTTCGACGACCCCAGCCAGGCGGCCCTCGTTTCCCCGCATCGTCGGCCGGTAATATGTCACCCCGGCCAAACTGTTGGGTAAATACTGTTGCGCCACCACCCCGTGGGGATCGTCGTGCGGATACACATACCCCACCGCGTTCCCTAGATCCTGGGCACCGGCGTAATGCCCATCCCGCAAGTGCGGCGGCACCACCCCGGACTTTGCCGCCCGCACATCCCCCATCGCCTGGTCAATCGCCACATACGCCGCATTCGATTTTGGTGCGGTGGCTAAATAGATTGTGGCCTCCGCCAGGGGAATCCGCGCCTCCGGCATGCCGATAAGCTGCACCGCCTCCGCCGCGGCCACCGCCACCGATAATGCTTGCGGGTCTGCCAACCCCACATCCTCCGCGGCCGCGATCACCAGCCTGCGGGCCACAAACCGGGGGTCCTCCCCCGCCACCAGCATTCGGGCTAGATAGTGCACCGCCGCATCCACATCCGACCCTCGAATCGACTTAATGAATGCACTCGCCACATCGTAATGTTGGTCCCCATCCCGGTCGTAGCGGACCACCGCCCGGTCAATATTCGCAGCCACCACATCCATCGACAGTTCGCCCCCGTCCGGCACCGACTCCGCGGCCGCCTCCAGGTACGTGAGGCTGCGCCGCGCATCGCCCCCAGACAATGCCACCAGCTGGTCAATCGCCGCATCCGATGCGGTAATCCGACCCCCGAGGCCCCGCTCATCCACCAGCGCCCGCCGCAGCACCGCCCGCACCGACGCATCATCGAGCGACTCCAGCTTCACAATCAGCGACCGCGATAATAGCGGCGCCACCACGGAAAAGCTCGGGTTTTCCGTGGTCGCCGCGACCAGCAACACCACCCGGTTTTCCACCGCCGCCAACAGTGCATCCTGTTGGGTTTTGGAAAACCTGTGCACCTCGTCGATAAACAGCACCGTCGACATGCCCTGGATCAGGTCGCGCCGGGCCTGGTCGATGACGGCCCGTACTTCTTTCACCCCGGAATTCAATGCGGAAAGGCCCACGAATTTTCGGGCGGTGGCCTGCGAAATGAGGGAGGCTATGGTGGTTTTGCCCGTGCCGGGCGGCCCGTAGAGGATCACGCTGGCGTCACCGGAGCCCTCGATGAGGCGGCGCAGCGGTTTCCCGGCAGCCAGCACGTGGTCTTGGCCGGCTACTTCGTCCAGGCTGCGGGGCCGCATGCGGGCGGCCAGGGGCGCGGTGGGGCTCACCGCGAAATAGTCCCCACCAGAAGACCCGGTCCCACCTGTGGGGGCGTCGAAAAGCGCGCCGTCGGTCATGACTCCAGTCGTTTCAGCACATCGCGGGCGAATTCCCTTACCACCGCAAACCGGGGGTCGGTGCTGCAGGCCGCGAACCGTTCCAGGGATTCAAACGTGTCATACAGGTCGAGGCGGATCAGGCGCATGTCGTCCCCGTCCGGCGGCAGGGCCTCACCGGAGAGTACCTCGGTGGCCCAGGGCGCACTGGACTCCACTAACCCCGCGATCAGGTCCTCGCTATCTTTTCCGATTAACTGTTCGAATTGTTCGTTATCCATGTCAAAATGCATAAACGCCATCGAGGAAAAACACCAGGCGATCATCGCCGCCAGAATGCGGGCATTCAACCGCTGCCGATTCTTCACATTCGGCCAGATTCCCTCCACTTCCTGCACCCACGACTCGATGAACACGTCGGATTCGTTATCGGAGATGGGTCTAGTCGCCAGGTTTTGGGGGAAGCCCGACACCACGCAGGCCACGTCGAACGCCGCGTCGCGGAATCCCGCCCATTCATAGTCAAGAAAATATGTTCGATCGGAAACGATGATGTTTTCTGGTGCTAAGTCAAACGGGGTGAACGCCCGATGCTGCCCCGACACCAGCCGGCGAATCGCCTCGGCCGCAAACTCGTGCACCACGTCCGGCACCGGCACACCCGCCGCCGCAACCAACCGCTCCCCCACCGTGATTGCCGCAGTCAACATGTGCTCCCGGTACTTATTGAAGCTGCGCAGGTGGGAATGCTTCGACAGCATGCGGGTCAATAGCACCCGAAAATCCGCCTCTTTATCGGCCGTGCCGGCATGCATTTTTCCAATCGCCCGCCCCAACGAACGCAGTAATTCCACCCGGTGCTTCGGCGTGGACCCCATGAGCAGTTCCGCAAACGTGTCACCATCGCCAGCATCAGTAATGACCAGGATTTTCTTCTCCACATCGTGGGCGAGCAGCACCGGGCCAGGCCGATTATCCTCGTTCATGCTGGTCGTGAACTGGTAGGCCACTATTTCCCGAATCAGATTGACCTGCTCCGAAATGTTCCCCACCCCCGGCACGTATTTTAAGACCACGGATCGTTGTTGCAGGAAGGGCGACGGCATCACCCTGGCACGTAAAACCACTGCGTTACCGGAACCGGACAGCACTTTCACCTCGGTGAGTACTTGGTTACCACCAAACCGTTGCGACAATAATGCCTCACCGGTTGCGACAATGTCGTGGATTAGTGTGTCATGGACGAATCCCCGACCAGGGCTAGCATTCATCAGGTTGCGACCTTTTATTGTAAAAATTGGATGTTTAGGAAAGTATCAAGAATTTTGGACAACCCAGTGTAGGAGCCAAACATGTTTGGCACCCAACGAGGCTGCGACCAAAACTGGAACCAGCGTAAGCAGGCCAATAACAAACGAGCCTACTTGAAGGTTTCCTCCCAAAGTAGGCTCGTTACTTAAGATCAAGCGAAGAATCTCTTACTCAAAACTCAAAAACCTGGCAAATCGTACCGGCCAATACCGCCACCGCCGATGCCGATGCCGGCACCGCTGCCCCAATAATGCAGGTCATCATAGTGATATCGGCGCTGGCGACAGTGGCGCCGCCGCGGCTAGTTCTTAGGATTTCTTGGGCTTAAAATCCACACCGGTTTCGTTACGCTGCTGCGCCGAGATGGGTGCCGGGGCGTCCGTCAATGGGTCCACACCACCGCCCGACTTGGGGAACGCAATCACATCCCGGATGGAATCAAACCCACCCAGCAGGGAAACGATGCGGTCCCAGCCCAGGGCCACACCACCGTGCGGCGGGGCCCCGAACGCAAACGCATCGAGCAGGAACCCAAACTTTTCCTGCGCCTCTTCCTCGGTGATACCCATCACCTTAAACACGCGTTCCTGCACGTCACGGCGGTGAATACGGATCGAACCGCCGCCGATTTCGTTGCCGTTGCACACAATGTCGTAGGCGTTCGACAGGGCACTGCCCGGATCGGTGTCGAAGGTGTCAAGGCATTCGTCCGTGGGGGCGGTAAACGCGTGATGCACTGCCGTCCAGGCGGAATGGCCCAGGGCCACATCGCCGGAAGCCTTGGCCTCGGCGGAGGGTTCGAACATGGGTGCGTCAACCACCCAGGTGAACGCCCAATCCCCCTCCTTGATGAGACCAAGCTTGCGGGCGATCTCGCCCCGGGCGGCCCCCAGGAGAGCGCGGGACGCCTTGGTTTCGCCGGCGGCGAAGAAAATGCAGTCACCCGGCTGCGCCCCCACGTGTTCGGCAATGCCATTCCGTTCCGCATCGGACAGGTTTTTCGCCACCGGGCCGCTGGCCTCGCCGTCTTCCCCAATCAGAATGTAGGCCAGGCCTTTTGCACCCCGCTGTTTCGCCCATTCCTGCCAGGCATCCAACTGCCGGCGCGGCTGAGAGGCGCCCCCGGCCATGACTACGGCACCCACGTATTCGTTTTGGAACACCCGGAACGGGGTGTTGCTAAAGAACTCGGTGCACTCCACCAGTTTGATATCGAACCGCAGGTCGGGCTTGTCGGAACCATAGTCCCGCATGGCCTCCGCATAGGTCATGCGGGGAATCGGGGTGGGGATGGTGTAACCGATCAGCTGCCACAGCGCGACCAGGATTTCTTCCACAATGGCGATGATGTCCTCTTGGTCGACAAAGCTCATTTCCATGTCGAGCTGCATGAATTCGGGTTGCCGGTCGGCCCGGAAGTCCTCATCCCGGTAGCAGCGGGCCAACTGGTAGTAGCGTTCCATGCCGGCCACCATGAGCAGCTGTTTAAACAGCTGGGGGGATTGCGGCAGGGCGTACCAGGAGCCGGGCTTGAGCCGGGCCGGCACCACAAAGTCGCGGGCTCCCTCCGGGGTGGAGCGGGTCAGGGTGGGGGTTTCGATCTCCACAAAATCATGCTTTTCCAGCACCCGGCGCGCCGCCTTATTAGCTTCCGAACGCAGCCGGAGGGCACCGCCTTGGGCGGGTCGGCGCAGGTCCAGGTAGCGGTATTTGAGGCGGGTTTCTTCGCCCACTTCGCCGCCTTTGGCGGTGTCGTCGATTTGGAATGGGAGGGCGGCTGCTTCGTTGAGGACGTCGAGTTCGGTCACGTTGACTTCGATGTCGCCGGAGGCCAGGTTGGGGTTTTCCGAGCCTGCGGGGCGGGCTTCAACCACCCCGGTGACTTTGATGCAGAATTCGCTGCGGAGGTGGTGGGCGGTTTCCGCGACGGTGGGATCGCGGAAGACGACTTGGGCGATGCCGGAGGAGTCCCGAAGGTCGATGAAGATCACACCGCCGTGATCTCGTCGGCGGGCCACCCACCCGGTTAAGGTTACGGTTTGGCCAGCGGTTTCCTTGCGGAGTTCCCCTGCGAGATGAGTGCGCAGCACGGCACCAAATCCTTTCAGTCGTGAAATCGTTCTTTTGTGTTGAGTGCACTGTTGGAATGCTGGGTAAAGATACTACCCTGTGTTGGTGCTGAATCACAGATAGTATCGAGTTGTTTATGGTTAGTGGATTGGTAAGGTTGGGGTTTTTGGTTGGGTTGGATTGGGGTGGAGGTTGGGGAAAAATACAGCCGGAGCGGGGGTGATTCGCGGGTGGGGTGGGGGCAAAACCCGAAAGGCAATATTAAGCAGGTTTGATAGGTGGTGTTTGGGGTGGTTGGCATGGAAAAATAGAGTCCATGACTTTTAAACCTGATGTGCCTCTAGAAGAAGATCGAGTAAAAACTTCGGGCAACCGGGGGTTGGTGATTGGGGGTAGTAGCATTGGCGCGCTGATTCTGGCGGGGATTTTGTGGTATTTGGGGGTGGATCCGGGCCAGTTGCAGGATGTGTTGGGGACGGGTGATGCGTCGACGAGCCAGTCGACGTCGGGACTGGCACATTGTAAGACGACCAATGAAGCGAACAAATATGCAGAGTGTCGAATAAAGGCTACGGCACAATCGCTGGATAGGGTGTGGGGTCAACAGCTGCCAGAGCAGGCAAAGCTGCAGTACAAGAGGCCAGAGGTGATCGTTTTCACTAACTCCACTAGGTCGGGGTGTGGGGTGGCGTCGTCGGCGACGGGCCCGTTTTATTGCCCCACGGATCAAACGGCGTATTTCGATGTGTCGTTTTTTGACCAGTTAAAGAATTATGGCGCGACGAATACGCCGTTTGCGCAGGAATATATTGTGGCGCACGAGTTTGGGCATCATATCCAGAAGCTGCAAAACACGTTGGGCATGTCGAATTATAACGAGCCTGGCCCGGAGTCGAATGCGGTGAAGATCGAGTTGCAGGCGGACTGTTACGCCGGGGTGTGGGCTTACCACGCGGAGCGGGATCCCGAGGACAATAAGGTGT
>ERZ773076.574-NODE-574-length-18207-cov-6.919623_pt1 | contig 18207 bp, 12 predicted proteins | sample MGYA00580613_ERZ773076 | MGnify/ENA primary metagenome ERZ773076 (study PRJEB29015, sample SAMEA2738005) | human oral metagenome | biome: human oral; feature: human-associated habitat; material: dental | place: China | collected 2057 ...
CGTCAGACCTACTTTTGTTTACAAGTAAACAAAGTTAGGGCTAGATTGACTACGTTACACTTCGCTCAAGATGACGTGTAAGAAAAGCACCTTCGTTTAATAGCTAGACGTTAAAAGTTAATAAGCTTCGAAAATTGTATATTAACTTTTATAAAAACAATTTTACCCTTAAATATTGATTTATCCCTTAAAATATGGTATATTTTAAGGGATAAAATTATTTTAAGGAGAAATTCAATGAGAAATTTTAATTATTCCAAAATAAAAGATAAAAAATGGGATTCGCAAATTTTATCTTTAGTCACATCAATTTATAAATATAAAGGAAAACAGGAATTATATTTAAAACAAAGACCTGAAGAATTAAATAAACTTATTGAAGTTGCAAAAATTCAAAGTACAGAGGCTTCAAATGAGATTGAGGGAATTGTTACGACAAGTGCAAGACTTAAAAAGTTAATTGAAGAAAAGACAACTCCTAGAAATAGAAATGAAGAAGAAATTGCAGGATACAGAGATGTTCTTAATCTTATTCACGAGAATTTTGATGTAATTTCAATTTCAAAGAATTATATTTTACAAATGCATAAAATGATGTTCAGATATATGGATAACCCACTTGCCGGAAAGACTAAAAATATTCAAAATTATATTACTATAAATTATCCAAATAGTAAATCAGAAATTTTATTTACACCTCTTTCACCTTTTGAAACACCTGGAGCCTTAGAAAATATATGTAATGAATACAATAAGGTTATTGGAAATTTCGAGATAGATCCGCTTATTGTTATTCCAATTTTTATACACGACTTTTTATGTATTCATCCATTTAATGACGGAAATGGTAGATTGAGTAGATTACTTACAACACTTTTACTTTATAGGAGTGGTTTTTATGTAGGTAAATATATATCTTTGGAGGCTTTAATTGCAAAGGATAAATCGGCTTATTACGGATCACTTCAAAAATCAGGATTGAATTGGTATGAAGAAAATGAGGATATTTTACCATTTATGAAATATTTATTAGGTATTATTCTTGCAGGATATAAAGATTTTGAAGATAGATTTTCTATAGTGGAAGAAAAGCTTCCTGCAATAGAGCTTGTAAGAAAGGCAATTTCTCAGAAAATGGGAAGATTTACAAAGCAGGACATTATAGAGCTTTGCCCAACTCTAAGTTTAAGTTCTATTGAGGGCTCTTTAAGAAAATTAGTAGATGAAGGAGAAATCCAAAGAGAAGGAATAGGCAGAGCTACAAAATATATAAGATTAAAATAGTGAAAAGTTGAAAATCAACGGGTTTCCGTTGATTTTTTTATGGGGAAGTTGTTATTATGTATCTACGATACATTTACTTTTGCTAAAGCAAAAGTATGAGATTTTCGCAGTCGATTGTACTCAAATCAAAGATTTGAACAATCTTTGCGTCAGACCTACTATTGCTTGTAAACAAGCAAAGTTAGGGCTAGATTCATTTCGCTACCGCTACAGTCGAAATGACGTATAAGAGAGCTATCCTTATTTTGTAGCTTAACGTGAATGGTAAATAAACTTCAATATTTGTTTATTAATTTTTATAAAACAAAATGTTTCACGTCATAGCACTTTGCATAGAAATTCCCCTAATATGTCATTTCGACCGAAATGTAGCATAGCGGAATGTAGTGGAGAAATCTCATAAAGCCCTATAATTCTTAAAACAACTTTTATAGTCTATTTTGCTTTGATAAAAAATAGGGAAATTCAGTATTATGATGTATCTTCAATACATTTACTTTTGCTAAAGCAAAAGTATGAGATTTTCAAGTCATTGTATCATTTGATATAATTATTGCAAAGCAACAAGGTTCCCAAGTATCCACCCAATGAAATTATAATTTTTTTGGTACATACATAATCAAAGGGAAGTTTTTTTAGAATTATATTTTTTTATATCCTTTGGATACATTCCTTTATATTTTTTGAAACAAGTACTGAATTTACTATGAGAAGAATACCCCACTGCTTCAGCAATATCCTGAATTTTAAGGGAGGAGTTCAATAGAAGAACTTCTGCCATGTTCATTCGGCGTCTTTGAGTGTATTCGGTAATTGTACATTGATATTTTTGTTTAAATAATTTTTTAAGTTTTGTACCGCTCATAGTGGATATTTTTTCTAAAGTTTTTTGTGAAATTGAGGTTGCATAATGATCATCTATATAATTAGCAACAATTTCCAAAGCTTCATCATCGGCGATAGATATTGGATTGTTGTACTTATTTAGAAATGCATCTATTGTTATACTAAGCCATTCTTTTGCCTTTGATTCAAAAAAAATTTCAGCAGCAGGAGATACCATCTTACAATTTAGTATATCTTTTGCAATTCTTTCCAAAGGTTTGTTTATAATTGTGTTAGTGTTGAAAAATAAATTTTCATAGTTACAAACTTTATTTTTGTATGAGGATAGATATTCTTCTATCATAGATTGGTTGAAATTTATACCTATTCCTAGATAGGAAGAGTTTTTATGTAGTATAAATCTATAGTTTTTAGAATTTTTTGTATTTATAACATAGAGTGAGTTTGAAGAAAGATTTTGATAAGGATTAAAACTTTCTCCATTTGCTGTAACTAAATAAGATGAGTAAAGGGAATAGAAATTATCTAAACCGGCAAAACTTGTGTGGATAATTTCTTTTTTTATGAAAACATCGTGAATATCAATTGTAAAATTTTTACCTTCATAAAACCAATATATACCTTCCGCATCGTCTGTATTAAAACAGAATGTATGTCCTGCAGAGGAGTATTTTGTATTATCAGTACATTCATTTGTAGAAAAAAAGTTTTTAACAAAGTTGTAAAAATCGCTCATATATACCTCCATTGTAATTTTTATCCCTAATAGACATTATTCCAAATAGACATAGTTAACTATGCTTAATTGATTGAATTTCTCATTTATTATATAATAAATATAAGATAAAAACAATCAAAGAGTTATATACTGTTAAAAATTTTAAAACACCAATTTTTATATTCAGTCTAAACAGGATATTTATAAAGCTTGTTTAATTTAAAGAAAAGGAGGAATTATTCATTGAAGAATAAGAAAAAATCAATACTAAAAAGACTAATGCCTTATGCCGGTAGGAAAAGTATTTTGTTTTATATTGCTATGATTATGTCTGCAATTTCAGGTATTATGGTCTTGATGCCTATGGTTTTTATTCATAGGATTATAAATAGTTTAATTTTAAATGAAATGGTAGATTTTGTCTATGTGAGGGAAAATTCAATTTATGCGGCGACATTTGCGGGATTAGGTTTATTTATATACCTTATAGGTCTCATTTTATCCCATGTTTTTGCGTTTGAAGTAGAAGATAATATTATTAAGAGCTCGGTAAAAAAACTAATTAATAAACCGCTTGGATATTTTGATGATAAAGAAAGTGGAAGAATAAGAAAAGTAATCATATCCGGAGCTTCTGAAACACATTCTTTCTTAGCACATCAACTTCCTGATATGGCAATGACAGTTATATCACCGATAGTTCTGCTTGTATTTTTCTTTATGTTTGATTGGAAATTGGGGCTTGTAAGTATGGTGCCGATAATTATTGGCATGATATTAATGTCATCAATGATGACATCCGAAACAAAGAAAATGAAAGAAGAATATTACGAAGATCTTTCCGATTTATCTTCTCAGACCGTAGAATATGTCAGGGGAATTCCGGTGGTAAAAACATTCGCACAAAGTATTGAAAGTTTTGATAAGTTATATTCGTTAATTATCAAAATAAAAGATCTTGTGCTCAAGCTTACTATGAGTTACACGAATAAAATGTCATGGTTTGGGACTATTTCTACATCGACAGCATTTTTCTTAGTGCCTGTAGCTTTATTGTTAATAAAATTTAATGGTAACTTAGCTAATGTGGTTGCAAATTCTGTTATTTATTTTCTGATAGGACCGATATTTGCCGTTTTTATTATGAGAACGGCGACAATTAAACAATTTAGTTATTTTGCGGAGCTTGCTCTGGACAAAATTGAAAATATACTTGAATATGATGATTTTATTTATGGAGATAAGACAAGCTCTGAAGTGGGAATTGAGTTTAAAAATGTAAGTTTTTCTTATGGTGAAGAAAATGTCTTGGATAATATTTCTTTTAAAGTAGAAAGAGGAGAACAAGTTGCTTTAGTTGGAATGTCGGGTAGTGGTAAAACCACTATAGCAAGGCTTGCTGCCAGATTTTATGATATTAAATCAGGTGAAATTTTAATTGGCGGGATTAATATAAAAGATTTTGAAAAAGAGGCTTTGATGAAAAAAATAGCCTTTGTTTTTCAAAATTCCAAACTGTTTAAGATGAGTTTAAGAGAGAATCTTCTAATTGCAAAACCCGACGCAACAGATGAAGAAATAGATAATGCTTTGATTAATTCAGGATGTAAAGAGATAATTAAAGGCTTGAAAAATGGACTTGATACTGTTTATGGAACGAGAGGCACATATTTTTCAGGTGGTGAAGCTCAAAGACTCTCTATAGCAAGAGCTTTTCTCAAAGATGCGGATATTATTATTTTAGATGAAGCTACAGCTTTTGCAGACCCTGAAAATGAACATCTAATTCAGGAGTCTTTTAAAAAGTTATCAAAAAACAAGACAACGCTAATGATTGCCCACAGATTATCTACTGTAGTAGATGCAGATAAGATACTTGTTATAGAAAAAGGTAGAATTGTAGAAGAAGGTAAGCACTCAGATTTGATAAATATGAATGGGCATTATAAAAAGCTTTGGGATGAATATCAAAAATCTGTAAATTGGAAGATAGGAGGTTAAGATATGGTTTCTTATTTTATAAAACGATATGCTATGTCTGAAAAAGGAGCGATTAATTTAAAAAAAGCAATCATCTCACATACCTTTGTTAATTTAACAAAATTATTTGCACCAATGATTGCCTTTATGTTTTTGTTTCAGTATATAGGCATTTTAAAGGGAATTGAAAGTTATAATTTTACTTTATTTCATTATCTTATATTAATTATAGTAATGATGATATTAATGTTTTTAGTTGCAAGGTGGGATTATGTAAGACTCTATACCAATGTGTATAATGAGAGTGCAAATTCAAGGATTGATTTAGCAGAAAGATTAAAAAAATTGCCTCTTTCTTATTTTGGAAAAAGAGATTTGGTAGATCTTGCAGAAACAATGATGAATGATATGAATTTATATGAAACTATATTTTCACATGCCGTTCCTCATATATATGCAACTGCTATTTCCACAGGTGTTATTGCTTTAATGCTTATTATCTATAATCCAAAATTGGCTTTTGCAGCATTGTGGGTGATTCCAATTTCACTTCTAATAATATTTTTATCAAGGAAAAGTCAGAAAAAAGTAGTGCAAAACTGGATAGATGATAATCGCAAGGTTTTTGATGATTTGCAGGAAAAGATTGAGCAGATAGAGCAAATAAAATCTTATAATTTAGAAGAACAAATGCTAAAAGATTTTTTTAAAAAATTAAATATGTCTACAAAACAAAAAACTAAAGGTGAAATTGTTGCAGGGACACTTACAGGAATAGCGACTGCAATATTAAAGCTTGGTATTATAAGTGTTGCTGTTGTTGGTGTAAATATGCTTATTGCAGGGGAGATAAATATATTGGTTTATATTGCATTTTTAATGATGACAACAAGTATTTATCTACCAATAGAGGGAATAATTACTTTTATGTCCATGATAGTTATGCTTGATGCTGTGGTTGGAAGAATAAAGGAAATAAAAACTATGCCTATTCAAGAGGGCAAAAAGCAAATGGAAATTACAAATTATGACATTGAATTTAAAGATGTTTATTTTGGATATGATAATTATTCTGTAATAAATGGGGTTAGTTTTATCGCAAAGCAAGGTGAAATCACAGCCTTAATCGGTTCAAGCGGAAGTGGAAAAACAACAGTTGCAAAACTTGCTGCAAGATTTTGGGATATAGATAGAGGAAAAATTTTGATAGGTGGAAAAGACATAAGTGAGGTTGATCCGGAAACTTTACTTAAAAATTTTTCCATAGTATTTCAAGATGTTATCCTCTTTAATACAAGCATAAAAGATAATATTAAAATCGGAAAAAAGAATGCTACAGATGAGGAAATAACAAGGGCAGCTAAAATAGCAAGATGTGATGATTTTATAAATAAAATGCCGGAAGGAATAGATACTATAATAGGAGAAAATGGACAAAGACTTTCCGGTGGAGAAAGACAAAGAATATCAATAGCAAGGGCTATTTTGAAAGATGCACCGATTATACTGCTTGATGAAGCTACAGCATTTCTCGATGTCGAAAATGAAAGTCTTATTCAGGAAGCACTGTCTGAACTTATAAAAGAAAAAACAGTTATAGTAATTGCCCATAGACTTAGAACAATAAGAAATGCAGATAAAATTGTTTTGCTAAATGCCGGGAAAATAGAAGCGGTAGGTACAGATAGCGAACTTTGTAAAAGCTCGGAATTTTATAAGGCAATGCTTGAAAAGGCAAATATTCAATAAAAACTTATTTAGGAGGACATTATGGAAATTGAAAAATTAAAAATCGAGGATTTAATTATAATAGATTTTCATTTACCATATTAAACACTTGGATTTGTAGATTTCTTATGCAAATATTAGATTAAGTAATTAAGATTGGGGAGTAAATTTTAAAAAATACTCCCTAATTTTTTATTGCTTTTTAAAAAATTTTTTAATTTTTACAAAATTAACCACAAAATTATCATTTTTTAAAAAATATTACTTTAAACGGTATATACAAAACAAAATAAATATGTTATACTGATAAAGTAGTATTCTTTATACTGCATAGGTTTATTTATTTTTATATTTAAGGAGGGTTTTTCTATGAGAAAAAGGTTTTTGACTCTGTTATTAACGTTTTCATTATTATTAGGTAGCACAAGTGTTGCTTTTGCTAATGAAAAAGTTAATACAGCTCCAAAAATTACAAAAACTGCAAATAAGATTAAAGCCGACGAAAATGAGGAAAAAACTTATATTGTAGTTTTGAAAGAGGATTCTAAAGCAGACTTTTCCAGTTTGAAAACTGCAGAAGGAAAAAAGGCTAGAGAAGCTAAAAGTAAGGCTTTAATCAATTCTTTTAAAGCTGAACTTGACAAAGCTGATATAAGTTATGAAACATATTATGAATATGACTTATTATTTGCCGGAATTGCTTTAAAAACTAAGGTTAAAAACATTGAGAAAATTTCAAAAATGGCTTCTGTTGAATCCGTTGAAGTTTCAAATGAATTTTCAAAACCTACAGTTAAAGAATCCGAAAAGGAATTTAATCCTAAAAGAAAGAAAAGAAGTTTAGATTCAAACAATCTAATGAAAGTTACAGACGAACTTAGAAAGAAATATAATGGACAAGGTAGAGTTGTTTCCGTATTGGATACAGGTGTCGATGTAAATCACGACATCTTAAGAGTTTCTGATGTAACAAAAGGAAAATATCCAACTGAAGATTCTATGAATAAAAAGATGAAGGAAGCCGGAATTAACTACGGTAGTTGGAGAACTGACAAAGTTGTTTACGCTCATAATTACAGCACAAACGGAAAGAATGTAAAAGAAGAAATGAGAGAAGAATCTCACGGAATGCATGTTTCCGGTATTTCAGTAGGTAATCCTAAAATGGAAGCTGAATTTAACAAAGAAGACGGAACAACTAAAAAAGAAAAAATCATAGGAACCGCTCCTGAAGCACAACTTATTTTTATGGGAGTTTTCCAAGGACAATCAACATATACTCATATTTATGCAAAGGCTGTTGAAGACTCTGTAAAACTTGGTGCTGACAGTATTAACTTGAGTTTGGGTGCTCCCAACGGATCTATCGCATCTGTTGGTAGAGCTATGGAAAAAGCTATAGCTTATGCGAGAAAGATGGGCGTTATCGTAGCTATCGCAGCCGGTAATGATGGTCATTTCGGTGCGTTTAGTGATAAACCGCCTGTAACAAATCCGGACTATGGTACAGTTGGAAGTCCGGGTGTTGCAAAAGATGCTTTGACTGTTGCAGCTATGTATACTGATGTTGAAAGAGTTAGAACAATTAGCATTGAAGGAGTTAGTGGTGTATTAAAATCAGGAGATTATTTCCAAGGTTATGACGATGAGGGAGATCCTGACCCCGCTAAACAATTTATAGATGCAGATAAAAAAGAACAAAGTTATGATGTAGTTGAAGCGGGTCTTGGAAATGAAGAGTCCGACTATAAGGGCAAAAATGTTAAAGATAAAGTTGTTTTAGTAAAAAGAGGTGGAGCTACTTTTGCAGATAAGATTGCTTTAGCCGGTAAAAAAGGTGCAAAAGGTGTTATAATCTACAACCACGAGCAAGGTGGAGAAGAAATTATAAATATGGCATTTGGAGATCAAACAAAAGATGTTAAAATTCCATCTGTATTTATAGGAAACTCTGCAGGTAAAAAAATTATTGAAAATATAGATAAAAAAGTAAAGTTTACAAAACAATTAAGTGCGATTCCTTATGCAAATGGTGGACAGTTAACTGACTTTTCATCTTACGGTTGGGCATCTGACGGAACTTTCAAACCTGATATAACAGCTCCGGGCGGACTTATTTATTCTTCAATAAATAATAATAAATACACAACTATGAGTGGTACTTCAATGGCAACTCCTCATATTGCAGGTGCTGTAGCTCTTATAAGAGAAAGTTTAAATAAAAGACATTCTGAAATTAAGGGAGAACAAGAATACGACATTATAAAAGCGTTGATTATGAGTACAGCAGATCCTGTTAAGGAAAAGGGAACAGAAAATTATGTTTCTCCTAGAAAACAGGGTGCCGGTGCTATAAATGTTGAAAAAGCTACAAGTAGCGATATTTATGTGCTTGACAGTAATAATAATCCAAAAACTTGGTTAAATGATATTGACAGTAAATTTGAAATTAACTTAAAAGTTGTAAATATTGGAAATGAAGCAAAAACTTTAAAATATAAAACAGTTTTAGGTACTGATGAAACTGAAAAGGGAAAGTTTGCCTTAAAGACAAAAACTTTAGAAACAATTCAAGGAAAAGAAATAACTGTACCTGCCAAGGGTTCAGTAGATGTTAAAATAACTGTTGATGCAAGTAAATTTGACGCTGAATTAAGCAAACAAATGCCTAACGGTTATTTCTTAGAAGGTTTTGTATTCTTTGAAGATGCGAAAGATAATACAAAAGAAGTTAGTATGGCATTTAGTGGATTTAAAGGAAAATGGGCAAATGTACCACTTTGGGAAAAATCTGTTTATGACTTTGATTTTAGTAAAGAACTTCCAATGTATATGAAACAAAACGGTTCCTTTACACCAAACTTCACATCTCTTGTAACTGTCGAAAATAATCCTTATGCAAGAGGAAAGCAATGGACTGACAAAGGAGTGCAATATAATTTTGTTGGAAATAAAGGTGAAATTCCTCTAGGCTTTGATGCAGGTAAGTTTGAATTTTCAAAAAATAATTTGGCAATTTCTCCAAATGGAGATAATAACAAAGACTTTGTTGCATTCAAAGGTATGTTCTTTAGAAATTCACAATATATTACAGCTAAGGTTTATGATAAAGACGGAAATCTTGTTTACCAAAGCGGTTCAGGTTATGCTTATAAAAATAGTAATAATTACAGTGATGGCGCTTCAAGATCTAATCTTATAGAACAAACTTACTGGGATGGAACATCAAACGGAAAATCTCTTCCTGAGGGTACGTACAAATATGTAGTAACTGCAAACTCTGAAGTGGCGGGAGCTGCTGTTGAAAATGAACAAAAAATGGAATTCGATGTAAAAATCGACAATACCGCTCCAAAAATTGCTAAGCCTAAGGTTGAAGGAAATATTTATAAACCTGAAATCACAGATAATTTAAGCGGTGTTGAAGAAACTGTTTTAAGATATATTGATAAAAACGGTGAAACAAAGTGGATAACAGCTAAAGAGGATGGAACTTTTGAAATTCCGGCAGATGTAGAACACAAAAATATCTATATTCACACTTTTGACCACGCAGGAAATATCGCATCACTTAATTTAGACGGCTCTGAATATTCTGCACCTCAAATAAAACCGAAAGATTTGGGAGCAAATGTTAAACCGATATTCAAAGTAACAAATTATAAAGACTTTGAAGGAAAACATATAGAAGGCTCTGAAAACTTAAATATGTTTCCGATTGAAATCAATTGGAGAGAAGATGTTTATGTTCATAATGGAACAGATTGGAATCCAATGAGAAATTATAGATATTCTAATGAGTTATTAAATATGGCTCCGGGAAAATATTCTTTCTATATTCACCAAATTCCGGAAATCTATGAACCGTTAAAAGAACAACAAAAAGATGTTACTGCTGAAAAAGATAAAACAACAGATCTTGTCTTTGAAACAAAACAAAAGGAAGAAAAGATTGAAGCAGGATATGGAGAAGTTAATATCAGATTACAAATAAACGATTATCCTGAAAACTATATGGGAGCAGGTGCAACTTATGTAATCAAAGATAAAGACGGAAAAGAAATTAACAGAGATAATTTGAAAACTTACACTAAAGTATATGAATCTCCAATAAAGGATGATAACGGAAAACTTACAGGAGTTAATTTCCACAGAGATTTAATGACTGTTCTACCTGTTGGAGAATATACTGTTGAAATTAAAACAAGTGATGATTCTTTAAAATTTGAAACAAAAACAATTAAATTTACAGTTGAAGAAAATAAACCGAAGAGAGTAATCTTTAAGGCACAAGAAACTATAAATGACGTTGTAAATATCGCTTTTGAAGGTTTGGATAAACTTCCTGACGGAATAAAAGTAACTCTTGAAAATGTTGAGTCAAAAGAAAAATTTGATCTTACACAAAGTAAGTTTAACAAAAAAGTATTCCACGGAGATATTCCGAACGGAAAATACAAAGTTACTATAGAAGTTCCGGAAGGTTACAAAGTTGACAGGGATTCATTTGACATTACAGTTAAGAATGATAAAGTTAAAGAAATTGTAAATATCAAGAAGTTAGTAACATTAACAGATAAAGATAAAAAAGTTACAGTTTCAAGTTATGATTTAAAAGAAGATTGGACTTTAGTTGCTGATGTTAAAGATAAAAATTCAGTTGATAAGTTAAAAGATTCCGAAGCTGATTTATACGATATTTACTTCCTTGATAAAAATGGTAAGAGAGTTGACGTTCCTAAGGGAGAATACAATGTTTCAATAGTAAAAGCTGAAGGAAAGACAGCAAAAGCTATTTACTTTGTAAACGACAAAGGTGAACTTGAAAATATCGAATTTAAACAAGACGATAAAAATGTAACATTTACAACAACTCACTTCTCAGGTTATGCAGTTGATTATGGTAAAGTCAATGAGGAACCGGAAAAACCAAAACCGGATCCACAAAAACCGGGCGAACCTGGACAACCTGGACAACCTGGACAACCTGGACAACCGGGCAAACCGGGTCAAAAAACTCCTAAAAATAAAAAAGGACTTGTAAAGACAAATCTTGATTCAAATGTTCTGGGATTTGTTGTAGTTGCGATTGGTTCTTTAGGAATAGTAGTGGCTGTAGATAAAAAGAGAAGAAATAAATAAGAAAAGATAATTTAAAAAGTGGTTACGATGTAGCCACTTTTTTATGTAATGAGTTTTTTAGAATTTTATGATTCATTAAAGCAGGTAAATAGTAGCTTTTATTGAGAAGACGGTTTTATTTTATACTTAAAATTTTATTGAAAAACTTAAAAAGAAATGTTATAATTATAAAAACGATATAGAATATCAATAAAAAGAGGTAGCATATGGAAATAAAAAAAGTTCTAAAAGAAGATTTAGAGAAACTTATTCCGAGTTTTAAAAAAGCATTTAATGAGAGTGAGTGGAATCAAAGATGGACAGATGAAAGTGTTAGAATTTCTTTAACCAATATTTTTGATTTTCCACATTTTTATGGGCTTATTGCCATAAAAGAAGGTGTTCCGGTTGGAGCCATATTAGGACATGTACAAACTTTTAATGATGGGAAAACATATTATATTGATGAACTGTTCGTTGATCCGATTTTTCAAAAACAGGGAATAGCAAAAGCATTATATGGTGATGCTATAAGAGAATTGAAAAAATTGGGAGTTTCCGGAGCGTTTTTTACAACTTTAACAAATTCTTCGGCATATGATTTTTATAAATCTCAAGGAGCTATTCATTTGGAGGATAGTGCTGTATTTTATCATCCTTTTTAATAAATAGTATTTAAGCGATTACAAAAAGTAGTCGCTTTTTATATAGTCTTTTATAAAAAAGTGACCTTTCGGGCACTTATTAAATTATTTACTTCCGATTAATTATCCCAATTTTTTCTTGAAAAATAAGGAAAGATTAAACCTATCAGTATAAAAATTACTCCTAATAGAGAAAATCCATTTGTATTTTTGATATATACAACGAAAAATATAATCCCTAAAATCAAGAGCCTTCCGGATATAATATAATTTTCATAGTATTTTTCAAAATATTTATTTCTAAATATTTTAAATTTTCCTATTTTGGTAAAAAATACTAAGTAGGAACTTATACAAATACAAGTTACAGCTATAATAGTAATATAAAATTTATTCACATTTAGTAAATTTAAAAATGCAATTATAAAACCGGAAAACAATACAACTAAAAATGATTTGTATAAATCTCCTGTACTCATTCTTTTCATTTTTTATTCCTCTAATTTTCAATTAATAAATTTATTCGTTTTTATTTTCCTTTAATTATTTATCTAAAGTTTTTGTGAGTTTAAATAAAACTATTAAGCTCATAATGTACTCCTTAAAATAATCTAAACTTTAATCTGCCACATACTATTCTACATCTATATAGTAACATAATGTTTAAAATCGCACAATAGTTTAATTTATTAAAATTAAATAACTTTTATTTAATATTGTAATTTTTTTATTGCTTATTTCTTGAATTTATATTAAAATATTGATAGTGAAATGAGTTTTTTAAGGAGTTTTTATGATTTATTTAGATAATGCCGCGACTACGAAAGTTCGCGATGAAGTTATAGATATTATGGTAAAATATTTAAAAGAAAATTACGGAAATCCATCATCCCTTTATGATTTTGGATATTCCGTTTCTAAAGATATAAATTCTTGTAGAGAGGTTATCGCAAAACATATAAATTGCAAAGCTGAAGAGATGTTTTTTAATTCCTGCGCAACAGAGGGTAATAATACTGCAATTTTTGGAGCGATTTCAACTGCAAAGGGGAAAAATGTAGTTTCAACGGAGATTGAACACTCCTCTGTTTTTAATGTCTATAAATTTTTAAAAGAGAAAAAAGAAATTAGATTTTTAAAATTGGATGAATTTGGATATATCGACATTGAAAGTGTAAAAAATCTCGTGGATGAAAATACTGAAATAGTTTCAATAGCCTATGTTCATAATGAGCTTGGTATTATTCAAGATGTTGAAAGCATTGGAAAAGCTATTAAGGAAAAGAATAAGAAATGTATTTTTCATGTTGACTCCGCACAGGCTTTTGGCAAGGTTAATATTGATGTGAAAAAATCCAAGATTGATATTTTAACTTTGAGTGGACATAAAATTCACGCTCAAAAGGGAATTGGTGCAATATATGTAAATAAAAATATAAATTTAAGACCTTTTGTTTTGGGTGGAGGTCAGGAAAAAGACTTTAGATCAGGAACGGAAAATGTCGCAGGAATAATGGGTTTAAAAGTAGCTACCGAATTTATGTATGAAAATATGGAGAACAGAAAAAAACATTTGAAAAATTTAAGAGATATGCTGATTTCAGGTATTTCAAAAATTGAAAATCATAAATTTTTAACTAATAAAGACGGAGTTCCGAACATTGTAACAGTTGCTTTTGAAAATATCAGAAGTGAGGTGCTTTTACATTTCTTGGAGAGCGAAAAGATTTATATTTCAACAGGCTCTGCTTGTAGTAAGGGTAAAAAGAGTAGAACTTTTGACGGAATAGGGCTTGATAATAAATATAATGATGGAGTTGTAAGGATTTCTCTTTCCGAGTTTAATACAGAAGAAGAAATTAAAATTTTTATTGAAAAATTAGAAAAGTATGTAAATGAAATTAGAATGATTATGAAAAGAGGAAGATAATGGATTATTTAATTAGTGTAAGCTTCGGAGAGTTGACTTTAAAGGGCGATAATAGAAAAGATTTTGAAAATAGAATTATAAAAAAGATAAAAAAGGCGATAGCAGATTTTGAAGTAGAAGAATTTTACAAGGAGCAGGGAAAAGTCTATATAAAGGCTGATAGAGAGCTTTTTGATGAAATGATTGAACAAATTAAAAAAGTTTTTGGGATTTTCTATATCTGTGAAGTTTTAAGGACTGAAAAAAAGCTTGAAAATATAAGAGAGGCGACAAGAGTTTTAGTAAGTGATTTAGGAATAAATGAAGAAAAGACTTTTAAAGTCTTTGTAAATAGAGTTGATAAGAAATTTACTCCAAAATCTCCTGAACTTTCAAGGGATCTTGGAGGAGTTGTACTTAAAAATTTCGGAAATCTTTTAAAGGTTGATGTTCATAATCCACAAATGCCAATTTATGTAGATGTTAAAGAATATGTATATGTCTATGTAAAGAGATATAAGGGCTTTGGTGGACTTCCAATAGGCTCAAGTGGAAGAGGACTTTTGCTTCTTTCAGGTGGAATTGACAGCCCCGTTGCTGGTTTTGTCATGGGTAAAAGAGGTATGGAAATTGGAGCAATACATTTTCATTCCTATCCTTTTACAAGTGAAAGAGGAGAGGAAAAAGTTAAAGACCTTGCAAAAATACTTTCAAATTATGTTGGAAAATTCACAATGACAAGCATAAATCTTTTACCTATTCAAAAGGAAATTGCAAGTAAATGCCCTGAAAAAGAAATTACTATTCTAGGCAGAATTTTTATGATGAAAATTGCAGAAAAACTTGCGATTAAACAAAATTATCATGCTTTAATTACGGGAGAAAGTCTTGGACAGGTTGCAAGTCAAACTATTCAAGGAATTACAGTTGTGGATAAATCTACTGAAATTTCAATTTTAAGACCTTTAATTGCAATGGATAAAACTGAAATCATTGACATTGCAAGAACGATAGACACTTATGAAACAAGTATCTTACCTTTTGAGGATTGTTGTACTGTGTTTTTACCAAAACATCCGGTAACAAAACCGAAGATTGAAGATATAAATAATAGTTTATCTCTTTTAGAAGTTGATAAACTTATTGACGAAGCATTGGCTAATAAGAAAGTGTATGAAATAAATGAACAATAAATTTTACACACAAATTTTGTTGTGATTTGTTGTATGTATTTACTTTTTATTGAAAAGGGATTAAAATATAAGTAGGCGTTTATTTAGGAGGTTTGAAATGAAAAGAATTAAAAGAATTTTAATGGCTCTTGCTATTTGCTCACTTTCTATTACAGCAGTAGGCTGCTCATCAAATGGAAAGATGAGTAATGAAGATATTGTTAAGAAGATTAGCGAGTCTTCAAAATCAGTAAAGAGTTCAAAAGCAAATATTGAAAGTAAAGTAGCTTTTAATCTTGGCGGTAAAGATATTGCTACATCTGTAACAATGGAAGCAGAGTCAATTTCAGAACCATTGACTGTAAAAATTACCGGAAAAACACAAACTTTTGGAAAAAGTTTTGATATGAATATGTATATAACTGAAGGAAATATATATCTTCAAAATATTAATACTAAAGAGTGGATGAATGTTAAGGATGAAAATATTAAAAAAACATTGGAAAAACGTAAAAATTCAGCTAATTTCAATGATGTAGTAGAGCTTTTAAATATAATGCAAAAAAATGTAAAAGTAGAAGAAAAGGGTTCGAATTATGAAGCTACTTATTCAGGAGTTGACGATTCGGCTAAAGAAGCCTTGAAGAAAATGATAATTTCAAATCAGCCGGATGCAGAAAAAGTCCTTAAGAATATGGAAATAGAAAAGCTTGATATCAAATATGTAGTTGATAAAAACACATTTTATCCAACAGAATTTGAGATGAAGTCAGTAATGAAGGTTTCAGAAGGTAATCAATCTGTATCATTTGATATGGAAATGAAAGTAAAATATTCTGATATAAACAAAGTTAAAGAAATAGTAATTCCCGATGAAGTTAAAAATGCAAAAGAAACAAAAGCAAAATAGAGGATGAATTACAAATATTTTATTTAATGCAGACATTAGAAGTTGTCTGCATTTTTTGTGAAACAATTTTAATGATAACTTAATTAAAAAAATATAAAATAGTTCAATCAATAAATGGATTATTTTTTGAATTTTCTTTATATTTACATTTTATTGCAAATATATTACAATTTAGTTGTCGGAGGTTTTATATGAAAAAGACACAAAAAATTTTAATGGTTTTAGTTATTTTTTTGCTTTTTTCTCTGGCAGGTTGTTCATCTAAGATTGATAATGCTGAAAATGAAAAATTAGTGAAGAAAGTTATTGAAGCCACAAAATCGGTAAAAAGTACAAATGTAAAAATTGAAACTATACAAAATTTTACAAATCCGGATCAAAATGTCCACTCAATTATACAATTAGACACGTCAATGACAACAAATCCATTCATTGTAAAAATTAATCGTAATGAAGAAAGAAACGGACAAAAAATTGAGAGTATGTTGTATATCACAGATGACACTGTTTATGTAGAAGACGTTAAGAATAAAACTTGGAAGAGGGCTACTAGCGAAAAGTTTAGAGAAGGATATAATGGTAAAAGAAAACTTGCAAATTTTGAAATTGTAACGGAATTTTTACATGCTATTCAAAATAAGATGAAGGTATCAGAAAATGACCTAAATTATGAAGTTACTTACTCCGGAAGCGAGAATTCTGTTAATAAAGTCTTTTCGAAAATTCTGGACTCGGTTCAAACAGGAACTGAAGAATTAAGAAAGAAATTATTGGTAGAAAAAGTTGAAGTAAAATATATAATTGATAAAAAGACCTTTTTGCCGATAGAATGTGAAATAAAAGCTAAATTTGCATATTTTAAAGATGGACAGAGAGTTATTTCCGTATCTTTAGATGAAGAATTTACAGCAAAGTTTTCTGAAATTAATGAAGTTAAAGAAATAATAATACCTGAAGAAGCAAAAAATGGGAAATTAATAGAAGCGGATTTATCCTATAAGTAACAATAGGTCAATTTTAAAGGGAGTTGAAAGTTAATGTATATTTTAGAGGGAATTGTAAAAGCCATAGCTTTAGTTGTTTTAGTAGTTATTTTTATTCTTTTGGCAAAAAAACCTACAGTTGAAAATAAATTTACAATGAGAAAATATATAAAATGGATTTTTACAATAGAAATTGTTTTGATTATTTACATAACAATAATGCGTCTGTATTTTGAATACAGTTTTCTTTCATATACATTTGTTATCGGAATAATCATATCAGCAACAATAGCCTATCGACTTATGGTTTATATTAGAGAGATGGCTTGGATATGGTTTTTTAAAAAATATGGAGATTATAGTAAAGAAAAAGCTCTATTATACTACTTTAAGTACAATTTATACAGTTTACTTTTTGGACAAAGAGATGGTGGTTTCCTTATTTTTGGATTTGTTGAGATAATACTTATACTGTTTCCAGTGGTCATACTCTCTAATTTATTTGCCTTTCTAATATCAAATTTGATTTTAGGAAACGGCTGGAGTATTGTAATATAAATAGGAAAATTATTTTTTATAAAATGCAGATATGAAAAAATATCTGCTTTTTTTGTGATAATTCTATGTTCGATGTATCTACGATACATTTACTTTTGCTAAAGCAAAAGTATGAGATCTCTCCGTTGCACTCAGCTTCGCTTCGTTACAGTCGAGATGACGTATAAGGGAAAAATCTTCGTTTTATGGCTGGACGTTAAAAGTAGATAAACTTCAAATTATCTTTATAAATATAGTATGAAAAAATCCACAAAATGTATCTACCATACATTTACATTTGATCGTATGTTCTACAAAGAGCTTGTATAAAATTATAATTAAGTAAATAAGAACCCCACCCTTCCACGATGCTTC
>ERZ773076.579-NODE-579-length-18091-cov-6.120703_pt1 | contig 18091 bp, 18 predicted proteins | sample MGYA00580613_ERZ773076 | MGnify/ENA primary metagenome ERZ773076 (study PRJEB29015, sample SAMEA2738005) | human oral metagenome | biome: human oral; feature: human-associated habitat; material: dental | place: China | collected 2057 ...
GAATCATCATACTAGTAGCTGTTTTAGAAAGTTGGCTAGCTCCTATGCTTTCTACAATGTCCTTTTCTGTTACATCTCCTGCTTTACTAGAGATATATTTTGTACCTCCAGAGCATCCTGCTAATCCTATAACTGATATACTAAGTGCTACAGGTAAAATAGCTTTTTTAAACTTGTTCATTAATTATTGTCCTCCTAATTGTAACTATGTATAAATATACCATATTTTTTATTATAAAACAACTAAAGAATAGGTGAAATAAGTCGCGCGAAAGCTTCTTTAATTCTAATTATTAAACTTCGTTGTTGATATTTAGAATAAGATACCAAAGTTGACTTTTTTACATCTTCTAAAAATATTTTTCTAAATTCTTTTGTAGTTTTGTAATCATACATAAATGCATTAAGTTCGAAATTCAATTTAAAGCTTCTATAGTCAAAATTTGCACTACCTAAACTTGTAACTTCATCATCAATAATAATCATTTTTGTATGGATAAAACCATTCTCGTATATATATGTTTTCGCCCCTAGAGAAGCAAGCTCTCCAATAAAAGAATAAGTTGCCCAATATACAAACATATGATCAGGTTTATTAGGTACCATTATTCTAACATCAATCCCTGAAAGAATAGCCATTTTTAGTGCGTCCATGACACTTTCATCAGGGATAAAGTATGGCGATTGAATATAGATATATTTTTTTGCGCGAGAAATCATGTGCAAATAACCATACTTTATTTTTTGAAGTTTACTATCTGGACCACTAGAAACCATCTGTATAGGTAAGTAATTATCGACAGGTGTGGCGATATGATCAGCTTCCAGTTTGATATATTCTGTTTTTTTGGATGATTGAGAATTCCAATCATCAATAAAACGAAATTCTAACGAACCAACCGCTTCACCTTCAATACGAAGATGAGTATCACGCCAATAGCCAAATTTTTTATCTAATCCTAAGTATTCATCACCAACATTAAAGCCTCCAGTATAAGCAATTTCTCCATCGATAACTACTATCTTCCTGTGATTTCTATAATTCATACGGAAGTTTATAAGTGGTAGTTTGGATTTGAAAAAACTTTTTATTTTTGCATTGTTTTTTGTTAATTTTCCTAGTGAGGAGATACTTAATTTCCTTGAGCCTATATCATCATACAAGATGTACACTTTTACACCTTCTTTAAGTTTTTGTTCAAGTAAATTAAATAGTTGTCTTCCAATACCATCTTTATTAAGAATATAGTACTGAATATGAATATAACTTTTGGCATTTTTTATATCTTCGAACAATAATTCGAATTTTTCTTTTCCATCTGTAATAATTTTAATACTATTTTTTTTAGATAAGAAAGCTTTATCTGTTTCATAATTTAACTCTATTAAATTTCTATACTTGTAAATGAGTTGCTCTTCCTTTGAAATTTCGTACGGAGTAGTTCGTTTTAATAAACTCTCTTGATACGAGATTTTCTCTTCATCAGTAAAAGGGAAGATTTTCTCTCTATAAATAGGCCTACCAAGCATTAAATATAGGACAAAACCTAAATAGGGAACTAAGAATAAAACTAAGATCCAAGCCCAAGAAGAGTTGGTAGTTTGATATTCTAAAAAAACTATAGAGAATGCTAACAATGTATTTATAATTAAAAATATTGTTAATAAAATGTCAACATCTAAACGAATATCGCTAAATAATGTTGTTATATAATCTAAAATATATGTAAAATTTATATTGAAAATATTTAAATTTGTATAATTCATAATATAACACTCCTAGTTAAATACTACCTTAAAACACATAAAAAGTCCAGATAATAATTATATAGATAATATAAAAGATTATATGATTGTTGAAATATATATTGATATACTAAGAATTACAACTAAGTTAATAATAAAGTAATATTTAAAAAACTTTCGGTAATTTAGTATTATGAGTTGAATTTTTGTCAATTTATATTATAATGGAATAGAGAATAAAAAAGGAGAATATCATGCCTAATAATATTTTAGAAGAATTAAAAATTAAATTTGAAGATTTTGCGAGTGAGTTAGAAAATATTGAACCAGAAAAGGTTGATTTAACACAAATTGATAGATTAATTGCTTTAGTAGAAGAATTAGATAACGAAATTAAAACTATAAAATAAAAATTATAAGCTGAGGTAGGAGTAGTTTACTTCTCTTCAGCTTATCTTTATGAAGAGGTTTAAATGAAAAAGAAAAATAGTGGTAAAAAATTAAATGTTCTTTTAACGATTAAAAAAATTGGTATTAATGGTGAAGGAATAGGTTATTACAAAAAGAAAATTACATTTGTAAAAGGTGCTCTTCCAGATGAGGTAATTGTCTGTGAAATTATGGAAGAAACGCCAAAATACATTATAGGAAAATTAGTTAAAGTAAAAGAGTCGAGTCCATATAGAGTAGAGGTAAAAAAAGAATATGCAGAAAGTGGAGCATATGGGTTAGCTCATGTTAGTTACGAAAAACAACTAGAGTATAAACGTAATATTTTATTAGATGCTTTTGATAAGTATTATAAATTACCAAAACCAGATAAATTGGTTCTAAAAACTTTAGCATCGCCTCTGATAGAACATTATCGTAATAAAAATCAGTTTCCTCTTGCTGTTCGTAATGGACGTGTAATCGCGGGCTTATATAAAGAAGGCAGCAATGATCTTGTAGAAATAAATGAGGATGTTGCACTACATGAAAATGGTAATAAGATTACTAATCTTGCTAAAAAATGTTTAGGAAAATATAAAGTAGAAATTTCTACAAATAAAAAGACTTATGGCGTAAAATATATTTCAACTCGTACTTCATTTTATAATGGAGATGTTCAGCTAACATTTGTAGCTAATACTGATAAAATTAAAAATTTAGATAAAGTTGTTAATGAGATTAAACGTGAAGCTATAGTTAAGAGTATAGTGCTGAATGTAACGAATGATAACGATCATCTAGTAATGGGTAGTGAAAACATAACATTATATGGTTCGGATTATATTGTTGAAAAAATTGGTGATACTAAATATGAATTATCAGCTAAATCATTTTTCCAACTTAATCCAGGAGCGACAAAAAAACTTTATGATAAAGTTGTAGAATTTGCTGATTTGAGAGAAACGAATATAGTTCTTGATGCTTTTTGCGGTGTGGGGACAATTGGCCAATATGTGAGTCGTAAATGTCATGAAGTATATGGTGTAGACATAGTAGAAGATGCTATAAAAGATGCAAATAATAATGTTAAGTTAAATAATTTAACTAATTGTACATATGTAGCAGGTGATGCTAACAAAATTGTACCTCGTTGGAAGAAAAAAGGAATTAATTTTGATGTTGCAATAGTTGATCCACCGAGAACAGGTTTAGGTCATTTAGCAAAGAATTTATTAGATGTAGATGCGAAGAAAATAGTTTATGTTAGCTGTAATCCATCAACATTGGCTAGAGATTTAAAAGTACTTACTAGAAAATACAAAATTAGACGTATTCAACCAATAGATATGTTCCCTGGAACAGCGGCTGTAGAGGCGGTAGTGGAGTTAATTAGGAAGTAATATCTAGGCTTAGTGGGGGGGGAGAAACCAATGAAAAAGATAAAGCGATCAGTATTAGGGACTGGATTATTTTATGTATAGAGTTATTTAATTATAACGGTCTATATATGAAAAGGGAGTCTAAATTTAGGGTAATTAATGAATTGAGATTGATGGTATATTATCTATTTTAATTAGTAGTAACATCATGGATACAGGCAGTATTGTACAAAAAATGGTAAAGGTAATAAAAGATAATATTCTTTTGACTAAAGGAGTTTATGCTATTTTAGAGAATCCAATATATTCTGTGTTTTTCTTTGTTTTTACAGGAATGTTATTGATAGAAGCTTTGTACTTCCAATATTATATTGGTTCTACATGACAATTCTTTTAAAACTTAGAGAAGAAAAGTGCTTAAAAGTTTTTTTGGTTAAGAGTATATTATACTTGTATGAATAGAATTTCTATGTATTTTCCTTAGGAATAATATGATATAGAGGGGATGAATAATTTTGGATAGAGAGTTTGAACAATTAAAAAAAGATATAATGTTAGATGTTGATAATAAAGTATATTCGGATAAAGGGATTGAACCATTATTTTCTGCACCTAGAACAGCTAAAATATTGATAATAGGTCAAGCACCAGGAATAAAAGCACAGGAAAGTAGAATATTTTTTAATGATAAAAGTGGGGTAAAATTGAGAGAGTGGATGGGAATTGATAATGAATTATTTTATAATTCTGGCTTGATTGGAGTTGTTCCTATGGATTTTTATTACCCTGGAAAAGGGAAAAGTGGAGATTTACCTCCAAGAAAAAATTTCGCTCACAAATGGCATCCTAGGGTGTTGGAGTTAATGCCTGATATTAAACTTATTATTTTAGTAGGGAAGTATGCACAGGATTACTACTTAAAAGATAAAAAAGAAAAAAATTTAACAGGAACTGTAAAAAACTATAAAAAATATCTACCAAAGTACTTTCCGATAGTACATCCATCACCGCTGAATTTCCGATGGCAAGCAAAAAATCCTTGGTTTCTTGAAGAAGTAGTGCCAGTGTTAAAGAAAATGGTAGAAGAATATTGCAAAGTATAAATATATAGGCAAGTATAATAGAAATATTATCTTGCCTCTTAAAATATCTTTATTAAATATTTGGAAGAAGAAAATATGTTGATTATAAAGTCAATAAGGAGAGGTAATATAGTTTATTCGTTTATTAAGCTAGTTATAAATTGAGTATATTATTGTCTTTTGTCTTTATGTTTTTTAGCTGAGTTCTATAGTTAAATATTTGACATTTCTACTAATATAATATATACTTATAATAATTTAAATAATATCTTTAATGTGATCCAGAGAGGTCAGCAAAGATTAGTTTTATTGGAATGAATATACCTAGTTTAAACATGCTGTCCTGCTCTTATGAGTAGGTTATTTTTTTGAGGTGAAGTATGAAAAAAAGAGTTCTTTTTGATGAAGTAATGATTTCAAGAATGATTACAAGAATTGCTAATGAAATTATTGAGCAAAATAAATTAGAAGAAATAGTTTTAGTAGGAATTCAAACAAGAGGAATTTATATTGCTAAAAGATTAAAACAAAAGATTGGTGAGATCGAAAATATTAATATTCCAGTTGAAAGTTTAGATATTAAGTTTTATCGTGATGATCTTGAAAAGCAAAGTTTTGAGCCTGAAATTACAACACCGAAGTTTAAACTAGATTTGAATAAAAAAGTTGTTATTATTGTTGATGATGTACTATACACTGGAAGAACTGTACGTGCTGCTATTGATGCAATTATGGATGTTAGCCGCCCTAAAGCTATTCGTCTTGCGATATTAGTTGATCGTGGTCACCGTGAACTTCCGATTCGTGCAGATCATATTGGAAAAAATATTCCAACTTCAAAAAAAGAAAATGTTAAAGTTTATCTTAAAGAAGTTGATAAAAGTGAAGAAATATTATTAATTTAAATATAAGTCTTTTTAAGCTAGTCCAGAGAGGCTAACAAGGGATTGAATTTAAAGTGTATACTAGAATAGTATAGCTGTATTTAGATATAACTAAGTTTTAGTGTATCTATTACTAGAATTTAAATTTAAGTTGATTATGAAATCATGCCTTGTTGTCTTTGGACGCAAGGTATTTTTTATTAAAAAAATGGAGGAACACTATGAAGAACATAGTAAAAATGTCAGACTTAACAAATGAAGAGGTGTACGAACTTATAACTCGTGCTTTAGAACTTAAGAATGGAGCTAAGGTAGAAGCTAGAGAAGACCTTTATGTAGCGAATTTATTCTTTGAAAATTCAACACGTACCAAACACAGTTTTGAGGTTGCGGAGCATAAACATAGACTTAATGTTATAAACTTTGATGCAGCAACATCATCAGTTAATAAAGGAGAAACACTTTATGATACTTGTAAAACATTGGAGATGTTAGGTTGCAATATGCTGGTTATTCGTCATAGTCAAGATGCATATTACAATGAATTATCAAACCTAAATATACCAATTTTAAGCGGTGGTGATGGAAGTGGAGAACATCCAAGCCAGTGTTTACTTGACCTAATGACAATGTACGAAAAGTTTGGAACATTTGAAAATCTGAATATTATAATTGCTGGTGATATTAAAAATTCTCGAGTTGCAAGAAGTAATTATAATATGTTGACAAGATTAGGGGCTAAAGTCAAATTTGTATGTCCAGATATCTTCAAAGATGAAACTTTAGGAGATGTAGTTGATTTTGATGAGATTATCGATAAAGTAGATGTCTGTATGTTACTGCGCGTTCAACATGAAAGGCATGATTCAAAAATGGGGCTTTCAAAAGAGGAATATCATAGTAATTACGGCTTAACAAAAGAACGCTATAATAAATTGAAAGAAAGTGCAATAGTAATGCATCCTGCACCAGTTAACCGAGGAATGGAAATTGATACTGAGTTAGTAGAAGCACCTAAATCTGTAATTTTTGAACAGATGAAAAATGGTATGTTCATGCGCCAAGCAATGATTGAAAAAATAATAAAAGATAATAATTTATAAGAAGGAGAAAAGATATGCTACTTTTAAAAAATGGTAAAGTTTTAGAAAATGGGGTTCTAGTTAGTAAAGATATTTTGATTGATGATAAAAAAATTGTGAAAATTGATAAAAATATCCAAGAAAATGTTGATAAAGTTTTAGATTTAGAAGGAAAGTTTGTTTCTCCTGGTTTTATAGATGTTCATGTTCACTGGAGAGAACCAGGATTTGAATATAAAGAAAATATTTATCATGCATCTCGTGCAGCAGCTCGTGGTGGGTTTACTACAGCTATGCCAATGCCAAACTTAGATCCAGTGCCGGATAACTATGAAAACCTAAAAATTCAACTTGATATTATCGAACGAGATAGTGTTATACGTGCCATTCCATATGGCGCAATAACAAAAGGTGAGCTTGGAAAAGATTATGCTGAGTTTGAGGAATTAGTAGACTATGTTTTTGCATTTAGTGATGATGGTCGTGGCGTTCAAGATGCTAATATGATGTATGAGTCAATGATGGTTGCTGCAAAATTAAACAAAGCAATTGTTGCACACTGTGAAGATAATTCACTAATTCGTGGTGGATGTATGCATTGTGGTCGCCGTAGTCGTGAGCTTAATCTTCCAGGCATTCCATCAGTTTGTGAAAGTGTTCAAATTGCACGTGATGTGTTACTAGCAGAAGCAGCAGGTTGTCATTATCATGTGTGCCACGTATCAACAAAAGAATCAGTACGTGTTGTAAGAGAAGCAAAAGCAGCAGGAATAAAAGTCACATGTGAAGTTTGTCCTCACCATCTTATAAGTGATGAAATGGATATTCCAGAAGATAATGGAATGTGGAAAATGAATCCACCTTTACGCGCGCGAGAAGATAGAAATGCTTTAATAGCAGGATTATTAGATGGTACAATTGATGTTATTGCTACAGACCATGCACCACACGCAACACATGAAAAAGATTTAACAATGCGTAAAGCAGCTTTTGGTATTGTTGGTAGTGAAACAGCGTTTAGTCAACTTTATACAAAATTTGTAAAAACTGGTGTATTCTCACTAGATTTATTAGTGAAATTAATGACTGAAAAAGTAGCAGATACATTTGGATTACCGTATGGTCGCCTAGAAGAAAATGGATATGCAGATTTAGTTGTAATTGATTTAGAAAAATCATTAAAAATTGATCCAGAAAAATTCTTATCAAAAGGGCGTAATACACCATATGTAGGTGAAGAAATTTACGGAATACCAGTTTTAACACTAAGCGAAGGAAAAGTAGCTTATAAAGATTCAGAAGTATTTGATATATAAGATATAAAATTTAATAATATGAAAAACTAAGAAAGTGAGAAAAGCTATGTACAGTTACGATAGACAGCTAATATTAGAAGATGGAACGGTTTATAAAGGCTATGGTTTTGGTGCGAGTAAAGCTATGGCAGGAGAGGTAGTATTTAATACAGGAATGACAGGATACCAAGAAACATTATCAGACCCATCATACAACGGTCAAATAGTTACGTTTACGTATCCTTTAATCGGAAATTATGGAATAAATAGAGATGACTTTGAAACAATTAATCCAAGCATTAAAGGTTTAGTTGTTCGTGAAGTTTGTAAAAAGCCATCAAACTTTAGAACAGAATATAGTTTAGATGAGGTTTTAAAGGAATTAGATATACCGGGAATTTCAGGAATCGACACACGTAGTTTAACTAGAAAGATAAGAGAACACGGTACGATTAAAGGGATAATTACAGATCTTTGTATGGATCCAACAGAAGAATTGGAAAAATTAAGAAATACTAATTTACCAACAAATCAAATTGAACAAGTTTCGACACCTAAAGCATTTTTATCATCAGGTAATGGGTATAGAGTTGTATTAGTTGACCTTGGAATGAAATCAGGTATTTTAAGAGAGTTAAACGAACGTAATTGTGATATCGTAGTAGTACCTCATAACGTAACTGCTGCAGAAATTTTCAGATTAAATCCAGATGGAATAATGCTAAGTAATGGACCTGGAGATCCAATAGATGTTCCAGAAACTATTGAAATGCTTAAAGAAGTTATGCCAAAGATTCCAATTTTTGGAATTTGCATGGGACATCAACTTATATCTCTTGCATCGGGTGCAAAAACTTATAAATTAAAATTTGGGCACCGTGGAGCTAATCATCCAGTTAAAAATTTACTTACAGGTAAAGTTGATATAACATCTCAAAACCATGGATATAGTGTTGATATTGACTCATTAAAAGATACAGAGTTAGAACTTACACATCTTTCAGTAAACGATAAAACATGTGAAGGGGTTCGTCATAAAAAATATCCAGTGTTTTCAGTGCAATACCATCCTGAAGCATCACCAGGACCACACGATCCTAACTACTTATTCGATCAATTTATCGATAATATGAGAGAATTTAAAGAAAGTAAAAAATAATACAGAATTATAGTAAGAATTTAAAAAGTATCAATGCTAAATTAAGGAGAACAAAAATGCCAAAACGTAATGATATAAAAACTATTTTAGTAATAGGATCTGGGCCGATTACAATCGGTCAAGCAGCAGAGTTTGACTATGCTGGGACACAAGCATGTCTTTCTTTAAGAGAAGAAGGATATGAAGTTATCTTAGTAAACTCTAATCCAGCGACGATAATGACAGATAAAGAAATAGCTGATAAAGTTTATATGGAACCATTAACTTTAGAGTTTGTTAGTAAAATTATAAGAAAAGAGCGTCCTGATGCGCTGCTACCGACATTGGGAGGACAAGTAGGACTTAACCTTGCAGTAGAACTTCACAAAAGTGGTGTATTAGATAGATATGGAGTGGAATTATTAGGAACTAAACTTAGTTCGATAGAACAAGCGGAGGACCGCGAATTATTCAGAAATCTTATGAATGAACTTAATGAACCAGTTCCAGAATCTTCGATTATAACTACCGTAGAAGAGGCATATGATTTTGTCGCTGAGATTGGCTATCCAGTAATTGTACGTCCAGCGTTTACGATGGGAGGAACTGGAGGAGGAATCTGCTATAACGAAAAAGATTTAGAAGAAATTGTTAGTAGTGGATTACATTATTCACCAGTAACACAATGTTTATTAGAAAAATCTATAGCTGGATTTAAAGAAATTGAATATGAAGTAATGCGTGACTCAAATGACACTGCAATTGTAGTATGTAATATGGAAAATATAGATCCAGTTGGTATTCATACGGGGGATTCAGTTGTAGTAGCGCCATCTCAAACATTAACGGACAGAGAGTATCACATGTTGCGTGATGTATCATTAAAGATTATTCGCGCATTAAAAATTGAAGGTGGATGTAACGTTCAACTTGCACTTGATCCAGAATCGTTCAAATATTATATTATCGAGGTAAATCCAAGGGTATCACGTTCATCAGCGCTAGCTTCAAAAGCTACAGGATATCCAATTGCCAAAATTGCTGCAAAAATCGCAGTTGGTTTAACATTAGATGAAATTATAAACCCAGTTACAAAAAATTCTTATGCATGTTTCGAGCCAACACTTGACTATGTTGTAAGTAAAATCCCACGTTTCCCATTTGATAAGTTTGAAAATGCTGATAGAAAACTTGGAACTCAGATGAAAGCTACTGGAGAAGTTATGGCGATGGGTAGAACTTATGAAGAAAGTTTATTAAAAGCTATCCGTTCTCTTGAATACGGAGTTCACCATTTAGGATTACCTAATGGTGATGAGTTTACTTTAGAAGAAATTTTGGATAAAGTAAAACAAGCAGGTGATGAGAGATTATTCTTCATTGGAGAAGCGCTACGTCGTGGACAAAGCACAAAAGATATCCATGATATAACTAAAATAGATATGTTTTTCTTAGAAAAAATGCAAAATATTATCGATATCGAACATGATTTGAAAGATAATGTAGGTAATACAGATTTATTAGAATATGCTAAAAAATATGGTTTTTCTGACAAAGTAATTGCTCATCGTTGGAATACTACAGAAGATGAAATCTATACGCTACGTCAAGAAAAAAATATTACGCCAGTGTTCAAAATGGTAGATACCTGTGCAGCAGAATTCGTATCAGAAACACCATACTTCTATTCAAGTTATGAGCAAGAAGAAGAATCTATTGTTAGTGATAAAAAGAAAATTGTTGTTCTTGGGTCTGGGCCAATTCGTATAGGTCAAGGGGTAGAGTTTGACTATGCAACAGTACATGCTGTAATGGCGATTAAAGATGCAGGTTATGAAGCGATTATTGTTAACAATAACCCAGAGACGGTATCAACAGACTTTACAATTTCTGATAAACTTTACTTTGAACCATTAACAGAAGAAGATGTAATGGCAATAATTAACCATGAAAATCCAATTGGAGTTGTGGTTCAATTCGGTGGACAAACAGCAATTAATCTTGCTGCAAAATTAGAAAAACATGGTGTGAAAATTTTAGGAACAGCGTTAGAAGAAATTGATAATGCGGAAGATCGTGATAAATTTGAAGAATTATTACGCAAGCTTGAAATACCACAACCATTAGGAAAAACGGCCTTTGATGTAGAAACAGCAGTTAAAAATGCTGAGGAAATCGGCTATCCAGTATTAGTAAGACCTTCTTACGTACTTGGTGGGCGTGCTATGGAAATTGTTTATGAAGAATCAGAATTACGTCGTTATATGAAAACAGCAGTTAAATTAAGCCCAGAACATCCTGTATTAACTGACCGTTACTTAGTAGGACGTGAAATTGAAGTTGATGCAATTAGCGATGGAGAAACAGTTATAATTCCAGGTATTATGGAACATATTGAACGAGCAGGGGTTCACTCTGGAGACTCAATAGCAGTTTACCCGCCGCAAACATTAACTCAAAATGAAAAAGATAAGCTTATAGAATATACTATTAAGTTGGCAAAAGGATTGAATATTGTTGGATTATTAAATATCCAGTATGTAATAAGCAAAGGTGAAGTATTTGTTCTTGAAGTAAATCCACGTAGTTCACGTACAGTACCATTCTTAAGTAAAATTACAGGAGTACCGATGGCTAAGCTTGCAGCTGGTGCAATTATAGGCAAAACACTTAAATCTAAAGGATATGAGACAGGGTTATTACCAGAAAGTACAAATGTTTATACGAAAGTTCCAGTATTTAGTTTCCAAAAACTTAAAGATGTTGATACAACACTTGGACCTGAGATGAAATCAACAGGAGAAGTAATGGGAAGTGACTCTACTTTAGAAAAATCTCTATATAAAGGGTTACTTGCAGCGGGTATTAAAATAAGCGATCAAGGAAATATTTTATTTACAATTAGTGATGATGATAAACAAGAAGCACTAAATATAGCTAAACGCTTTTCTGATATTGGCTATAACCTACTTGCTACAGAAGGAACAGCGAAGTTCCTAGCAGAAAATGGATTACGAGTAACTGCTGTTGGAAAAATTAATCAAAGCAAGTACAGCGTTTTAGATGCAATTTACAATGGAGATGTGGATGTAGTAGTTAATACAACATCAAAAGATAAAGATGTAACAAAAGACGGCTTTAAGATTCGCCGTGTAGCAAGTGAACAAGAAATTGTATGTCTAACATCACTTGATACAGCTGATGCGCTACTAAAAGTATTAGAGTCAATTTCATTTAGCATCTTACCATTATAGGAGAAAAATCATGGATTATGTAAAAATCATGAAATATGGGAATATAATTAATCTTACATTTAATATTGAGCAGGATAAACCATTTGATATTGGTGAAAAAATGAATGAGATTTGTGCAGATGCTTATATGAATGGATATAATTGGGAGGCATTTTTCAATTATTACCTTGGAAAAAACTATCCAGAAATATTAGAGGGGATAGATTTTGATCCAGAAGCAGGAATGTTTACAGTGTACTATGATTATACGCCAGAAAACGAAATTAAAGCAGAAAAGTTCAAAGCAATTATAATTGACTTAATTGAAAATGAAGAAAAATTATATAAAGTTATAAAAGAAGAAGCTGCTAATATAGAATGGGATTAACAACTATAAAAATTTAATGAAAAGGGGAGAAAGTTAACTTGATAGATTTGATTCTATAAAATCAATATTTAAAGTTATCTTCTCCTTTTTCATGAGAAGGAGTGTGTAGATGGATACTTATTTAACAACAGTAGTAAGTAACGAAAAAATTGCCGATAAGATATTTAGAATAGAATTACATGGCGATATAGTTTGTGAAATGAATACTCCAGGACAATTCGTTAATATAAAGGTAAATAATGGTTATGAGTTTTTACTAAGAAGACCTATTTCAATTTGTGAAATTAATAAGGATAAGAACACCTTTGTGATGATTTATCGCGCGGATGGTGCAGGGACAATAAAGATTTCTGAGCTGAAGTCTGGAGATTTAGTAGATGTACTGGGACCCTTAGGGAAAGGATATGATATAAGTTCATTAGAAAAAGGTCAAACAGCACTTTTAGTAGGCGGAGGAATTGGCGTGCCTCCCTTATATGAACTTGCAAAGCAGTTCAGAAATGCAGGGATAAATACTATTCATATACTAGGTTTTAATAATAAAAAAGATGTTTTTTATGAAGAAAAATTCGCAGAATTAGGAACAACTTATGTAGCAACTGCTGATGGAAGTTATGGTGAAGCAGGCTTTGTTACCAATGTTATTGAAGATAAGAAAATTAAGTATGATAAGTATTATAGCTGTGGGCCACTTGCGATGCTAAAAGCACTAACTGACATGGATAAAGAGAAAATAGGATATATTTCATTAGAAGAGAGAATGGCCTGTGGTGTTGGTGCGTGCTATGCCTGTGTTTGTGAAAAACAAGATGGAAGTATCTCAAGAGTTTGTTATGATGGACCAGTCTATGACTCGAAAGAAATAGCATTATAGGAGGAAATATGAGCGAAAGATTAAGAGTAAAATTACCAGGCTTAGATCTTAAAAATCCAGTAATGCCTGCATCGGGGTGTTTTGCTTTTGGATTAGAATATGCAAAATTTTATGATTTATCCAAATTAGGAGCAATTATGATAAAAGCGGCGACAAAAGAACCACGTTTTGGTAATCCAACACCACGCGTTGCAGAAACATCAAGTGGAATGTTGAATGCAATTGGATTACAAAATCCAGGCGTTCATGAAATAATGGAAACTAAATTAAAAGAATTAGAAAAATACGATGTTCCTATAATTGCTAATGTTGCAGGTAGTGAAATAGCTGACTATGTTTATGTTGCTGAACATATTAGTAAGGCACCAAATGTTTATGCTTTAGAATTAAATATTTCATGTCCTAATGTTAAACATGGTGGTATTCAATTTGGAACTGATCCAGAAACAGCAAAAAATCTTACACAAAAAGTAAAAGCAGTTTCGAGTGTGCCAGTCTACGTTAAGCTTTCTCCAAATGTTACCGATATAGTAGCGATGGCGAAAGCTGTAGAAGAAGGTGGTGCAGATGGAATTACGATGATTAATACTTTAGTTGGAGTTAGGTTAGATAGAAAAACAGGAAAACCTATAATAGCCAATGTAACGGGAGGGTTATCAGGTCCAGCGGTTAAACCCGTAGCAATAAGGATGGTTTACCAAGTAAGTCAAGCTGTTAATATTCCAATTATAGGAATGGGTGGTATTATGGATGAATGGGATGTAATTGATTTTATCTCGGCAGGAGCTAGTGCTGTAGCAGTTGGCACAGCAAACTTTACAGACCCATATGCTTGTCCGAAAATTATCGATAAACTCGAATCAGCACTTGATGAACTTGGGGTAAATCATATATTAGAGTTACGTGGACGTGCTTATAAATAAATGAAAAGGAGAATTATTATGAACAAAGATGTAATAATAGCATTAGACTTTCCTACACTGGAAGATACTGTAAATTTCTTAGAAAAATTTGGAGATGAAAAACTTTTCGTAAAAGTCGGAATGGAACTGTATCTTCAAAATGGTCCAGTAGTATTGAAAAAAATAAAATCTTTAGGACATAAAGTCTTTTTAGATTTAAAATTGCATGATATACCAAATACAGTTTATGGAGCAACAAAAGGCTTAGCACAATTCAAAGTTGATATACTTACTGTTCATGGAGCAGGGGGATATGAAATGCTTGCTGCAGCAAAACGCGGAATGATTGAAGGTGGAAGCGCGGAAACTAATGTTATAGCAATAACACAATTAACATCTACTTCTGAAAAACAAGTAAAAGAAGAGCAGTTAGTAGGTGTAAGTTTAGAAGAGAGTGTAATAAATTATGCAAAACTTGCTAAAAAAGCTGGTCTAGATGGGGTAGTATCTTCTGTATGGGAAGCGAAAGTAATTAAAGAAAATTGTGGAGAAGAATTTTTAAAAGTAACACCAGGTATAAGACTTGAGACTGATGAAGTAGGTGACCAAAAGCGTGTAGCAACACCGGAACGTGCTGCTTGTGAGGGAAGTACTCACATTGTAGTGGGTCGTTCAATCACAAAAGCTAAAAATCCACTTGAAGTTTATAACTTAATAAAAGAACAATTTACGAAGAAATATTAAAAGGAGAATAAACATGACTTTAGAAAGAACAATAGCTAAACACTTGTTAGATATAGAAGCGGTGGCATTAAGACCAAATGATTATTTTACTTGGACATCAGGAATTAAATCACCAATTTACTGTGATAATAGAATTACAATGTCATATCCAAAAATTCGTCGTGAGATTGCTGCTGGAATGAGCAAAGTTATTAAAGAAAAATTCCCAGAAGTAGAGGTAGTAGCTGGAACTGCCACAGCTGGTATTCCTCATGCAGCATGGGTAAGTGAAGTACTTGATCTTCCAATGATTTATGTAAGAGATTCTGCTAAAAAGCATGGAAAAACAAACCAAATAGAAGGGCGACTGCTAGAAGGACAAAAAGTTGTTATTATAGAAGATTTAATTTCAACTGGGCTTTCTTCATTAAAAGTTGCAAAAGCGTTAGAAGAAGCTGGGGCAAAAGTTCTAGGGGTGGTTGCAATCTTTAGTTATGAACTTAAAAAAGCCCAAGATGCTTTTGCGATAGATAATGTAGTGTACTATACATTAACAAACTATAACTTCTTAATAGAAGAAGCGGTAGCTAGTAATTATATCAAACAAGAAGATGTGGAAAAACTTCTTGAGTGGAGAAATAATTTATAATAATTAAATTTAAAGAAGATTGGTCAGAATAGTCAAAAAATATATATTAGAGTAGACCTAATTATGTTGTGAGTTTATGAGGAAAATAGCAATAATACAATTATATATTGAGACAGAAGATACTAGATTTTTATACTTTAGCTTATAAATATAAGTAAACTGATTTCATTTGGAGAAGAGTTTTTGGTGTAATGAATATAAAGAAGATATAAGCCTATTGGAGAGAAAAGTTAAAGTAATATTAACTTTATTGAGTGTTTTTAGTAGAAAGATTATATTTATGAAGATATGATGTTAATTTAATTATGTCAATTTATGTTGCAAGAAGGGGTTTAAGTATGAATTACAGAGATAGTAAATCTATATTAATGTGCTTAATTATAGCAGGAATTATTGCTTGTTTTTTGGCATATTGTGGTCATTTAAATGGAGAATGGATAGGATTATATATTATGATTTTACCAAGTTCCAGTATAGCAATAGTAAAATTTTTAAATAAAAGTGAAAAATTAATAGTTTTTGATTATATCATATTTGCTTATTTTACTATTTTTAACGTGTGTATTATTGCACATTTTGTAATGATATACAATGGATTAGACGCTCAAAAATTTTTAAATGAATTTTTATTAAATTTGGGTAGCATTGCTAGTATAGCAGTATTAGTAGATTCATTTATTCATAGTAATGATAAAAATTATAAACTAGATGTTTTTAGAAATTTATCTAAAGGGTTTTACTACTTATTTACGATATTATTCTTGAACATAATTTTAATAATTTTATTTAGGTTTGATTATTCTAGTACACTAAAAACAGTGGTTATTTCATTTTTCGCTATAGCAAGTGCAAATATATTTTTCTTGGGTGAGGAATATTGTTGGAGAGGGTATTTACAGGGTATGCTACAACAAAAGTTTGGGAAAAGAAAAGGTATTTTATTACTTAGCTTTATTTGGGAAACATGGCATATTCCACTGTGGTACACATATTATAAAGTCGATTTTATTGGCAATATAGTACGTTATTTAGCTGTACTAGGTCTTACTATTGTTCTAGGGTATGTATATATGAAAACAAGAAATTTGTGGATATGTGCTTTGATTCATCTCATGAACAATTCAATTTCAGGGGCGATTGGAAGCGTTGAAGTAAATAAAGAAACATTGTTTATTACATCTAAATTGGGATACTTAATAATAATTTTATCATTTGTTTTTATAATTATATTTTCAACAAAAGAATTTAGAGATACATAAAAATTATATTTTGATTATGTTGATAGTCTTGCACTAATAAATAATGAAATATGATGATTTTGGCTTAGATTTAAAGAAAATATCAGTCAATGAAAATGAAATAGAAGTAAGTGCAAGGCCAATTATAACAACAATTGTATTGTCAGCATTAAATAAGTGTACATCTGCAGTGAACCCGACTAGTGGCATGATTCAAGGATGTTGTAATAGAAATGTTGAAAAGATAGAAACTAAAGGTAAATTATGTTGTTAGTAGTCTAGTTTAGTAATAATTTATTGCATGATGCGATATACTGGGTGAGTTTGTTGAACAAAACAGACTTAGCTTTATTTTATTCAATAATTTTTGATAGCGATTATCAACTCCTTGTGTTATAATTATGGTGATAAAATAAGCTAGTGAGGTAATGAAAATGGATAATATAATTGATGTAAGTATACCTGTTGCACAGGTAGTAGACAAACACCCAGAGGTATTAGATATCTTGGTTGATTTAGGGTTTAAACCATTAGCAAATCCAATTATGAGGAATACAGTTGGCAGAAAAACTTCATTAAGGATGGGTTCTAAATTAGCAGGAATCAAATTAGAAACTATTATTTCAGCATTAGAAATGAATGGTTATGAGGTAGTGGGGTTAGACTAATGGCTGAAAAAAGAATAGAAGTATTAAAAGATATATTACTTAGGCTTCATAATGGTGCGAGTTCAGAAGATGTTCAAGAGGAATTTGACAAGCACTTTACAGGTGTTTCAGCAATAGAGATTAGCTTAATGGAGCATGAACTTATGAATTCAAATTCTGGAGTTACCTTTGAAGACGTTATGAAACTATGTAATGTTCATGCTAATTTATTTAAAGGGGCGATAAAAGATGTTGAAGTAGCCGATAGTGAACATCCAGGGCATCCAGTTCAAGTCTTTAAACAAGAGAACTTAGCTTTTAGAGCTGCTATTATTCGTATTCGCCGTATTTTAGATAATTATAAAAATGTTGAAGATGAGGAAACGCAAGGAGCGGTAT
>ERZ773076.583-NODE-583-length-17994-cov-55.303975_pt1 | contig 17994 bp, 19 predicted proteins | sample MGYA00580613_ERZ773076 | MGnify/ENA primary metagenome ERZ773076 (study PRJEB29015, sample SAMEA2738005) | human oral metagenome | biome: human oral; feature: human-associated habitat; material: dental | place: China | collected 2057 ...
AAGCCGTCCCTTACGTCTTCTAACGCGTGTCAACAAACCCCATGAATAAGCCTCATTGGTTATATGCGCTGCTGTGCCCTTGTCGATGAGAATCAGACTACCTATGCCCAGTCTGTTCAGGACGTAAGAGCTGTGAGTAGTGATGATCGTCTGGCGGCCACGGGCGAGGGCTTCGATCTGCCCCATCAGGCGGGTGAGTCTTGTATGAGCTAAGTGATTTTCAGGTTCTTCGACCAGAACGATACTAGTCGTTTCGGCCGTACGAGACATTGCAAGAGCAACCTTCGAAGCAGCCTGCTGTCCTTGACCAGACATCGCGAACGGAATGTCTCCTACTTGAGGTATGATCGATCCTTGCCAACCATTGCTCGATGTCTGGTCTATCTGTAGACCAATAGGGGCTTCGGATGGGTGACTCTCCTGTTGGATACGCTTGTTGGCTTCGGATAGAAATGTTGCGGTGGTTTCATGCCGTGCTTTACGTAAAGCTAGCGATATCTTCGCGCTTTCGTTGGGCTCAATATGTTCCAGAAGGAGCTTGCGAGTATGGTAATCGACTCCTGATGATGAGTGGAGAGTGCGCGAGTCGATCTGGGCGATGCCTAGTGCACGTGGTCGGCGACCCATAGTTGAGCCTTGGAAGCTTCGCCACTCCACCTTGTAGAATTCAGTGGGAAGTAGTGAAGGAGCTTCTGGGTCTGACACATACTTCTCAAACTCCTCCGAAAATTCTGAGTCGACAGTGACTCGTACCTGCAGTCCTGGTTGATCTTTTCCCAGACTGTTATTTATACCGCGCAAGCGCTGGATGTCGGGATTGGTTGACTGCAAGTAGATCTCAATCAGGATTTCCGGCGGCGAAGTCTTCTGTCCCGCGCGCCTTGTTTCAAGGTAGCTGCGTGTTACGTCTTGGTTGAACCAGTAAGGATTTAGGTGATCGCTGAGCCAGTGGCCGTGGATCCTACCCGTGAGTGTCATACTGATGGCTTCGAGGAGCGTCGATTTTCCAGACTCGTTGTGGCCAACCACGATGTTCATGTCAGGATTGAGTTTCAAATTTAAGTTATTGAAGATTCGGTAGCCTTGAATCACAACACGTTCAATCACATTGCTATTATCCCATAGTTTAGGAGCTTCTGCTAAACTCATCATCAAGCGACTTGCACTTTAGGCAACCAACGGGATCGGTTATCGTCGAGCGAAAATGCCGCTGTTATTCGTACGTTGCCATCATCGCCCAGCTCGTAGCCAGCTGGGAGGGGGTTGTCGTCGTGGTCTCCTGCGTGGAGGAACCCGATGCGCAGCACGTTGTTGCCTTTCAGTTGTATGGTGCAGATCACTGCTGTCGATATGGGATCTGCTGACTTCACGAATAGTGGTGCCAGCGTTCGTAGTGTATCGCCTGTGTATGCGTGAGATTGCTGGGGTGCCAGTACTTTTCGCCATTCCTATTCCACGCCGCAGTACAGGCCGCCGTAGATGTCGCGGAAGGTGGCTTCTTTGTGTCCGTTTGGTCGAGGGTGAGGCGATGTGCTGGGGTTGGGTAGCCGGGTTGTTCGTGCGTGGGCCAGGCATTCCACCAATCAGTCACTGCATCAAACAAAACATGAGCCGAGGCACCCTGCAAAGGATGCCTCGGCTCAGAATAACTGTCGGGGTGACAGGATTTGAACCTGCGGCCTCGTCGTCCCGAACGACGCGCGCTACCAAGCTGCGCCACACCCCGGTGGCTCATCAGAGCCAGCGGCAAGACTATACCAGCGGGCGTCCCCAGGCGAAATCATCGCCTGCGGTTGGATGCGGTCAGTCGGCGACGATCCTACCCAGGACCACAGGGCCGGGGGTGATGGACTCTTGGGAGTAGCTGACGGCGTCTTCGAGGGCGTCCAGGGCGCGTTCGAAACGCTCCGGGGTGGCGGTGTGGAGGGTGAGTAAGGGTGCTCCCCTGGTGATGTGGTCGCCGGGCTTGGCGTGCAGCTCGACGCCGGCGACCGCCTGCACGTCGTCCTCCTTGCGGGCTCGTCCCGCGCCCAGTCGCCAGGTCGCGACCCCGACCGCCATCGCATCCAGGCGGGAGACGAAGCCGTCCTGCTCGGCGGTGACGGTATGGGTGTGCCCGGCCACGGGTAGCGGTGCGCCGGGGTCGCCGCCCTGGGCTGCGATCATGCGCCGCCACACGTCCATCGCCCGGCCGTCCTGCAGGGCGGGGGCTGGATCGACGCCCGGCTTCCCCGCGGCGGCCAGCATCTCCCGGGCCAGGGTGACGGTTAGCTCCACGACGTCCGGAGGTCCGCCGCCTGCCAGCACCTCGACGGCCTCTCGTACCTCCAGGGCGTTGCCGGCGGTGAGCCCGAGCGGAGTATCCATGCCCGTGAGCAATGCGACCGTATTGACGCCCGCGTCGGTGCCCAGGGCCACCATGGTGCGGGCGAGTTCCTCCGCACGGTCGTGGGTTTTCATGAACGCGCCCGAACCGACCTTCACGTCCAGCACCAGCGCCTCCGTGCCCTCGGCGACCTTCTTGCTCATGATCGACGACGCGATCAGCGGGATGGCTTCGACGGTGCCGGTGGCGTCACGTAGGGCGTACAGCTTCTTGTCCGCGGGAGCCAGGCCGGAACCCGCCGCGCAGACGACCGCGCCGACGTCACGGAGCTGCGCGAGAAGTTCGTCATTGTTCAGGTCGGCTCGCCATCCGGGGATGGCCTCCAGCTTGTCGAGGGTGCCGCCGGTGTGGCCGAGGCCCCGGCCCGACAGCTGCGGCACGGCGACGTCGAACACCGCCACCAGGGGAGCCAGCGGCAGGGTGATCTTGTCGCCGACCCCGCCCGTCGAGTGCTTGTCGGCGGTGGGTTTGCCCAGCGACGAGAAGTCCATGCGCTCCCCGGAGGCGATCATCGCGGCAGTCCAGCGCGCGATCTCGCCCCGGTCCATGCCATTGAGCAGAATCGCCATGGCCAGCGCTGACATCTGCTCCTCAGCGACCACCCCGTCGGTGTAGGCGCGGATCACCCAGTCGATCTGAGCATCACTGAGCCTTCCGCCGTCGCGTTTCCTGGAGATGACCTCAATGGCGTCCATGGCGGGATTCTAGTGGGGTCGCTGACAAAACTGCCATCCATACAGCGCAGGAGCGAGCTGAGGTACTGGGTTGTTGGACGACTAGCGCAGAGGACTTTCAGGAAACAGCCTAGAGTGTTGATTATCTGTCTTTCTTATTCATAGGTCATGGTGATCCGGAATCCGGCATGATGATAGCTCTCACAGCCTGTCGTTCCTGAGGTGAGTATCAGGGTTGCTTTGTTGTCTTCTGGCTGTTTCTGGGCGACTCTACTCTCTGAATACCTAAGATTTTGATCTTCTTGCCAGCCTTCTTGTTCTGCGGTGGTCATGACTTGGGTGAAGGCTTCTTCGAGTGGGATGGTGCGTCTGTAGCATCGGTTAATTTTTGGGGGGCGTGGTTTGTATCCTTCGCCGGTGGTTTCTTCCCTGCCGAGGGGTTCTAGTCCTGGCCATCTTGCGGTGGCGATGGGGTCTTTCCGGAGGTTGTTCATCCAGCGGTCCCAGTCGGAGGCACAGGCGACCAGCGCCAAGCACAGCACGGCCACCAGTTGCACTGCTGCTACGCGTTTCAGGTATCGCATCATTGCCTCCCTCGAGGGGGATGCTACCTTTTCGCTTTCTGTGACGGAACCCCTGCGGATGATCGGCTTGCGGTTTCTCGTCTCTACTGGGGAGCTGCCCATAGGATTCTTCCGTGCATCCGATCCCCGACGTCACCCCTGCCGCCCGGCGCGCCCGCTGGGGCGTGATCCTGCTGTTCTGGCTGAACGGGGCGGCGGCTGCGTCGATCATTCCGCGCTACCCGGAGATCAAGTCCCGGTTGGTCATTGACGACCAGTGGTGGGGACTGCTGATCGCGCTCGCGCCCCTCGGTGGGCTGGTGGCGGGCCTGGTCACAGCCGCCCTGATCCGCCGATTCTCGTCGGCGACGGTCGCGGTGGTCTTCCAGGCGGTCAGCGTCGCGATGCTCAGCCTGATCGGGAATGCATCCGTCGCCTGGATGCTGGCGGCTGGAGTGTTTCTGATGGCCGCTGGTGATGCACTGACGGACATCGCCATGAACGCGCACGGGCTGCGGGTGCAGAGGCTCTACCAGCGTCCGATCCTGAACAGCTTCCACGGCTGGTGGTCGATCGGCGCGGTCTGTGGCGGGCTGCTCGGGTCCGCGGCGAAGCAGGGCGGAGTTCCCATCTGGCTGCAGTGCCTCATAGCCGCCGGCGCGTTCGTGGTCATGGCGCTGGGCGCGAAGTCCCTGCTGCTGCCCGGCAAGGACCACGACCCGGCCGCCAGCCAGGCCGGCGGGACGAGACGGCGCCTGCCCACGCCGACGCTGCTGCGGCTGCTCGCGCTGGGGTCGCTGGGGGCTGCGGCCATGCTGATGGAGGACACAGGCGCCACCTGGGGCGCTATCTACCTGGACCGCCAGTTCGAGATCATCCCGTTCTTGACCGGCATGGCCTTCGTCGCATTGCAGGGCGCGCAGCTGATCGGCCGTTTCACGGGCGACGCCCTGGTGGCGCGGATCGGCCCGCGACCCGCCGTCGTGCAGGGCGCGGCGATCGCCTGCCTCGGAATGGGGATCTCGCTGGTCTGGCCTACCGTGGTCACTGCGATCCTCGGCTTCGCCTGCGTCGGCTGGGGCATCGCGACGGCGATCCCGTCGGCCATGCACGCCGCCGACGAGCTGCCCGGCATGAACCACGGCAACGGCCTGATGATCGTCACCTGGATGATGAGGTTTGGTTTCTTCGTCGGCCCGCCGCTGATCGGTGCCCTGTCTGAGGCGACGGAGCTGCGCCTTGCGCTACGGGTGGTGCCGGTGTTCGCCGTCGTGATCCTGCTCCTCAGCCCGTCGCTGGGCCGTTCCAGGGCATATGAAAACCTGTGATGGCCTCGATGCCTGATGCGCAGCGTGACCTGTGAACGATAAAGCCCTTGTCAGGAAGGTTTCTCATAGCCATGAATAAGCCCGGGGGCAGGTTTTCCATCACTAGCGGGCGGAGTCCCTATCATTACGTTTGAGCCGGTCAGCTCAATGTCCTGTCAATGTCCTGGTGAAGGGAGTAGCGATGATGCTGCCCGCCCCGCCCCGCGGCGTGCTCAGGCGGTGGCGCATCCAGGCCGTGACCGTGGCAGGGGTGATCATGTGCGTTGTGGTCGCGGCATTCCTGGCCTGGCCGGGCATTAGGCTGGCCTGCCTAAGTCCGGCTCGGGTTTCCTCGGGGACGGACATAACGTTGAGGCCATGAGCACCGAGACTGTCAACACCCCGTATGTCAACCTCTCTTTCACCGCGTCCCCCGCGCTGCGCAACAACTTCCAGCGCGTCCTGGTGGACCTCATCGCCCTTGAGCTGGTCGGCAAGCAGGCCCACTGGAACATCGTCGGCCCGAACTTCCGCGACCTCCACCTGAACCTCGACGCGGTCGTCGACATTGCCCGCGCAGGCGCCGACGACGTGGCCGAGCGGATGCGCGCCGTCAACGCGACCCCCGACGGCCGCCCTGCCACCGTGGTCGCTTCGGCCACCGTGCCCACCGCTCCAGAGGGCGAGATCTTCACCACCGACGCCGTCGCCTACATCGTTTCCGCCATCGAGGCTGTCGTCGTCACCCTGCGTGACGTGCACGGCGCCATCGACGAGGAGGACCCCTCCTCCTCCGGCATCATCGAGGACCTCACCACCCAGCTGGAGCAGCAGGCATGGTTCCTTTCCGCTGAGGTGCGCAAGCCCGTTCACTGAGTGCTCCCCAGCGCGGGAATACGTGCGACCTGATTCAGCCAAGGCGGCCCCGGCAGCGCTGGGGCCGCCTTGCTGTGCGCGGTTCTGGCCGGCGACACTCCCGAAAGTTATCTCTGGAATGTAACGTAGGTTTGGCTTACCATAACTGGGCTATTTTCCGAAAACGAACGGAGCCCACGTGCTTTCCAGAAGGACATTCGTCGCAGCGCTTGCCGCGACTGCCACCGCGGGCCTTGCCGCCTGCGCCAATAACTCGACGACGCAGACCGGTGATAGCCCCAGCGCGGGTTCCAGCTCGTCTGGAGCCACTGAGACCTTCCCCATCACCATCAAGCACGCTCTCGGTGAGACCGTCATCGATAAGAAACCCGAACGCATAGCTACCCTCGGCTGGGCCAATCACGAGGTGCCGCTGGCCCTCGGTGTGGTGCCCGTCGGCATGAGCAAGGCCAACTGGGGCGATGAGGACGGCGATGGCCTCCTGCCCTGGGTCAAGGAGAAGCTCGACGCCCTGGGAGGCCAGGCCCCGGTGTTGTTCGACGACAACGACGGAGTCCCCTTCGAGGCAGTCTCCAACACCAAACCCGACGTTATCCTCGCCTCTTATTCCGGCATCACCGAGGAGGACTACAAGACGCTCAGCGACATAGCCCCTGTCGTCGCCTACCCGGAGGCGCCGTGGATCACCACCATGGATCAGATGATCGAGCTGAACTCCCAGGCCATGGGGATGTCCGCGCAGGGCAAGACGCTGATCGAGGACCTCAAGAAGCAGGTCGCCGCGGCGATGGACCAGCATGCCGGCCTCAAGGGCAAGAAGGTGCTGTTCAGCTTCCTCAACGCCGACGATCTGTCGAAGGTCGGCTTCTACACCACCCACGACCCGCGCGCCGGGTTCCTGATCAACGCCGGCATGGCCGCGCCGCAGGTGGTGGCCGACGAGTCCGCCAAGTCGAAGGCCTTCTGGGTGGACATGTCCGCCGAGAAGCCGGAGCTGTTCAACGACGTCGACATCCTGCTCACCTATGGTCCTGCCGATCCAGCGCCACTACGGGAGGCCATGAAGGCGAATCCGCTGGTCTCCCGCATCCCGGCCGTCGCCGAGGACCGGGTGGTTTTCCTGGGGCAGGATGCCCTGTCGGCTTCCGCAAACCCGTCTCCGCTGTCCATCCCGTGGGGCGTTGACAAGTACATTGCGAAGCTGGCTGAAGGTCTCAAGTGACCGTTGCCGGCACCCAGGCCCGGCCGGGCGCTGAGAGTATCCAGCGCTCGGCCGGGCGTCGTCTGCTCTGGCTGGCGGTCCTGGCGTTGTTCCTGCTGGTGGTCGTGGTGGCCTCCGTGATCTTCGGGGTGCGGGCCGTCACCTTGGACGACGCCCTCGCCGCGCTGACCGGCCAGGCCACGACCGCTGAGCAGGCCGCGGCTGTCGCCCGGCTGCCCCGCACCGTGCTGGGGCTGCTCGCCGGGGCGTCGCTGGCGATCGCGGGCGGCACCATGCAGGCCGTCACCCGCAACCCGCTAGCCGATCCCGGTATCTTCGGCGTGCTGTCGGGGGCGTCGCTAGCGGTGGTGATCGGCTTGGCCTTCTTCGACATCTCCCATCCCTACGCGACGCTGCTATTCGCGGTGATCGGGGCGGGGACGGCTGCTGCGTTCGTCTATGCCGTCGGGTCGCTGGGACGTGGCGGGGCCACTCCGCTGAAACTGGCCCTGGCCGGGGCCGCGACCTCCGCTGCCTGCTCGTCGCTGGTCTCCGCGATCCTGCTGCCCCGGATCCGTGTGATGGACTCTTTCCGGTTCTGGCAGATCGGTGGGATCGGCGGCGCCACCTGGGACCGGGTGGGCCTGGTGGCCCCATTCCTGCTGGCTGGCGCCCTGATCTGCCTGCTGTCGGTGCGCGGCCTGAACTCCCTGGCCCTCGGTGACGACGTCGCCACCGGTCTGGGTGAGAACGTGATGCGCACCCGGCTGGTCGCGTCGGTCGGGGCGGTGATCCTGTGCGGTGTGACGACGGCGGTCTGCGGGCCGATCGCGTTCGTCGGCCTGGTCGTGCCGCACGTCTGCCGGCTGCTCGTCGGCACCGACCATCGCTGGATGCTGCCGTTCGCCGGCCTGGCGGGCGCGTGCCTGCTGCTCGGAGCCGACACCCTGGGCCGCGTCGTCACCCCCAACTCCGAGATCGACGTCGGCATCATCACCCCGTTCCTCGGGGCCCCGTTCTTCATCTGGATAGTCCGACGCCAGAAGGTGCGTGAACTGTGACCGCTGTTGCCTCCCCCGACGTCCGGGCGTTGCGTGCCGCGCGGCTGCGGCGCAGCCGCGGCCAGGTCCTGGTGGTCGGCGTCCTCGTGCTGCTGGTGGCCGGTCTGTGGGCCGCCTCCCTGATGGTCGGCGAGACCTTCTACGGCCCGTCGGAGGTGTGGCGGGTGATCATCGGTGAGCGAGTGCCGGGCGCCACCTTCACCGTCGGCACGCTGCGGCTGCCCCGCGCCACCCTCGCCGTGCAGGCGGGACTGGCCTTCGGGGCGGCGGGCGTCACCTTCCAGACCCTGCTGCGCAACCAGCTGGCCTCTCCCGACGTCATCGGCATCTCCTCCGGCGCCAGCGCCGCCGGGGTGGTCGGCATCGTGATCGTGGGACTCAACGAGACCACCGTCTCCCTGCTGGCGCTGGCCGCCGCGATCGGTACCGCCGTCGTGATCTACGCCCTCAGCTACAAGGGCGGTTTCGCGGGCACCCGGCTGATCCTGATCGGCATCGGCATCTCGTCGATGCTGGGAGCCGTCGTCACCTACACCCTCGCGCAGGCGTCGGCGTGGGACCTCCAGGTCGCCACCCGCTGGCTGACGGGGTCACTGAACAGCGCCGGCTGGCCGCGGGTGGTACCGCTGGCGGTGGCTTGCCTGGTGGTGCTGCCGCTGATGTGGCTAAACTCCAGCAAGCTGGCGGCGATACGGTTTGGCGACGACACTGCCTCCGGACTGGGTGTGAGGGTGTTCTCCGTCCGGGTGTGGACCATCATCGCGGCCGTCACGCTGGTGGCCGTTGCGACGGCGTCCTGCGGGCCGGTCGCGTTCGTGGCGTTCATGTCCGGGCCGATCGCGGCGCGGATCAGCCGGTCCGCCGCGTCCCTGGTGCTGCCCGCCTCCCTGGTGGGTGCGATCCTGGTGCTGGCCTCCGACCTGATCGGGCAGTTCGCCTTCGGCACCCGCTACCCCGTCGGCATCATCACCGGTGCGCTCGGTGCCCCCTTCCTCGTCTATCTCCTCATCCGCTCCAACCGGCAGCGCCGGAACTGACCCCCGGAGACCCCGTGACCTCGAATCGTTCCCTGACCGCCGTCGAGCTCGGGCTCGCCTACGGCGACCGCACCGTCATCGACAGCCTCGACCTGACCGTCAGGCCCGGGGCCATCACCTCCATCGTCGGTGCCAATGGCTGCGGCAAGTCGACGCTGCTGCGTTCCCTGGCGCGGCTGCTGCAGCCCAAACGCGGGCAGGTGCTACTCGACGGCAAGTCCCTCCACGAGCAGCCGACCAAGGAGATCGCAAAGGTGCTGGGGCTGCTGCCGCAGTCGCCGACGGCACCAGAGGGCATCGTCGTCGCCGACCTCGTCGGCCGGGGCCGGCACCCCCACCAGGGGATGCTCGGGCGGTGGAGTCCCCGCGACTACGAGGTGGTTGCCGAGTCGCTGGCCGCCACCGACACCACCGAGCTGGCCGACCGTCCCGTCGACGAGTTGTCGGGCGGCCAGCGGCAGCGCGTGTGGATCGCGATGGCGCTCGCCCAGGAAACTGACATCCTGCTGCTCGACGAGCCAACCACCTACCTCGACGTCGCGAACCAGCTGGAGGTGCTGGACCTGCTGATCGACCTCAACGCCCGCAAGGGCACCACCGTCGTGATGGTGCTGCACGATCTCGGGCTGGCGGCCCGCTACTCCGACGAGCTCATCGCGATGCGCTCCGGGGCGATCCTGGGGCAGGGATCGCCGCGGGACGTGGTGACGGAGGAAACGGTGCGTGAGGTGTTCGGGATCGCGTCGAAGGTGGTGCCGGATCCCGTCTCCGGTGCGCCCCTGGTGATGCCGATCGGCCGGCACCGGGTACAACTGGGCGATGAGTGACTGGCTGACGGTCGCCGTCGAGGTGGTGGAGGCGCAGCGCCTTACTCCGCACTTCGCGCGCATCCGGTTCCGGGCACCCGCCCACGTCGGCGGGGCCGGGCCCGCCTACGACCAGCGCATCCGCGTCGGGATCCCGTCACCCGGCTGCGACCCCTGGGTGGCCGACGGCGACGACTGGTACAGCGAATGGCTTGCCTCACCCGAGGCGGAGCGGGGGCAGCTGCGCACCTACTCGGTCCGGGACATCGACCGCCGCGACGACGAGACCCTCATCACCGTCGACTTCGTGCTGCACTTCTCGCCCGGCTGCCCCGGGGTGGCGTCAGAGTGGGCCGAGGCTGCTCAGCCCGGCGACCGGGCGTCGATGATCCTGCCGCGCCGTGGGCTGGCCGGGGCGGGGATCGAGTTCGCGCCCGGACCGGCGACGGTCATCGTCCTGGCGGGCGACGAGACGGCTGCCCCCGCGATCGCCCGGATCCTGGAGGATCTACCCCGCGACTCCCAGGGCTACGCGCTGATCGAGATCCCGGCCGCTGCCGACGAGCTGCCCATCGACGCGCCCTCGGGCTTCGAGGTGCGGTGGCTGGCCCGCGACGACCGGGAGCACGGCGACCGGCTGGTCGAGGAGCTCCTGGATGTGGTGTCGCAGGGACGCACGCATGCTGGCGTCGGGGACCTGCCCGCCTACGACGAGGGCGAGCTGGTGTGGGAGACCCCGACCTTCTCCGCACTGGGCGAAGATCTCGACGAGCCGCGGGAGCAGGTCGGTGAGACGTTCTACTGGGTGGCGGGGGAGTGCCGGGTGGTCGCGGGGTTGCGCCGTAGGCTGGTCAGGGAGTTCGGCGTTGCACGGAAGCAGATCGCCTTCATGGGCTACTGGAAACGCTGAGTCGACGGGAACGGCTAGCATTTCTGCGAGGAGGTGCAAGCATGTCTACGGTCACCATCCGCGGGCTCAGTGACGAAACACATGAGAACCTGAGGCAACTGGCAGCCTCAAACAACCGCTCTATGGAGGCCGAGGCCCGAGAAGCCCTCGATCAGTACTGTGGAGTGCCCGGCGTTTCGTGGGCAGTGGTGAACAGCCAGGTAACTCCAAACCGACAATAACGCCAGCAAAATCCCAGCACACGAGAATGAAGGCCGATAGCACATACACGAAAGCTAATTCATAGCTCATGGCAACCCGCCGTTGACAAGGGGTTCCGCGACCTCGTCGACCGCCCGCGAATAAGCCTGCAGGCACATCGGAAGGAAGGGGGCATCTTCATGGGCTATTGGAAACGCTGAGGTCGCAGGGTGGCGTCGGTTGTACCGGCGGATTCGTCCAGGTGTGGGGAGTCCCGGGCAAGGGGCGGTGTGCGTTCCTGCGTGAAATTTTAAGACGGGCACCATTGCGCTTCAATGCGTTGAATGCCGGCTGTGGGAGGAGACGATCTCATGCCATTCCCTCCCTCAGCTTCTGCTTCGGATTGGCCCATTCAGCGATCCTGGTGCGGTGTTGTGAATTCGGCTCGCCTGGAACGATGTGCGGCATATGTCGACAGCGCCAACAAAACCACAAGAAATCCCCAGAGCATGATGAAACCCGTCGAGAAATGGTCAAATGCCAAGGGAATGGTGGCCATGAGGGCGCAGCCAGAAAACGCGATCTGAAGGATGTGGATCGGAAGGTGCCGGGGGCCGGTATGCCCAGATTGCGAAATACCCATGATTTACCTCACAGATACTGGAAACAACTGGAGGCCAAACTGGCCGTACCCATGCCTATTGCTGCAAAACCTCCGATACAGGCGGTGCGCACTGCTGCTATCTGCGGTGTGGAGCACGCCTTATATGTTCTCGCGATTAAACTGGTGAATGCATGGGTTTTCATGAACTACTCCAATCTGCTGTGACTGGTTTTATGGAACTATATGCCATGTGACCTCTGAAGAAATCTAACTTTCGGCCAGTCTCTTGCCGTCTCTTTGGTGGGCGTGATGAGTCTGCGCGGTCCGTCGTGATCCGGCTCAATGGGTTCGTTCCCTTGTCGTCGCGGCCCGAATCACATGACGAACAATGACACCAGGGTGAAGATACCCAGTGCGAGCATGAACAGGCAGGTTCCGAAGGCCTGGCCCCGGGCGTTGTTTGCTTTGAAATGCGCGGCAACGCCGCAGAGGAAATACACCACCACCGCGACGCTCGTCGCGAATGCCACCCCCGGCAGCCAGATGCCGGCGATCAGGCCCGCGGTGCCGAGGAATTTGATGACGATCAGCGTCCAGGCCCATTCTCTGGGGAAGTTGACGCCGTCCAGGCACTCGCGGATGAACTTTGGCGGCCGGATCATGAGAACGGCGTCGGTCAGCAGCGCTGCAGCCAGGATGACGGCGGGCCACCAGGGGTCGGCTGTGATGATCATTCGTGCTCCTTGTGATTACAGATGGTTTCGAAAGTGGTGCGCAGCTCCGCGATGATGGAGCTGCCCTCGAAGGTGGGCCGGGTGGCCCAGGTGAACAGCACGCCCAGGTAGGCGTAGTAGAGGGCCTGGGCCTGGCGGTCCAGGTCGTCCGGGGCGCGTCCGGGGCTGCTGATGGCGTCGCGGATCTCCGCCAGGAGGATCTTGGTCAGGCGGGTGAAGATCTCGGACGAGTGGTTGCCGGAGAGCAGGATCGATCCGTAGGCCCGTGCTAGTTCCTGGCGGCTGGCGAACAGCTGCAGGAAGGGTTCGACGAGGCTCAGGACGCGGACGACGCGGTTGCCGCCGCGTGGAGGTGTCTCGCGGCGGGCGGCGTGGGTCTCCTCGATCAGGCTGTCGAAGACCTTGACGAGCAGCGCCGACTTGTCGCCGACGGCCATGACCGTGCCGACGCTCACTCCGCTCGCCGCCGCGATGTCGCGCACGGTGGTGGCCGCGAGGCCTCGCTCACGGAAGAGCCGGTCGGCCTCGGCCAGCACTCGCCGCTGGGTCTCGGCCTTCATGTCGCTGCGGGTCGGCATCACATCTCCTGAACAAGTTCACTGAACACGTTCACAATAGCGTGACAAAATACAGCTTTCAAGGAGAAGCGGTGTCCCGCGATGTGGTGCTGGTCTTACCCGCATCTCTTCAGAGCGGGGCAGCGTCCAGGGTTGGCTGGTCGGCAACCGGGTGCGGTGGTCTGTTGGTCTGGGCGTGGTGTCCTCAGACCGGCGGTGGTTCGTCTCAGTCGGCCCGCTGGGACGGGGGCACGTAGAGGTTCTCCACGGGGATCTCCCGGCCGGTGGGGGTTTCCACGATGCGGATGCCCAGCTCGTCGCGGACTATCTGCAGGTCGGAGCCGACGGGCAGGTCCCAGATCCCGATGAGGGCGGGCTCGATGGTGCACAGGTCGTTGAAGTCGGCGACCTGCCAGTTCGAGGGGTCGTTGAGGTATTCGGAGGTGTCAATGTGGCTCATGATCTGCCAGCCGTTGTCGGCGGGCGCCTGCGACTTGCCTCGCACCATCCACCGCACCAGCCCCTTTTGCTCAATGACATTGCGGGTGGCCAGGCAAGCCCCGGCCTTGGGGATGAACTCCATTGTCTACTCCTTTCACGCCTTGGCGGCCAAGCTTACCGAGACAGACGGGGGCTGGTCGCTCCAGAGGATAAGGCGGGGGTGCTATTCCAGCTCAACCGGGCCGAGGACGCGCACCTCCTCAAGGTCCAGGCGCTCCTGAATCACGTGCAGCACATTCATGTCGATCTTGCCCTCATTGCGCAGGTGCTTGAGCACCTGCCGCTGGTTGTCAATAATCGCTAAGCGCAGCATATTCTCCTGCTCCAGCTGGGTGGCAGTATGGGAGCCATCCGGGCGGGCCTCCATGCTGGAGATCTCCTTGTAGGCGTCGTGGTGGTCGTTATACAGGCGGATGCGGTGCTCGCACTCTTTGCGCACACCCTCCAGCGCCTCGGGGGATACCTGCGCCTGCTCGGCCAGCTCGTCCAGGTTCCTGTAGGTCTCGTTCCAGGCCAGGCGCGAAGCATCCGTGATCTCGCGCTCCTCGGAGTCGTCGGCGGGGATTTTTGCCCACCGGATCACCGCCGGCAGCGCGAGGCCCTGCACCACCATGGAGAGGATGACCACCGCGGCCACCACAAAGATGATGAACTCGCGACCCTCCACGCCGACGGGTACCGACAGCGCCACCGCCAGGGAGATGCCCCCGCGCAGGCCCGCGAAGGTGCTCACCACGCGCCCGCGGAACGTGCCGCGCAGCCGCCGCTGCTTCTCGCTGCGGTCCAGGGCGCGAATAATCCCCACGGTCACGTTAAGGAACACGAACCGGGCAGCGACGCTCGTCACCCACGCAACGAGCACCACCATCACGCCGTTTATCGCGGAGTAGTGGTTGTGCTGGGCCACCTCGTCCATGGCGCGCCACACCTGGGGCATCTGTACTCCCACCAGCACGAATAGCGCCCCGTTGAGTACGAAGGAGATGAACGCCCAAATCGGCAGGCCGTAGAAGCGGTTCTGCGCGGTGATCGTATCCGGGCCGTTGTAGGTGAGGTAGATGGCCGCCACCACCACGGCCACCACCCCGGAGCCCTTGAACCCCTCGGCGATCTCCAGCTGCTCAGAGATGAGGAAGGCGATAAACGGTGTGGTCACCATGAATACGGTGAAATACATGGGGTTAGTGAGGTAGGCGCGGATTTTATTGCCCGCCCAGCCCACAGCCAGGCCCACGAAAATGCCTACCGCGAACGAGTAGAAGAACATGCCGGTGGTGGGCCCAAGACTGAGATGGTGCCCGTTAGCTACCTGGAGGGCGAGCGCAAAAATCACCAGGGTGGTGCCGTCATTAATGAGCGATTCGGCCTTCAGGATGGTGATGGACGACTTGGGTAGCTTGCCATTGAGGGTGGCCACGGCGGTGGCGTCTGTGGGGGCTAGGGCGGCGCCAATGATGAGGGCCACCCCCCAGTCGGTGCCGAAGAAGAAATTCAGCGTCCAGGCGATCACGGCGGCGGTGAAAATGACCAGCAGCGTGCCGGTGAGGATGATGCCGCGCATGAATTTACGAATCTCTCGCCAGGAGGTGTTGCGCGCCTCCCAGAAGAGCATGATGGGCAGGAAGATTTCGAGGATGACGTGCGGGGGCGGCAGGCCGAGTTCTTGCACCTCGTGCAGCTGGTGGGCGGGGATGAGACCCAGCACCAGCCCTAAGACGATGAGAACGATGGCGGGGGTGAGGCGTGTCTTGTGGGCAATGATGTTGCCGATGAGGATCGCCAGGGAGAGGGCGATGAGGACTTCTAACAAGGCGTGGTTTTCCTTGTGGTCGTGTGCGTTGTCTCGGTTGTGCCGTACGGTGTCGCGCTTTAATACCCTAGCATCTGGGTGAATCGCCCTGGGGTGTCCTGGGCAGTGTGGTCATAGGCCAGCGATGACGACCTCAGCCAGAAGAGGCCTGCGCTGACCAGGCTCAGGACTGCTTCGGCGGTCTCGTCCGATCGGGAAGATCTCGCATGCGTGCCTTCTGCGCGCGGGTCATGATGTGTCGCAGCCCTGGCGGCGGCCTCGCTGCGGTTTACACGAGCTGGAAGTCTGCTGTCCCTCTCGCCATGACCGGACGTGTGGCAGCCCGTGAAGCTCTCTCAGGCGAAGGCCACGGCTCCGGGAGCGTCTTCTGTGCCGTTGGCTGCTGCCACTTCCATATTCCCTACAGTGCGAGCGGGAAAGCCGTCCTCACGTGTCATCGGTGCACTAAAGCCTGTGGATAATCCTCATATCCAATCACTTCGATACTGACCTCCCTGATAACCTCCTTGGAGATGTCCGCAACCGCGATGCGGTATACGGTGTTGAGGCGCGGGTTGAAGACCCCCAGATGGGTGATGCCTGTGAAGTGGGACAGGCCTGTGTGCATGCCCATGAGCCAGTACATGAGTAGCTGGAGCGTGTGATCCTTGGTGGGGCTTTTCACTGAGACTTTGAAATCCCACAGCGTATCGGAGGTCAGGAAATCTCCATCACCTGCCGTCACCACGTCAGTATAGCCGCCGGGGAAAGTGAAGCCATCGAGTGTGATAGGCCCGTATTCGCGGAAGAACCTGACTGACCGATCAACCATGGTCACGATGTGATCGATCGTGACCTTATCCGGCTTGGTTCGTGCACGTGGATCGTACATTGCCGGACCGACGCGGTATCCAACGTCGTATCCGGCGAGCTTGCAGGCGGCAATGATGGCGTAGCCGTCTATTTTTCCTGGTGTGAGGCTTGCCACCGCGACCTCAGCAGCTGTGCGAGCAGCGCCGCCGATGTTGTTGGCGCCCATCAGTGAAACCGCAAAGGCGTCGTGTGGATCCGCGCCGTTCGCGAGGCGTGATAGGTAATCCACTGCTGTGCCCACCAGAGTAGGGTGGAGATTCTCGATTTTATGATCGAGCGGTGATGGTTTGCCGTCGTCCAGCTGTTTTACCCTCATGGACCTCGGGTTGATGTACCCGCCACGGGGTTGGGTAACTTCTTTTACACGCCGCGTGACCGTCGTCATGGCTTACTCCTGTCGCTCGCCGGAAATCTATCAGTTGCTCCCGACGCTTTTAGGTATGAGCCAGTTTTCGTAGGTTTTCAGGGAGAAATGAGCATTTCTGGGTGTTGATTAGGACCGTGCCAGTTCTTGGAGTTCGTGGAAACTGCGGTGGGCCAGTTCGTCGAGGAATTCTGGGCCATTCTCGATGCTGCCGACGTAGTGGCCGAAGAGTTCCATGTTGATGCAGCCGAACAGCTCGGTCCAACCCCTCAGGACGGTCAGGATCATCTCGTCCGAGGCTTTCGCGGGTAGTCCCTGTTCGATGGTCCAGCGACGCACCCTCTCAAGGTCCTCCAGCAGACCTGGGGCCAGCTCCGGCCCGCTTGCCGGGGGAGTGCCGCCGACGGGCGGCACCACTTCCGAGGCTATCCGCGCGAGCAGGATGGAGATCCTGGACGCGGCAGGGATGGTCTCCGGCGGGGCCTGGTATCCGGGGACCGGGGTGCCGTAGATCAGGCCGTACTCGTTGCGGTGCTCCAGCGCCCAGGTGCGTGCCGTGCGCCATATCGCCAGCCAGCGACCCTCCAGGTCGTCGCGGGGAATTGCCTCCTCGGCCTCCTCCACAGCCCGCCCGAGCGACTCATAGGCGTCGACGATGAGCAGCGTCAGGAGGTCGTCGCGGCTCTTGACGTAGCGGTACAGGGCGCCGGGCGTCACGTTGAGATCGCGAGCGAGGGCGCGCATCCCCAGCCCTGTCGCGCCGTTGTCCACCAGGTGCTGGTGCGCGACCGTCAGCAGCTGCCGGGTGAAGGCGTCGCGGGCCTCGCTGCGTGGGGTGGGTGCCATGGCCCCAGTCTCGCACGCGCACCACGCCAGGAGCGTGAACAGTGTTTACAATGTTGCGTAAACAGTGTTTACTGTTTTGGGTCGATACCTGAGGAGGAACCATGGAACACATCACCGTCATCGGCGCCGGGCCGCTCGGCAGGGCCACGACGCGCACGCTCGTCGAGACCGGGCATCAGGTCACGGTCGCTACCCGCAGCGGAACCCAGCTGCCTGGCGCGCAGGCCGCCAGGGCCGACGTCGTCACGGGCGATGGCCTGGAGGGGCTTGCGTCCAGCGCGGCGATCGTCGCCTGCTGCAACTTCACCTACACCGTCGCCGGATGGCGTCATGCCTGGCCCCTGGCCATCGAGAACCTCATCCGCCTGGCGGAGCAGCAGGACGCCACGCTGGTAGTCGCGGGCAATCTCTACTCCTATGCGCGCGGGGTCATGCCGATGCGTGCCACCGACCCCCTCGACCCGCCGTCGGCGCTTGGTGAGGTCCGGGCCGACGTGACCCGGCGCCTGTTCCAGGCCCATGAGCAGGGGCGGATCCGGGCGGTCGAGGTGCGTGGGTCGTCGTACCTCGGGGCCGGCGCAGGGACGGGGTCCTATGCCGGGTCGCGGATCGTTGGGCCCCTGCTGGCCAAGGGGAGGGCCGGCATCATCGGCAGCGCCGACTCCCCGCACACCTGGACCGCGATCTCCGACTTCGGACGTCTCCTGGCCCGCGCCGCCACCGAT
>ERZ773076.586-NODE-586-length-17963-cov-2.941311_pt1 | contig 17963 bp, 12 predicted proteins | sample MGYA00580613_ERZ773076 | MGnify/ENA primary metagenome ERZ773076 (study PRJEB29015, sample SAMEA2738005) | human oral metagenome | biome: human oral; feature: human-associated habitat; material: dental | place: China | collected 2057 ...
CCTGATGATCAGCGGCTACCTGCTGTTGGACCGTGACTATACGAAAGAGCGGACCCTCACCTTCTTCAAACGCAATCTGCTGCCGCTGGTCGTCTCATATGAGATATTCGATCTTGCGCTCGCGATAGTGCAATACATTGGCGCGGGCGGCGTGACCGTCGCCGACTACGTGAAATCGGCGCTGTTCATAGGACCAGCGCCAATGGGCCATCTCTGGTACATGCAGGCCATCGTAGGCGCGTACCTGCTAGTACCGTTGCTGGCGTTGCTGCTGCACGCCGTTCGGGAACGTGGCCTGGAACCGTATGCCTATGCGGTACTGGCCTGCCTGTTCGTGTGCTACTCGGTGTTGCCGAGCGTGAATCAGATCATGGCGTTGCAAGGCAATGCGTTCCGGGTCGTCAGCGCTTTGGATATGTTCGGCATTACGGAACCGCGATTCCTGCTCTATATGGTGTTCGGCTACATGGTGCGTCAAGGCTTCGGCATGCGAACCGCACCGGTTGCGGTGTATGCGGGTATGGTGGCGGCGCTCGCGGTATTATGCGTTTCCGCCGTATGGTCGAATCTGCATGCAGACGGTTTCCAGTCCGGTCTGGCGTTCACGCCGGTGGTGTTGGGTGGGTGCATGCTGTTCCTTGCCGTGGTACGGGCGTTGTGCGGTAGGCGTATTCCGAATGCCCTGTACCGGCCTGTGCGCAGTGTGGCCGTATGTTCGTATGGCATGTATGTGTTGCATTACCCTATAGTGCTGTTCATGAAGTATGCGCCACTGCCTGTGCATGGATGGGCGCTGTATGCGTGCATCATGGCCGTTGCGTTTATCATCTCGTACGCAGTGGTATGGTTGGCGTCTCGATACCCCCTTGCCGCTAAATGGCTGTTTCTGATGAAGTGACCCGGGTTTCCAACGGGAGTGGCTGCAGCTGGCGATTGGGGCAAGGGCGCGAATTGCGGTATTATGGGGCAGTTGAAGAGAAGCATACACCCGTAGGGTCAACGCTCCGACTCTTCTGACGTACAAGGTCGGTAGGGGGAGAGCGGGGAAGCCAGAGGAGAAGTAATGCCAGCTAGCCAATTCGGAGGCTCTGCGAACCGAGTCCGACGACAGGTCACCGGTACCATGTCGACGGGACCCATTCCGACCTTTTTCGATGGCACTTATCATCCAGAGGCTGCGGCGGGCAGCAGAAAGCCGAAAGCCCAGTTGCACCCTGCCCCGGCATGGCGGTATCTGTACAATTCCGCGCTATTGGTGCTTGACGCTGCGATGATGCTTATTGCCTGTGGACTCGTGTTTCTCATCAGCGGGAACGTGCTCCATACGGTGCAGCAGGAAATCTCCGGAGGCGTTCCACGGACCTTGGTGGTACTGTGCATGGTGTGGCTGCTGAGCTTGGCCGTGTGCCAAGGCTATGCCCGCCATGTTATGGGCGAAGGTTATGCGTTGTATGCAAAGGTGCTGAGCGCTGGGGTATTCGACTTTTTCGCCATGTGTTCGCTATCGTACCTGTTCGATGCACAATACCCCCGTTGGCTGGTGGGGCCTACGGCTTTCATCGCTGGCATGCTCACCATGGTCGAGCGCTGGCTGATGCGCCGACTGCTGCATGCGAACCGTCGTAAAGGTGAATTCAATTATCCGACGGTGATCATCGGATCCCCGCAGGGCATTCGAGACACCATTGACAAGCTCACCTCCGAAATGGGGGTGGCTGTCGGCTATATGCCGATCGCGGTGTGCCCGGTGGAAGAGGTATGTGAGGAATCCGATCCGGATTCTCCACAACACCTGATTCCAGTGCCATTCCAGCCACAGAATGAGAACGAAAAGAAGCTACGTGTGCTGGCATTGAATTCTCACTTGCCGCAAACGGCTCGTAATCTTGGCGCTCGTACCGTGCTCATCGCCGATGTGCTCACCCGTGATTCCGAAACCTTGCGTACGCTTTCCTTGGCGGTCGAATCATTGAATATGGAATTGGCCGTGACTGCATCCGTGGCGGATATCGGCGGCGGCCGCGTGAATATGCGCAACAATTCCGCGCTACCGATTCTGTCGGCCTCACTGCCGCAATACTCGTGGCCGACTCGTTTCATGAAGCGCGCACTCGACATTCTTGGCTCGCTGATCGCACTGATTCCAGGCTCCATCATTATGCTGGTCACCGCGATTTTCATCAAAAAGGAAGACGGTGGCCCGGTATTCTATAAACAGGAACGCATTGGCCAGTATGGCGAGCCGTTCCATGTGCTGAAGATGCGTTCCATGCGTGTGGATGCCGACAAGCATGATGCCGAGGTGGCCGAAGCCGCCGGCGTGAAACTTGGCGTGGCGTTCAAGGCCAAGGATGACCCACGCATCACCAAGGTGGGTAAGATCATTCGTAAAACGTCCATTGATGAGATTCCTCAGTTCATCAACGTATTGAAGGGTGATATGTCATTGGTGGGCCCTCGCCCGCAGCGCCAATATGAGGTGGATCAGTACTCCACCCTGTATTCCACACGTCTGCTGGTACGCCCGGGCATTACCGGCCCATGGCAGATTTCGGGGCGCAATAATCTTTCGCAAGAGGAGACCGAATTCCTTGATGTGAGCTATGTGGAGAACTGGTCTCTAATGACGGATATCGCCATTTTGATTAAAACCGTGGGCGTAGTGTTACACGGCGATGGGGCGTACTGACGGCTCCCGAATAGGGTGTCGAAACCGCACGAGGAACTGCAGACGAACGAATCGGAGTTGTCGATCATGAAACACAACGCAAATCATGCCACGATGCAGCCCAAGCAGCGTAAAAAATGGCCTTGGATGTTGCTCGGCATTTTCGTACTGCTCGTTGCCTTGGGTGCGGCACTTGGTGTGACCGGCTACAAGTTTTACAAGCAGGCACTGCAGGTCAAAGACCACGAGATGGCCGCCGTGGAAACGGTGAAACAGGTCAAAGATATCAAGAATACGATGGACCCGGCCACGTTGCAGAAGATCATCAAACCGATGCAGCAGCACACCAGCGCCGCTCGCACCATTGCGCATGGCGGCCTGTGGAAGTTGGCGGCCATGGTGCCGGTGTATGGTGATGACATTCGCGCCGTGCAGGGTATGACGGAAGTGGTGGATGACCTCGCTTCGAAGACATTGCCGGAAGTTTCCGATACGTTGACCACGGTGATGAGCTCTGACTTGAGTGCCGGCAACGGTCAAATCAACATGCAACCGGTGCTGGATCTCAAGAACGCCGTCAACACGGCGAACACACAAGTCCAGCAGCAGTATAAGAAGATGAAGAACCTGCCGACCCCGCATATCGGGCTGGTGAAGAATGCGTACGACCAGGCGTTGGATCAGTTCGCCGATATTGCCGACAAATTGAACCAAGGCAATGAGATGCTATCGATTGTTCCGAAGTTCTTAGGTCAGGATGGCCAGCGTACCTATCTGGTTCTGGCGGCCACCACTTCGGAATCTCGTTCTTCGGGCGGTTTGGGCGGCTCGCTGGGTAGCATGACCACTAATAACGGTTCGTTCCAGATGGGTGACTTCTACCCGAATACCGAGTTCGAAGGCGAGAATTCCGAAGTCTATACGGATTCCGATAAGGCGTTGTTCCCGTTCTCTTTCGATATTCGAGACCAGGAGGCGGATCCGGATTTCAACAATGTGGCGAAGAACGTAGCCACCATCTGGCAGCAATCCAGCCATTCCACCAATGTGGATGGTGTGATGGCCATCGACCCGGTGTTCATTCAGGAGTTGGTGAAGCTGAATGGCAATGTGCAGATTCCGAATGGCCCACTGCTGACCGGCGACAATACGGCCCAGTTCCTGCTTAACGACATCTACAAGGATGTGTACACCGCTTACCAGGATGAGTACTTCCAGTATGTGGCTTCCAATGTGATGGACGCCACGTTCAAGGACCTGAGCATCAACAAGCTTGTGTCCATAGCCAAGCTCATCTCTCCAATGGCGGAAGGCCGCCATGTGAGCTTTGTGAGCTTCCATGAGGATGAGAATAAGGCCTTCTCCGATATGGGCCTGACGAACGGTATTCCTTCCGATGAGGAGAAGCCGGAATTCGGCATGTACTTCAACCAGCTCAACGCTTCGAAGATGGACTGGTACCTGCACCGCAATACGCAGATTACCCGTACCTCATGCAATCAGGACGGTTCCCAGACCTATCATGTGACGGTTACTCTGGAGAATGCTCTGTCTTATGAGGATTACGTGAACGGTCCCACCTACATTCTCGGTGGCGGTGATTTGCGTGGCCATATCGTCGATAAGATGCTGCTCTATGCGCCTGCCGGCGGTTCCATCTCCAACCTTACCGTCGGTGGCAGTGCCCAGATTGATGACCCGCAGCAGGGTGATCTCAACGGCAATGGCATGATCTATACCGTTGCGAACATCGCCTATGGGCAGAATGCAACATTCGACTTCGATGTGACCACCTCACCCAAGGCCAAGGAAGATCTCAAACTCGACCAGACGCCGATGGGTTGGACCGTTACCGGCGTAGATTATGGCGAGCCTGCCTGTGAGATCAAGGAGTAAATCAAGTGAACTCGTCGGAATCATCCCAGCATGGAATGCCTATCATTACAGTAGGCGTGGCCACGCATAAGCCATATCGCATGCCTAGTGACTCGATGTATCTGCCTCTTCATGTGGGGGCGGCGTTGCATCCGGAGGTGTGCCCCGATATGATGGGCGATGATACCGGAGAGAACATTTCTGACCGCAATGGTCACTATTCCGAGCTAACAGGCCTGTACTGGCTGTGGAAGAATTGTCATTCCGATTACAAAGGGTTAGTGCATTATCGCCGTCATCTTGGATCCAGGGAGATTGGTTCCTGTTTCAAGAAAGATCGTTTTGACCGTATCGTTGGCTCTGATGAAGTGCGTGAGTTACTGGCTAATCATGACATCATCGTAGCTAAAAAGCGTAATTATTATATTGAAACAGTTTATTCGCACTATGCGCATACCTTCCATGGAGTGCAATTCGATACATGTCGTGAAGTGTTGAATGATTTGGAGCCAGAATATGTGCCTGCTTGGGATGCTTTGATGAAATCTACGGGTGCGCACATTTTCAACATGTTCATTATGAGCCAAGAGCGCTTTGATGAGTATTGCGCATGGATGTTCCCGATTCTTTTCGAATTGGAAAATCGTCTGGAACCAAGTCAATATGACGCATTCCACGCACGGTATCTGGGTCGTGTCAGTGAACGACTTCTTGATCCTTGGTTGGCCACCAATGGCTATTCCTACGTGGAACTGCCCGTAGTAAGTCCGGAACCAGTCAACTGGTGGAAAAAAGGTACGGGCTTTCTTACGGCAAAATTTGGTGGAAAGAAATATAATGCAAGCTTCTGAAACTCCTGAGGTAGCGAAAGATGAGCGGAATATAGCTGAGATAAAATGTAAAATATCTAACCATATTCTATATTTTGATGTTTTAACAATTCTAGCGTCTTTCGCTGTAGTGGCTATGCATGTTAATAGTGCGTATTGGTCATATAGAGATGCGCCTTCGTGGGTTTTGAATTTGATTATCGAAAAGACTTGTGTGTGGGCAGTGCCTGTTTTCTTTATGCTCACGGGGGCTACTCTTATTGATTATCGAAAGAGGCATTCCACATCAGAATATGTGAAGAGAAGAGTGCGGCGAACAGTTGTTCCCTTTCTGATTTGGAGTTTTGTAGGACTTTTCTTTTCGCTTTTTTATACAAAATCTACGCCATTAGGACTGTCAATAAATAATTATTTAAATCTTATTATTAATACATCAATACCTGAAGTAAACGTATATTGGTTTTTTGTTCCGTTATTTACAATATATCTTTGTATACCTGTGATATCGTTAATCCCAGAAAATAAGAGAGCGAAAGGTTTTATCTGGCTCGTCGTATATACACTCGTAATGGATGTACTATCGCAGGTTCTTCCCATTGTAGGTTTAGAAGTAAATTCAAATTTATATAATCCAATGTGTGCCGGATGGTTGATTTTTCCATTAATAGGTTATCTAGTTGCCAAAACGGATTTTTCCCTGAAGAGAAGAATTATCATTTATTGTGCGGCATTCTGCGGTTGGCTTCTAATGTTTGCAGGGACATGGATTAAGAGTGTACAGAGTCATGCCCTCGTACATTCGTTTTCTAGCGGCACTAGTTTACTTTCGACTGCACTTGCCGTAGGTGTTTTTGTATTTATCAAAAATCTTTGTGAAAAATATTCTGATATATGCATGCGTCTCCGAAATAAGATAATCTTTCTTTCCTCTACCACTTTTGGATTGTATCTTATCCACCGATATGTACTGACGATTATTATTCGGTGGACGCATATAGAAGTTACCTCATGGTGGTGGCCAGTTGTTGGTATTCCAATTATTTATATTGTCACGATACTAATTTTTTATTCCAGAGAATTCCGCTGCTAAAAAGATGTATCTGAATTGAGGTACCGCTAGTGTATGACAAACCGAGAATTAGTGTTATAGTTCCTGTCTATAAAACAGATTTCAGGTTATTCCGTGAATGTATAAGATCCATAGAAACTCAAGCCGATAACTTGTCTGTGGAATTAATCGTTGTTTTTGATGGTCAGCCGGAAGACAAATTGATCGAAATCGTAGAGGAAGTTTCCAGTCAGATTCGGTGTAAAGTGTTGATATGCCCTGAACGAGGTGTATCGGTCACTCGTAATACCGGTATGGACGAAGCGACGGGAACTTGGATCTCATTTGTTGATGCCGATGATTGTTTGCCGGAAAATGCATTATGTACATTAGTGGAATATGGCGAAACGAATGGTTGTGACATTGTGATGGGCTGCCACGTTTCACTGCTAGGTAAGATGTCTGAGAAGCACGAATATCTGCAGAATAACGTGGTAATGCGTGGTCAGGATGTAGCAAAGTTTCGACATGATGTCCTTAGCCCGCAGACAAATGCAGGCCTGGTTTGGGGAAAGATATACAAAAAAGAGCTACTAGAGACATTCCAAATTAGATTTAATGAGAAATTGGCCATGGCGGAAGATTCCGACTTCGTCTTTAGATTTGTTGGATATGCACACGTTCTTGGATTCTGCCACAAAGATGTGTATGTTTATCGTCGGAATGCTAATTCTGCAGTGCGTGCCTTCCGCTCAGATTATGTCACGCGAATTGAGGCATCAATGGAAGCGATGAGAGAGCAGATAGATGGTATTCCTGATAAGGAGACCTATGATTCTGCATTCCAGAGTTATGTAGCATTCCATCTTCTTTTGATCTTAGTTAATTATATTTTTAATCCTAAGGCTCCATGGAACGATAAAGAACGTCAAGTAGAATATGACACAATTTTAGATAAATCAGTATTTGATGAGTGCCTTCATAAGGTAAAAATCAAAGATTTTTCGTTGACGAGAAAAATCTCGTTGCTCTCTTTGAAGTATAGAGTATATTGGCTGAGTCAATTGATAGGCTATTTCCGTCAACGGCAGTTTGGCTAATGAATGGATAATCCTTAACAATTTCTGATCGGAGAGAATATGTTTCAACCTCTCGTTTCATTTATCGTCCCTATATACAATGGAGCGTCTTATATCCGTTCGGCTGTCAATGAGCTATTGAAACAAGAATATAAAAATATCGAAATTATACTTGTGAATGACGGATCTCGTGATAACAGTTTGAAATTGTGTAAGGAGCAAGCGACACTACATCCGGAAGTCAGAGTTATCGATAAGCAGAATAGCGGCATTGGTGGCAGCAGAAATGCGGGTCTTAGGGCTGCGAATGGTGATTATATAGCATTTATGGATCAAGATGATTGTATTAAAACGAACATGCTAGCATCCGTTATGCCGATTATTCTTGAAGAAAAACTTGATGTTATATTCTTTAAATATAGTAAAATATCTCCAAAAAAAGAAATTGAGGGGTACAAGATGTTCCCTCAAAGAGGAACTCCTTCTGATGATCGTCTTATGATTGATTATTTTTCTGATCATTTTTTTGGGTTTGTATGGTGCTCTGTTTATAAGAAATCTTTCCTGAGGAATAACAATATTTTCTTTAATGAAGAGTATCATGTCATTGATGATATCGATTTTATGTATTCAGTTTTGAGTCATCATCCGAAAGTATTTTTTTATCCTCAGACATTCTACAGATGGACGCAAAGACCAGACTCAGAGAGTCATCAGAACTTTATCCAGCCTGCTCAGGACATCATGCCATTCTTAGATAGAATTCTTGAGAATGAAAGAGGGCAAGGGCCATATATCAAAAATATAATATATGGCTATTGTCTTGAACAGTATCTGCAGTACTACAAAGGCCTTCTAAAGCAGCATGTTCGTGACGAGCTATTTGAGGAGATCAAGGCAAGGGCGAAAAAAATGGCCCATAACGTCAGAGTAAGGGATTTGGAGATACCGGTCGAAAAAAAGATTAAGATTCTTTTATTCCGAATTGGTCTTCTAGGCATTATTTTTCAAATCAAGGGATGATCATAGGTGGGAGTTTGACGCATGGATAGAAAAAAATTCCTATCAAATCTAAAGATTGCATTTATATCACAAGCAGTTGCCACATTGGTTAGTGCAGCAACCTCCTTGATTGTTCCCAAATTCATTGGTGTTGCCGAATATGGTTATCTGCAACTGTTTATTTTTTATGTGACATATACAGGTTTTTTTCATCTAGGATTAAACGATGGAGTATATCTTATTAATGGCGGGAAAACAATTGAAGCGCTTCCAAAACAATCAATCAATTCTCAATTCGTAGTGGGGACACTTTTTCAATCCATATTTTCTATTATCATATTCTTCTATGCTTGTTTTGGACATATAGATGCATCGAGAAGCTTTGTCATTTCACAGACAGCGATTATGATTATTGTTCAAAATGCCTCTTGGTTCTGGGGATATATTTTTCAAGCAGTTAATAGTACGAGCTGGTACTCTTTATCGCTCCTTATTTCCCGAGGTTTGTGGGGCGTTTTTATTATTATTCTGTTGGTTTCAGGCGTTAGGTGTTCATCCCCGTATATTGCTAGTTTCACGATTGCAACGATCGTCTCATTGTTCTATTGCATAGCGAAGGCAAAACCCATATTAAAGTGTGGATTACTGCCATTTAGACAGAGTCTCATGGATTCCATTGCTTCTGTACGTGTAGGCATAAAATTGATGTTGGCTAATCTATCAAGTATGCTCATTCTTGGTATCGCACGTGTAGTGATTGATTCTGTATGGGGTATTGAAACATTTGGACAGTTCTCCTTAAGTTTGCAGTTGATTACGTTTATTCTTTCTTTCTTGTCTCAAGTAGCCATGGTTCTCTTTCCTAGCTTAAAAACGGTTGATGAAGAGAGACAAGAAGAAATCTATGCTGACATTAGGGACAAGCTCGATCTAATTCTTCCGCTAGCTCTAATTGGATACTACCCAGTATATTTCACTTTGAATTTGTGGTTACCGACTTATTCAATTGGATTAAGAAGTTTGTATCTCTTGCTCCCAATTTGTATTTTTGATGGAAAAATGCAAATACTATTTACTACTTTTTTTAAAATCCTACGGAGGGAAAGGCAACTATTTATAGTAAATTTCTTAGCTGTTGGATTTTCATTGATTGCTACAATTGTTGTGCTTCAGACATGGTGTGATCCTGCCATGACGATGGTCGTGGCTGTCTTGGCTGTTGTCCTACGAAGCTTTATGGCGGAAAAAGTATTATCGAACTATTATAGAAGAAAAATTAGTTTGATATCTATTTCTATGTTCTTATTGTGCATGATCTATCTTGTCACTGCGGCGACCTTGCCTCTCGAGCTCTCGTTCGGCATTGTAACGGTATGCTATCTTAGTATGCTATTTATGTTTCGGAAACAGTTGCTTAAGCGTTTCTGAAAGAATATTCTTTGTAGATGTTAGTTCTGTAGGTATTGAAAGAAGAGAGCGGCAAGATGGGGTATCTTTTCCTTGTGATCGGTCTTCTTATGTTGGCGGCTGGTTCATTGTGTATCACACATGGTGATTTGGTTCATCCTGCAACGATTAATTCCTGCATGTTCCTCGCAGCTGCGGTGCTGGCCACAATAGGTATGTTGTCATGGAATAAATATGATCTTTCTGCCCGAACCATCGCTATTGTCATGGTTGGATGTCTTTCTTTTTTTGGCGGCAGCATGATAGTTTCTGCAGCTCCACTGGTGAAAAAAGGAAAGCATTCTGTTCGAAATCGAAATTGGTTAAGCAATGATTCCCTCTCGATGGGTAAAATTATAATCCTTCTCCTTTTTTTGTTTTTCGCTATTTTTTTACGTATTTATGAGACCTATCGTTTAGGTAGTCAACTAAATTTAACTTATTCTGGATATGGCGATTTAGCTAGTCAAGTTCGCTCAAAATTCGAGATAATCAATTCAACTGCAAATGTTAAATTCGGTAATGGATTTAGCGTTATAGAGAAACAATGTGAAAAAATAGTTGCCATTCTTGGATATGTATGTATATATCAGTTAGTAAAACTACTCTTTTGTAAGAAAAAGTATGCAAATCGAACTTGGCTAATTATGTTGTTGGCTTTGATTATTATTTTATGCTGCATATTTTCGCTTCTTTGCGGGAGTAGAGGTAATATCCTTTATTTTGGAGTCGCTGGCTGCATTTTCTTATATATGTTCGTGTGTAGAGAAAAGAAATCTATGTGGAGGGTTTCTCTACGTTTCGTCCTTATCCTTACTCCTATTGCGCTCATTGGTTTAGTTGTCTTCTATCTTGCGGGGAGGCTCGTCGGAAGGGCAGCCGAATCAAACATCATTGATTATATTACCTTTTATCTTGGTTGTGGGATTCCGTCGTTGCAATCAATTCTGCAGCGTGGTCTACCGATTTCAACGGGTGGGGAAAGTACCTTCTATGGCATAGCCACTTTTTTGTATAAGTTCGGATTCTCTGAACATCTTGATCCGTATACTTCCACATGGGTCCAGCTGGGTAATCATTGGTCTAATGCGTATACGATGTTCTATCGATATTTTGTGGATTTTCAATGGGTGGGTGTTGTTCTGCTTAGTTTTATTTGTGGATTTTGCTTTGCTTTTTCATATATGCTGGCAAAAAAATATTTTTCGATTTCATTTTTTGTGATTTTATATGGATATATCGGCTCTTTCTTGGCGGATCTTTCTAGGGAGGAATTTATCTTTAGTAGATTTATTTCGACTAGTACAATTATATCTATCATATATATGTTGATTATTTCAATCTGGCTGAAGATGTCATTCGGTAAAAAGAGACTAGATTGAATATATCTACTATTTTGCGCATATCGCATTATTGCGAGGTTGCCTAAATAGTCGAAATTTGTTGATTTCCGGTTCTTCATTCTCCTGTACGCCAAGCTCGCCTATTACCGTTGGCATATGAAATCACTAGCGAAATGGGTCGGTCTGATTCTGGTCACAGTTTCAATGGCTGTGATGACGGCATTTGCCGACCTGTACGGGCGAGTGAGTCCGGGCGACGATTGTTTGTCTGTCAAGCCTTTCTCATGGACAATCGTAAACTACCAATGATCGTGGCTGCCTTCGGACTATTGATTATCTTCTCGCAAATCCACTTTCGCAATGGCATGATTTACCGTATTGCAAGTGCAGCGTTCGACGTGTATCTGGTTTCCGATCCCCTCTTATCCGTAAGTTGCTGTAGCAAAAAGGTTCACTCTGAACAAGGTCTACAATCAACCATGTGCGCAGGCCCTGCTGGGAGAGCATGGGCATCGTGCGCTGCCGGTGTTCGCCGCATGCACCATACTGGACTTACTGTGTCAACTGTTGTTCCGCGTGGCCGTGGGCCTGCCGTGGTCGCTGGTTTGACCACTCTCGACCACAAGTGCATGAGACTTCTCCAACCGCGGCCTTACGGCACCTGCGTGAACTTCAGATCCTTAAGGTAGTTCTTGCCGGAGGTCTGGTCATATTGCACCAGCTTGTAGTCGGCAAGCAGCTGCTTGACCTTCTTCGAAAGATGCTTCGTGTCAATCGTATTGCCATCACGGTCAAGATAGGTGGCGTGCCCCTGACCAATGCCGCCATTGGTGTCGATCACGCGACTCATGGCCGGCACCTCCTGATGCAGTTCGGTCAGCATGGCAAGGAACGGTGACACCTTGGCGTTCATATGTTCGGCGGCCATGGCCATGAAGTAATTCGACGAAGTATAGGCGGTTTCGGTCTGATCCAGCTTCGTGTCATGCGAGGCTGACGCATTGTTCGACCAGATGAAATAGTCGGTCTCATGCAACGTCACCTTGTTGTTCGCATCCTTATTGGCGGTGGAATAGATGCCAGGCAGATGGTCGCCGTAGAAGATCACGGTGATCGGTTTGTCGATCTGATTGAGCTGATTGAGGAAGTCGGCTGTTTCCTGATCGGTGTAGTTCACGCCCTTGGCATATGTGTTGATGTCGTTGCGCTCACTGTCGGAAATGTTTTCCGACGTGTCGGCCTCCACAAACTCGTTATTGTCGTAGTAGTCGCCGTATGGCGTGTGGTTCTGCATGGTCACGAGCTGCAGGAATTGCGACTTGTCGCTATCCTTCTGCTCATTGATCAAATCGAGAACGTTCTGGTATGCCTCACTGTCGCTCACATACGGCGAACGGTCGATGGTGCCGGTGTGCGTGAGCGGTTTTTCGCTGTCGCATGTGTACAGATACGAGAACTTGAATTTCTTGTAGTCAATGTTGCGCAGATACATGCTCTGCTGGAATGGATGCACCGCAGTGGTGGCGGATTCGCCGTACTTCTGCGTCCAGATCTGATTGAACGAGTACGGGTCGCTCTGATTCGGCACAAGTTGCTGGTACGGCACAATCAAGGAATCGTTGAAATTGGCCAGATTCATACCGGTCAATGCCTGGTATTCGATATTCGCGGTGCCTCCGCCATAGCCGGGGGAGAGCATCAGGCCGGATGTCGTGAAGTTCTTGATAGTGCGGATGTTCGGCATTGGGTCGATGCTGAAACTCACGCCCGGCACGCGCGTCGGATCGGAGAAGGACTCCGACAGAACCAGGATCACCGTACTATCGGTCAGTTCACTGCCACGGCTCTGATTGATGGTCTCCGCTGCGGCGGAATAGCGTTTGGCGATCTGCTCCATGGTCTTCTGGCTGTAGTTCTCCGGCCTATCCATGGCCTTGACCTTGGTCAGACTCAGGAACGTGGTTGCCGGGCCATTGTTCTGCGCGTCCATCAGGGAATTCCACAATTCCGGACGGTATCCCATATCCGTAGCCCAGGAATAGGACCATGAATCAGGTGTGCTTAGGCCCACCGTATATGAGCCGAGCAGCACCACGCTGAGCACGGCCGCGAGAATACGGCAGACATTGCCGACGATGTTCTTGACATTCGCGATCGGATGGCGCCACGAGCAATGGATGAATCTTCTACGGCCGTCAAATACGAACAGGATCACGCATATCAGCAGGAACCAGAGCAGAACTTGGATCGCACCGTTGATGAGTGCTTCGCTGGCCTTAGGTATGAATGACATGATGCTGCCGGTGTCACCGCCTGAAACGAACGTCAGATCAGCCGGAATGATCGGTTCGTTGCGCAATTGCACCTTGATGCTGTTGGCCACGCCATATGCGGTCATGACGGTGCCGAATATGATGGTCGCGATCCAGAATCTGTTCGTAATGAAAATCAGCGCAAGATACACCAATCCCAAACCAACGAAATTGATGAGGAATATGTATTTCTGTTCCAGCCACATCTGACTGACGAATTTCGTCAGCTGACCGGCCACGCTTTGCATAATCTTGGTGGTGTCGTCGATTTGCGCGTCGTCGGCATATTCCGGCTCGCTGCACATGCCCCACTGCAGGAAGATGACCTCCGCCGAGGTAAGCAGCATGAACACGACCGTATAGAACGCATAGGAGAACTTCATGCGCTTGCGCCACAGGCCGTACAGCATCTTGGCGATGTCGATGAACTTGCGTACGGGTTTCAGGTTAGTGAAAGCGCGCCATCGATCATGTACCTTCGCCGCGGCACGGCATACGGTTGCGGCCGTTCGCTGAGCGGCCTGATGAACGGACCGTGCGGCGGCATGCACCTTACGTACCGTGATTACGGCCAGTTCCTCAGCCTTGCCGGTTGTGACGAGCGGACCGGACGCCGACGATATCGCGGTTGAGGCCGGCTGTGTTCGCACAGACGCTGGTATCGAGGTCTGCGCTGGTGCGCCGACGGCCCTGACATTGTGCTTGGCGGACCTCACGCTTGATTGCATGCCTTGCGTATACAAGCTGTAACGGGTGGCGTTGCGTGGCGTGGAATGGCGCCGCTGCATAGCTTTGCGTCGTGGGCCTTTGCATTGCGTAGCCGACGAGTGAATCACTCGCTTGCTGACGAACAGTGATTGTTCCCGCGGCTGGTCCGTCGATGCGTTGGCTGGCTGGAAGGCGTTTCTGGTGCTGAAAAGTGAGATGTTCATACGTTGGCCGACTGCGGGTGAAGAGGGAGCGGAAAGGGGATGCGTTTTGCCGATGACAGATCCAAGTCGTTTGCTGGAGACGACCGGTTGCAGATATGGAAGGTCCTTCGAATGACCATTGGCCAGAATGTTCTGCATCGTCGCGCCCTTCGGAGGTATTTCTGTTCATCTGACTTACTTGCATATGCAAGGTAAATTCTGCGTGAATCAGAGCCATTCTAATGGCGTAGTCTGGACGAAAAAGGTGGCTTACGGGTTGCGGAACATCTGCTGTGTGTTTGCGGCATGATCCCTGCAAGCGAATGTCACTGTCGGGGGCATTGAACGGAACGTGCGATGCGTGTCAGGCGTTGGCGAAATGCTTATGAAATCGATTTGGGTTGTTGGCGGCGACGGTGCCGCCAACAATTGACACAACCTATCGGCCATCTTCCGGGGCCGTTCGGCTTTGATAGGGCGACTGCGGTCGGAAGAGGTCGTAGATGGCGGATTCGGCTATTTGGCGGAATCGAGCTTCATTTCCTGCGAGGCGAGAACGGCCTTGACCGCGGAATCAAGTTCATTGGTGATATTGCGCAGGTTGTCGGCGTAGTCTTTGATGTCGTTGGTGGCCTTGGTGAAGTCATCCGCATTGCCCTTGGTCGGGCAGGTTGGCGCATCGTCGACGGCGTCAGCAAGCTTCATCGCATCCTTGAGCGTTTCCAATGTGGAACCGTTCGCGACATCGTCGACCGTCAGTTTTGCGGCTTGTTCGGCTTCGGACTGCGCCTCTTTGAAGCTGTCTTGATGCACGGTCAGCGTCTTCGCGTTCAACTTGCAGGTGTCGCTGGCGGCTTGCGTCAGTTCTCGCTGATTGCCGATGATGATGGTCACGGCGACGGTTAATATGATTGCGATAACCGCCGCTATGGCGATTGCGGCAATCACGCGCCTTGATTTGGCATTGCTTTTTTCGATCTTCACAGTTTCTTTCCCTCTATCTTGTTGCTTGTGAATTCCAACGAGACTTGATGAGCATACAAAAAATCCATGAGAAAATCGCTTACTGAGAAAATGACTTCGTGTTTTTCCTCTGTGAGAGGAATAGTTGCGGCATGTGACTTCGCGAAGAGATCTGCATGGTTCGGGTGGCGCTACGGGCCGCCGTGCCCGATCGGTACGGTGCCGTGCCGACGCACGGTGCGCAAGTGAATATCGGCACAGCGCGTTGTGGTCCGCGATGATTTTATGCTAGAAGGAACGATGTTCTAAGGGGGCTGTATGGCACGGCGTGCAACGCTGAAAGACGTGGCGCGGGCGGCGGGAGTGTCGGTGACCACCGTGTCGCTGGTGCTTAACGGACGTCCGGCACGCGTGTCGAAGGAGAAGCGCGAGCTTATCGCCAAGGCGGCCAAAGAACTGCATTACGTGCCTAACCAGAGCGCGCGCAGCCTGGTGACCAAACAGTCGAAACTCGTGGCGCTGATCGTGCCCGACATCGAAAACCTGTTCTTCGCCGCACTGTCGAAATGCGTGGAAGATGAGTGCGCCGCACAAGGCTATTCGTTGATTGTGGCCAATTCCGACGATTCGCGTGCCACCGAACATGATCTGATGGCCCGACTCGCCTCCCGAGGTGTCGATGGCATGATGCTGATTCCCGCGCGCGAGTCCTGCGCCGCCGAAGACGAGCTGCGAGCCGACGTGGAGCAGGTGGCCTGTCCGGTGGTGCTCATCGACCGCCTCGTACAGAACGGCTGGTGCGATGCCGTCGGATTCGACAACTATGTGGGCGGCCGTCTCGCCGCACGGTACCTGTTGGAAGGCGGGCACCGTCATATCGGCATCGTGACGGGCGATGTCGCGGAATCGAGCGCGCTTGACCGCAAACGTGGTTTCGTGGATGCCGTCGAACAGGCGGGGGAGCGTTTCGATCCCGCACTGTGCGTTGCGGGTGACTACCGTTTCGACAGCGGATATCATGCTGCCGATCGAATTATCGACGGCGGTGCCACGGCGGTGTTCTGCTGCAACGATGTGATGGCCTTGGGATTCCGCCAGCGCCTTGCCGAGCGTGGACTGCAGGTGACGCAGGACATGCAGGTGATCGGCTACGACAATATCCTCAAGAGATTCGGCCTTGGCCTGCACATGACCACCGTCGAGCAAAGCGTCACCGATCTGGCGGAAGCCTGTTGGCGGATGCTCTCCGTCCGCATCGACGCCATGATTGGCCGCACCGGCGCAAAAGACGGGAATGATTCCGACTCCGTGAGTGCTGAAGACGGAGGCGAACGCCCTTGGCTGCGTCATCCGCGAGTCCGGCTGCTCACTCCGAAACTGGTTCAGGCCGCCTGCGCCTAGGTGCGGAACTCCTTCCTTCCGGCGGATTGCGCCATCCTGTAGGCGTCGACGCCGAAGTCGGGACGGATGGGGCTGGTTCCAGCGGTGGGATAAAAAGCGACACGCAGATGGGTGAGTGTTTTGACTCTCTTGATAAAACGCTTTATCATGAATCCAGCAGCAAATCGAGAATGTACTCGCTGCTTTTTTATGCAACAAAGCTGACGACAATGGGACGTGTGGTGGCGGACCGTCGTCAGTCCGTCAATGAGGAAAGGCATAACCATGAAAAAACTGATTCTGGATTTGGATACCGGTGTCGATGACGCTCTGGCCATCTCCTACGCCTTGGGAAGCCCGGAGATCGAACTCATCGGCATCACCGGCACCTACGGCAACGTGCTCGTCGAACAGGGCGTGCGCAACGCTCTGGCCGTAACCGACCTGCTCGGACATCCGGAAGTCAAGGTCTACCAAGGACTGCCGCACTCCAGCACCACCGACCATTTCGACGTACTGCCGATCTCTGCGTTCATCCACGGCGAAAACGGCATCGGCGACGTGACCATTCCCGACTCCAACCGCTCCGTCGAAACCGAATCCGCAGTCGACTTTATCATCGACGCCGTCAAAACGTACGGCAAGGACCTCGTCTACGTACCGACCGGTCCGATGACCAACATCGCGGCCGCACTCGACAAGGCGCCGGAAATCAAGGATGAAATCGGCGAAATCGTACTTATGGGCGGTGCCCTGACCGTTCCGGGCAACGTGAACGCGTGGACCGAAGCCAATATTTCACAGGATCCAGACGCGGCCGACCGTCTGTTCCGTTCCGGCGCACCCGTGACCATGATCGGCCTCGACGTAACCCTGCAAACCCTGCTCACCTACAAGGAAACCCAGCAGTGGCGTGAGCTCGGCACCAAGGCCGGTACGTTCCTGGCCGACATGACCGACTACTACATCAAGGCCTACGAGACCACCGCACCGCATCTGGGCGGTTGCGGCCTGCATGACCCGCTCGCCGTGGGCGTGGCGGTCGATCCGACGCTCGTGACCATGCTCGACATCAACATGAAGGTCGATGTGGACGGCCCGACCCG
>ERZ773076.589-NODE-589-length-17922-cov-10.814518_pt1 | contig 17922 bp, 8 predicted proteins | sample MGYA00580613_ERZ773076 | MGnify/ENA primary metagenome ERZ773076 (study PRJEB29015, sample SAMEA2738005) | human oral metagenome | biome: human oral; feature: human-associated habitat; material: dental | place: China | collected 2057 ...
TATAAAACACCCCAAAAGTTAGATTTTTTCTGTCTAACTTTTGGGGTGCGGTTCACATGTGATAAAGGTGTTTTATATGTGGACATTTTAGTTTTGATGTTTAATGGCTATTAATTCTGGGAAAAGCTTGTCCAGGATTTTTGGAGTGATAGCTTGACCCGGTCCTTCAGCACAGTAGGTGTGCATATACATAGAAGGGTTGAAGTTAAGCTCAATGCAGGTGCAATGCGGATTTTCCTTGCTGGCAATTTGCGTTTCATCTGGAATTATCAGGTCAACCCCACAAGCCCATGCTCCCATGCTAGTTGCCATGGCTGCGGCCAATTCCTGGTAAGAGGAATCCATAGTCTCGGTGACATCAATAGAGTCGCCACCTGTAGAGATGTTAGAGTTACGGCGTAGGTTAACCTTTTTCCCATCAGGAAGGACATCGTCAGGTGTGCAGCCTTGTTGGGCCAACATTAGTTGTTCGATGTCTCCTAAGGCAATGATTTCAAGTGGTGATCGGTGGTCGTGGCCACGCAATGGATTGGCATTTTTCTGAGCAACCAATTCACGGATAGTGTGTTTGCCATCCCCAACGACATTTGCAGCAACACGAAGGAGGACAGCTTCACAATGCCCGTCCAAGATGAAGAAACGGTATTCAGTACCCGGGATAAATTCTTCAACCAGGACTGCGGAATCTTCTGCGAAGGCAATTTCAAGGGCTTTTTGATAGTTTTCAAGACTGGCAGGTTCTTGGAAAATGGAGATTCCCAAACCAAAGTTGGTTGATTTTGGTTTGACCACGATTTGTTTGTTCTTGATTAGAGGGTAATAGGCAAGCCCTTGCTCGAGGCTGATAAATTCGTCACCAGCAGGAACTGGAAATCCAGCATCTGCTAGAATCTTCTTAGTCACAGTCTTATTGGCCATGGCAAGAGGGACCACGTAGTTGTCTTTTGAAGTCATATTACCGTTCTTGACGTATTCGACATGGTCTTTGTGCCAGAGTTTGAGGAATTGGTCCTGTTCATCCAAAATATCGAAATTGATTCCCTTTTGGATGGCATTAAAAAGCAACATCTGTGTAGAGAGCTCCATCTCTTCGTAGCCCTTAAGAGCATAATGAGCGGTCCAATCATAGTCCTGATAGGCCAGCGCCTTGTTCAAAGCAAAGCCAGATAGGGACTTGTCTTTGATATAAGGTAAGAGTTGAGCAGAGAGCGTCTGTCTTGGATCAGCAAAGGCTGCCTTGACTTTCTTAACCAAATCTTGATGATAGTCACCAAGTCCAAAGTGTTGCACCAGTTGGTCTAAGGCAGTCACAATGTCCTGAGTTTCAGCTTCGGAAGGTAGAGGTTCTAGCGGATGAGAGAGGGCAATTTTATCATTCAATTCGTGACCTTGAGTTAGAGCTTGATCAACATTTTCAGGGCTATCGAGCCAAAGGAAGGCTAAAATGAGCAAGTGCACAGTGTCCATGGTAGTCTGGCTAATACCGATACGCTCAAAGGGATTGAGATCGAAATTTCTGAACTCCAGGTAGGTGATTCCCTTGTCCAGGAAGGAACGATTAGCCTTTTGGCCACGGAAACGAACAGCTGAATAAAATTCCTTCTCGGCAATCAAATCACCTTGTTTGATATAGTTTTCAATGGCAGAGACATAATCTTCTAGGCTGGCAAAGGATACCTGAATCTCTTCTTTATTGACATAGCCGTGGTCACTGTTACGGAAGGAACGCACAGGTTCTGGAACTTCCTGATCAAAGAAACCTTGTTCAGCAATAGGTGCAGCCCCAAAGAGATAGGTAATCACCCAACGGTAGCGCAAGTAGTTTTGAGCCAGCTTAAGATAGAGAGCGTTTTTGAAGGCAATTAAATCGGTCTGATCACTTTCTTGGAACAAGGCCTCAACCAAATCTTTACCTAGCTCCATATTATAGTGGATACCTGAGATAGCTTGTAGTTTAGTTCCATATTTTTCTGCCAAGTAGCTGCGATAATGGCGTTCGAAGTCATTTTCTAGTTGAGCAACTTGAATCTCCTCTGCCTTTAGACAAGGAGGCATGGATAAGGGCCAAAGGACCTCGTCTGTAGCAATAGAGCGGCCGGCTACATCGGTAATAGCTCCCAGAAGTCGGCGAGCCTCAGTGGTGGATTTGGCAACTGGCGTGATGAGTTCCATCTGAAACTCGCAAAAGTCAGTCTGAATATAGGGGTGGAAACTACGAGCTCCCAGACAGGATGGGTGGGGCGTATGCGCCAGCTGTCCTTGCCTATCGACACGCAGACTCTCACGCTCAATTCCAAAGTTCGCTTGGAGAATGGGGCTGGTAGACTCCAGCTTTTGAAGCAGTTGGTTTATAGTCATAGAATCACCTTTTCATCTAATGTTAGTGATAGTCTATTATAAATAGGAGAAGAAAACAACTTTCCGCTACGGTTAAGTGGAATTTCCGAATGTTTTGAATGAGTTTGTGAAAAATGAACAGATTTTAGGCGTAGGAAATGAGAAATCAGAACAAATCCTAGTCATATAGCATTTTACTTGCAATTTAAGTCACATTAACCTATACTATAAGTAATATCTATATTAAAATGAAGTCTCCCTAGGGCCCATCCCTCAGGGGCTTTTATATGCCCTCAAAAGCTTATAAACCTTATTTTTATAGAGAAAAGTGAGAGTTTAGATGGACAAAGAACAGTTTCGCCCTGCTCACTAGCGATGCATTCGCCGTGATGATATTCCTATAACTGCAGAAGCAGTTATAGGAAGCGGAGTTATCGAGACTTTGGCTTGATAACTAATCATGGAACGATTGCGTTGGTCACTGACGTCCGCCATCACTCAAGAAAGCATCAAAAAAGTAAAAAAACAACAAATAAAACGGAGGTAACTATGTTTCAAACCCTGATCGCCCAGATAAAGGAATACAAGAAATCCTCAATCCTAGCGTCCCTTTTCATGATGCTAGAAGTCATGTTTGAGATTTCCATTCCCTTTGTCATGGCTAATCTTTTGGACAAAGGTGTCCAGCAATCCAACATGTCTAACATTTGGCTCTACGGTGGCCTCATGTTGGTTTGCGCCTTTCTATCACTATTCTGCGGTATGCAGTCGGCTCGCTATGCGGCCTTTGCCTCTGCTGGATTTGCCAAGAATCTACGTCAGGCTATTTTCAAGAAGGTTCAGAGTTTCTCTTTTGAAAATATTGATAAATTCTCAGCTGGTGGTCTGGTAACGCGTATAATGACTGATGTTACCAACGTTCAGAACTCTTACCAAATGATTATCCGTATCTGTGTGCGTGCTCCACTCAACCTGATTTTTGCCATTACTGCTAGTTTCCTTATCAATGGTCAGATGGCTTGGATTTTCGTTGGCGTAACACTCTTTCTTGGTGTGATTCTAGCACTTATTACCAAGATTGTTTACCCCCTCTTTACTCAAGTGTTTGAGGCTTATGACAATCTCAACAACAGTATCAAGGAAAATATCACCAATATGCGTGTGGTGAAATCCTATGTTAAGGAGCAGGAAGAGACTGACAAATTCAAAAAGGCTTCACGTCGCATTTATCAAATGTTTATGCGTGCTATTCGTGTGGTTGTCATGTCTAACCCAGCCATGATGTTGTCAATGTATGCGTCCTTCCTAATGATTTCTTGGTTTGGTGCCCACCTTATCGTTGTTGGTAACCTATCCACAGGTGAATTGACATCCATGTTCAGCTACACTATGACTATCCTCATCTCACTCATGATGTTCATGATGATCTTTGTCATGTTGTCTATTTCTATGGCTTCTGTGGAACGTATTGATGAAGTTCTTGGCACTGAAGCAACCATCGTTTCACCTGAAAATGGTCTGACAGAAGTTGCAGATGGTTCAATCAGCTTTGACCATGTGGACTTCTCATATACGGATGAAAATGGCGACAAGACCCATGTCCTTAAAGATATTACGCTTGATATTAAGTCTGGTGAGGTAATCGGAATCCTTGGTGGAACGGGTTCAGGGAAATCTAGTTTGGTTCAGCTGATTCCTCGCCTTTACGATGTGGAAGCTGGTCAAGTGAAGGTTGCTGGCCACGATGTTAAGGACTATGATTTGGATAGCTTGCGTAAGCAAGTAGCCATGGTGCTTCAAACCAACGTTCTTTTCTCAGGAACCATTAAGGAAAATATGCGCTGGGGAAATAAACAGGCAACAGATGAAGAAATCATTGAAGCTTGTAAGATTGCCCAGGCTGATGAATTTATCCAAGAGTTTAAGGATGGCTATGACACCAAAATTGAACGTGGTGGGGCCAATGTCTCAGGGGGACAACGTCAACGTCTTTGTATCGCACGTGCCCTTCTCATGAATCCGAAGATTTTGATTCTGGATGATTCGACATCAGCAGTTGATACTAAGACAGATAGTTTGATTCGTCAAGGTTTCTCATCGAGTCTTAAGGAAACAACTAAAATCATCATAGGTCAACGTATTTCATCTATCCAAGATGCAGACCGTATCATCGTCATGAATGATGGCCGTATCGATGCTATTGGTACTCATGACGACTTGGTAGCTAATAATGCCATCTATCGTGATGTTTACAAGATGCAAACACAAGGGAAAGGAGTAGCAGATGCAGAATAAGAAAAAAGCCAGCTGGGGCTCTCTAGCACGACTGCTACGCTTTTTGTGGCAAGACTACAAGCTTTCACTTTCTATCGCCTTTATCCTCATTGTTGTTGCTTCTTTGGCAACGGTTAATTTGACGGCTTCTATTCAGTCCTTGGTTGACGTTTACGTTCAACCCATGCTCAAATCTGGTAGCCATGACTTTGGGCCACTTTTACGTTTCTTGACTTCAGTTGGGGTCTTTTGTCTTATCGGTGTGATTGCCAACTATGTGGCCTCCCTCCTCATGGCGACGATTTCACAAGATTCCTTACGTTCCCTTCGTAATCAGCTCTTTGCTCGCATGCAAAAGCTTCCGATTCGCTACTTTGACACTCACCAACACGGGGATATCATGTCGATCTATACCAACGACATCGATGCCCTCCGTCAGGCTGTCGAACAATCTATTCCACAGTTGTTACAAACGACTATTACCATTATCGGAGTGACTGTGACCATGCTTACGGTTAGTCCTCTCCTCTTTATCGTGGTTCTGATCATGGTAGGCATCATGTTTTTGGTCATCAAAAATGTATCAGCCAAATCAGGTCGTTACTTCGGCGAACAACAAAAGAACCTAGGGATTGAGAATGGTTTTATCGAAGAAATGATGTCAGGTCAAAAGGTAGTCAAGGCTTTTGTTCATGAAGAAGAAAGCATGGCTGACTTTGATAAGATTAACGAACAGCTCTTCGAATCATCATACTTGGCCAATCGCTATGCCAATGTTCTCATGCCCATTCTTGGGAACTTAGGAAATGTTTCCTTTGTTTTGACTGCCTTGGTCGGTGGGGTCTTTGCCCTTAATGGTGTAGGTGGTTTGACTATAGGTGGTCTCATGGCCTTCCTACAATTGAATCGTTCCTTCAATGGTCCTATTACTCAGGTGTCTCAACAACTTAACTTTGTCCTTATGGCACTTGCCGGTGCCGACCGTATCTTTGACCTTCTGGATGAACCAGAAGAAGTGGATCAAGGTAAGGTCACTTTGGTCAACTACGAATTGGTAGATGGTCAAATGGTTGTGACAGACAAGAAAACCAATCTTTGGGCTTGGAAACACCCACGTCCAAATGGCGACTATGAATTGGTCGAGTTGGTCGGAAATGTAGTCTTCCAAGATGTTGATTTCTCTTACGATGGTAAGAAACAAATCCTTCATGACATTAATCTCTATGCAGACAAGGGGCAAAAGGTTGCCTTTGTTGGTGCGACGGGTGCAGGTAAGACGACGATTACTAACTTGATTAATCGATTCTACGACATCCAATCTGGTGTGATTACTTATGATGGTATTGATGTGAAGCTGATTGAAAAAGATTCTCTTCGTCGATCACTAGGTATCGTACTTCAAGATACGCATCTCTTCACAGGGACTATCGCTGAAAATATTGCCTACGGCCGTGCTGATGCGACTCGCGAGGAAATTCTCGAAGCTGCTCGTATTGCTAACGTAGATTCCTTTGTGCAACATTTGGACAATGGTTACGACACTATTCTTACAGATGATGGCGCGGGCTTGTCTAATGGACAACGTCAGCTGATTGCCATTGCGCGTGCTGCCCTTGCTAATGCACCGGTCCTCATCCTTGATGAAGCGACATCCTCTATTGACTCTCGTACCGAAAAAATGGTCCAAGAGGGGATGGACCGCCTTATGGAAGGACGTACGGTCTTTGTTATCGCCCACCGTCTTTCAACCATCGTTAACTCTGACGTTATCATGGTTATGGACCACGGACGCATCATTGAACGTGGTGACCATGACAGCCTTATGGAACAAGGTGGTACCTACTACCGACTCTATACTGGTGGTCTTGAAATTGATTAACATTATAAGAACTCAGGTTTTGCCTGAGTTCTTTTGCATACGAAGAAAAGTTTTCTTTTGAGACTTTTCTTGTAAAAACGATAGATTTGATCTCTTAAATCTCAACTTCTTCTAAACCGTATGAGTTCAGGCGATATATCTTTTGGCAAACTTGTCTGAGGTAGTTGATATCATGTGATACTGTAAGAATTGCACCTGGATAGTTCTCGAAGAGCTGTCGGACTTGGGGTTGTGAGGTGGGTGAAAAATTTCTGGTTGGTTCATCTAAAATCAAGAGTTGAGGATTTTCTAAGACGATGTGCAGTAGGAGTATTTTTCCTTTTTGGCCACCAGATAGGTCAGCAATTGCATGGTTCATTTCATCATGACTGAAGTTTAGGTTGGCGAGATGGGAACTTATGATTTCTTTCTCAGTTTTGTCGCCAGTCTTACATAAAAACGCTATCGGTGACAAATCATTTTGCAAGATAAGATCGTAATCTTGGGGCATGTAGCCGATAGTAAGGTCTGTTTTCCTGCTAAGTTCTTGGTAGAGATAGTGTAAGAGAGTGGATTTACCGCAGCCGTTATCTCCAATAAGACCAACTTTTTCCTGTCCTTTCAAAGAAAATTGTAGATGTTCAATGGTTAGGTGAGGAGCGATGCTTAGCTGGTTTTCATCCAGATTTAGAAGATATTTTCCCTGAGGTAGAGAATCGATATGAGAGAAGGAAAGATCGATGCTGTCTTCTTTATCAGGCATCTGTGTCATGCCTTGGGCAAGGCGGTCGTAGCGTTTTTCTTGTGAGAGGACTGCTTTCATCTTTTTAGCAACCAATCGTCCTTGCGTGCTATTATGCGTATTGCGTAGGGTGGCTTGGACATTTTGTTTGATACGGTGATGCTTGGCCATGGCTTTGTCATAGGCTTTTTTCTCGGTTTTCGCTTGCTGCATCTGTTGCTGGAAAGCATCGTAGCGTTGTTGACTATAGTTATCATAGTCGAGGTGTTCCACACTGGTCCTAGCCTGTCGACGACGTTTAAGGAGTTCCAGATGGATAATGGTATCAGCTGTCTGACTGAGCAAATCCTCGTCGTGAGAGATGTAAATTATCGTTTTATCAGAATGTTTGATAAAGTCTTTTAACCAAGTGATGGTAGTTAAATCCATATCATTTGAGGGTTCATCAAGAAAAATGATGTCGTGGGGTCGAGCTAATTCGCGGATGAGTTGAATTTTGAGTTTCTCACCACCAGACAGAGTGGAGATCAGCTGATTGCTAGCAAAACGCTCGCTATCAAAATGGAGTTCATCAGCCAAACGATAGAGGGTGACGTAGTTTAAGTCATAACTGTCCGCAAAAAAGTAGTCGTTGAGGGTTAGGGTTTGCAAGTTTTCCGAAATTTGCTGGGGAATATAGACCTGAGGGTTATCTGGTTTAGTAATAGTTCCCTCGTAAGACAGGTGGTTAAAATGTGCATTAGAATTGACAAGAAGGGCAAGGAGACTTGACTTTCCATTACCTTCCTCTCCAATGATGGCGACTTTTTCGCCTGTAGCTATATTTACATTTAAATCATGGACTAGTTCACGCAAATCTTTGGTATGCGTAATGGTTAGGTGTTGAATCTGTATCATAGGACCTCCTAGGCACTGGGTTAGTGGATATTATTTCATGGGAAATACAATTTTCACTTCAAACAATATCAAAAAACAGTCCTACCTTATAGGATAGAACCGTTTTGAGTCTAGCTAAAAAGCTCTCTAGGAGATAGTGATGGTATGGATGCAAAAAACTCAGATACCACCAATAAGTTTTCTACAGAAAAAGAGTGCAAAAAAGACATGAAAACAATCTATCAAATAAAGCAGGTTTATTGTGAATAGACTTAGTTGTTCATGTCTCCATTTACCTCCGAATGTTAATTGTCTTGATTGTACACTGTCTGATTGATTTTGTCAAATGCAAGTAAAAATCTGGCTGAGTTGTATTTCCAACGAATAAGATTAGCTCTCTATTCTACTAGAAGTAATACTGTAAAATGGAGATTACTATGGAAACGAAATTTGAAAAGGCTCCAACCCGTAAGGGTGATAAGACAAGAAAATAGATAAGATTTGTCGTGAAAGGTGATTATTAAATTGTATATCAAAGGTTTATCCAGTCTGTTACATAATTGAAGGGTTTGTAATAAGGAGGTGAAAATTAGAACTAAAGTGAGAAAATCAGCCAATAAAATGAGTTAAACTCTCTCATAAGCCTAACATCTTACTTGAATAAGATGAGAAAGTTAGGATTGAGAGGAAAATATAATATCAATATGAAAGTGGTGTAAAGTAAATAAAATCAATTATTTTAAACTTGTAAAGATAAAAATAAGCAAAAGTTATCGGATAAATTGACAGACAACTTAATTTTTAAAAAATATCGATTAATCACTTGACCATGAATTGTCAGAATGTAATTGTATCATGAGTACACGTATAGGATTTTTGTATACTTGTGACCTATAACTAACTCAAGCTCAATTCAAGTTTACTAAACGTCTTGAAGGTAAAGAGCTTACTGCAGGTGCCTTTGAATTCGAATTGCTTGAAAATGGTAACTTTATCCAAACGAAACCAAACGTAGCAGACGGATCAATCACATTTGATGCTATTGAATACAGCGTTGAAGGTGAACACACTTACATCGTGCGTGAAAAAGCTGGTACCGATACAAACATCGATTACGATACCATGAATGCAGAAGTGAAAGTTAAGGTCACTAAAGATGCTAAGACAGGTCTCTTGAGCGCTGCAGTTACAATGCCAGAAGATACAGAGTTCAACAACTATGTCGTTTCTCCAGTTGTAACTAAGTTTGACTTCACTAAGAAATTGGCTGGTCGTGAACTTAAAGCTGGTGAATTTAGCTTCGTATTGAAAGATGCGAATGGTACCGTTATTGAAACAGTTAAGAATGATGCTGCTGGTAACGTAACATTCTCAGAATTGTCATTCGACAATACTAAAGTTGGCACACACACTCATATGGTAGAAGAAGTTATCCCAGCCAACAAAGAGTTTGGTATGACTTACGATACCATGAAAGCAACTGTTACAGTGACAGTGGCTAAGAACGGTCATTCATTGACTACAGTTACAAATGTAACATCAAAAGGTGGGGTTGATGCTGACGGTAACGGTGACCGTTACATCTACCGTAATGGTGTGAAATATGAATTGATTCGTCAAGAAGGTAAATCAACAGACAAGATGACAGAAGGTCAAACAGTTGTGACTTACATTTACCGTAAGGTTGAAGATGGCTCAACACTTTCAAATGGCAATGGTGGTCAATCTGGAAGCTCAACTTCTAAAGCTGTTAAAGCAACTTCAAACGGTTCTAAAGGATCTAAGGGTTCAGGCTCAGCAGCTGATGGGGCTTCAGACGGTAAAGGTTCAGATAAGAAGAAATCTGGAAATAAAGACGGTAAGAAGGCAGATGGTTCTGATAAAGCTAAAGAAGGCGATGAACAATTGCCAGTAACAGGTGACTCAGGTAACAACCTCGAAGCAATGGGTGTTGTTGTTATGGGACTCATGTCAGGATTTGCAGCTATGAGCCGTCGTAAAAACCAAGACTAAGATTTGCAAATTGTATCTCTCATAAATTCCAAAAATAATAATCTCTCTCGAGGACGAATAGCTCGGGAGAGATTTTTTGGCCTTAACTGATATAAAGCTGGAAAATTATCAAAGCCTGTGAAACATTTAAGCAGTATTTAGCTTGATAAGGTACAATAGAGTAAGACAAAACGAATGAGGAGGTTGTCATGAAGTTTTTACATACGTCAGATTGGCATGTGGGTCGAACCCTCAATGGCTGGTCTTTGTTAGAGGAGCAGGAGTGGGCTTTTCAACAAATTGTGGATCTGGCTATTAGCGAAAAAGTGGATGGGATCATCATTGCTGGGGATCTATATGACCGTGCGGTGCCCCCTGTGGATGCGATTAAACTATTTAATAAGACCTTGGCCCGCTTGGTACTGGAGGAGCAGATTTCTGTCTTTGCTATCAGTGGTAATCACGATGGGGCTGAACGTTTGCATTTTGGTCGTGACTTCTTTCAACCTCAGGGCCTTCATTTAAGTACACGTTTGGAGGAGGCTTTTGAGCCTATTGAGTTGGAGGATTGCCAGATTTTCTTGCTTCCCTTTATCGACCCTATTGATGCCCGTATTTACTATAAGGATGATGAGGATAAGGAAATTCAAGGGATTGGTGATGCCTTGGCCTACATTATTGAAGATATGGAAAAAGCTTTTGATCCTGACAAAGCCCATATTTTGGTGACGCATTTTGCGGTTTCTAAGAAGGATGATAGCGATGGTCAAAGTCTAAGGGAACTGATGTTGTCTGAAACCAGCAATACTGTGGGTGGTCTTACCAATGTGACCAGTGACCTTTTCAAGTCTTTCGATTATGTGGCCTTAGGGCATATCCATACGCGTTTTGCTAGTCCTACCAAGCGCGTGCAATATTCAGGAAGTCCAGTCGTCTTTAATGTCAAGGAAGCTAAGCGTAAGGAAGAAAAGGGTGTTTATATTCTTGAATTGGAAGCGTCTGGTGATTTGTCTCAGACCTTCCATCCTTTAGAGGCCAGACGACCGATTGTGGTCTTACAGGCACCTTTTGAAACCTTGATGTCACCTGAATTTTATAAGGAACAGCCTTGTCAAAAAGCCTGGTTTGCCTTTAATATTCAACTGTCCAGTCGTAAGGAATTAGAGGGCATCAATGTGCGTGCCCGTCTGGAAGAAATTTATGGGACAGATATTGTAGAAATTACTTTCAGTCGTCTAGGTGATGTTAGGGAAGAAAACTTGACTGTTAATCATCACTTAAAAGATTTGGAAATGCAGTCACCTCAGGAAATAGTATTTGATTTTTACCAGACAGTGACTGGGGGCGATGTCTTGTCTGAGAGACAGACTGCCCTTGTGGAAAGTATTTTTGAGGAGATTGAGAGGAGTCGACAATGAGACCAGTTCAGTTAGAATTGACCAATTTTGGACCTTATCGTAAGGAAATCATAAATTTTACTCAGTTTGACCATGCTCCCCTCTTCTTGATTGGAGGGGACACAGGGGCTGGTAAGAGCACTCTCTTTGATGCCATGACGGTGGCCTTGTTTGCCACGACCAGTGGTGATCGTAATGTTGAGGAGATGCGGTCAACCTTCGCTGGTCCAGAGGATGATTTGACCAAGGTGACTTTCTACTTCCAACAAGGAAACCATCTTTATCGTATTGAGCGTGTTCTTCAGCAGGAGAGGGCCAAGCGAGGCGGTGGCACGACCATGCAAAAAGCGACGGCTTCTCTAGTCATTGTGGATAAGATTGGAGGTCAAGAAGTTGAAAAGCTTGGAGATAAAATCAAGGAAGTAAGTGACCAAATTGAGCAGATTTTGGGTCTCAATGCCGAGCAGTTCAAGCAGATCATTCTCCTTCCGCAAAATGATTTTAGCCGTTTCTTGAAAGAAGATTCCAAGACTAAGACTCAAATTTTGAAGAAAATCTTTGGAACGGGTATTTTTGACCGTTTTCAAAAGAGCTTGGAAGACCGTCTTCGTCAGAGCAATAAGGATATGGATAAGCGCCAGGCTCAGTTAGATGGTCATTTTGCCAGTCAGGTTTGGTCTGAGGAAGAATTAGCCGTCTTGGCGCAAACGCCGGCCTCTGAAAAATTGGCACGTCTTGAAGAGCTTCTGTCTCAGCGTCAAGAAAATCTTGAGTATCAAAAAAGCATCTTGAAGGATACTCATGAGGATTTGGCAAAACTGCAGAAGAGTTTGCAAACCGCCCAAGATTTGGCAAAGATTTTTCAAGAATTGGAGCATGCCAAGGAGCGTTACCGTCTGGAAATTGAGGAAGGTGCTCAAGAACAGGCAGAAGCTAAAGCACATCTGGAGGAATTGCAGTTTGCTCAAGGGTTACAAGAAACTATTAGTGGATTGAAGCAATATCAAAAGCAGTTATTCCAATTAGAGCAAGACCTTGAAATTGCGCAGGAAGCTTTAAGTGTCAAGGAGAAGGCTTTTGAGGACGTTAAGGCTCAAAAAGAGGAACTGACAGCTCAATCTAGGGATTTTCTTCAAAAAGAAGAGGAGCTTGAAACTTGGAAGGAGGACATTATCTATGCCCAGAGTCTTGCCCAAGAACAGGAGAAAATCAAACGTTCAACGACTAACTACAAGCAGTTGGAAGAAAACTATCAAAAAGCTTCGAAAGAGATTCAAGGTCTTAACCAGTCCTTGTCAGATTTGGAGGCCAATCGTCTTGGTTTAGATAGCATGCATGAGGCCGAAAAACTCCTACAGTCTGTGGGCTACAGTGTGGAAAAACAACTAGCACAAGATCTTAAGGAAAAAGAGAAACTAAATCAGGAGTTGGAAAAGACCGACAAACGTCATCAAAGGCTCTCTTTGGAGATTGACCAAGCTCAAGAAATTCTCAAGAAATTGGAAGCGAAGTTAGCAACAACCCTAGCCTCACGCCGTCAACTCATGATTGCCCAACTGCAAACAGAGTTAGAGGAGGGACAGCCTTGTATGGTTTGTGGTGCTCTGGAACATCCCAATGTTGGTGGAGTACAAGCTGATGAAGCGACTTTGAAGGATCTCATGAATCAGGTGGAGAAGCTTCAAGGTCAAAAAGAAAAGCAAGTTGCCACTTTGTCAAATCGTCAGGCTACCTTGAGCGAAGTTGAATCTAAACGTCATGACCTGCTTGACCAAGTGGTAAAAGCTGAGCAAACACTGGAAGAGCATTACCAAGAACTGAAGGAACAAGTTGCTGGGCAATTTGAATTTGAGTCTGCTGAGAGCTATGAGGCTAGTCATGCACAAAACTTGTTAAAACAAGTTAAGCAGCATTATCAAGAGTTACAAAAACGTTATAATAAGGAAGAGACAGATTATGTCCGATATCAAGCCGAGCTAGGTAAAGTTCAGGAAAAATTGACAGATTTGGCTAAGCGTTATCAAGAGGCCAAGGTAGTGCTTGACCAGACTAAAGAACGCCTAGAGGACTTACAGGAAGCTCATCCAGAACTGGAGTCTGTTGAGGTATATCAAGAACGGATTTCCCTTACTCATCAGGATCTGGACCTCTACAATAAGCAAGTCAAGGAAAATAGCGAGGCCTACAACCAACTTCATGCCGACATTAAAGGAATCAAGGGGCAACTTGAGAGTATAACTAAGTCTAAAGATAAGGCAAATCAAGATGTTAAGCGATTATCAGCTGAATTAGAGCAAAGTCTCAAAGCTGAAGGTACCCTCACCAATGACTTAGAGCAGGTCGAACTCTGGCTTGTTGAGGTAAATAATCAAGCTATTCCTATGCTTCAAGCCAAATTAACGACCTATGCAACGCTCAAACAAGAATTACAGGTGCAGATTGGGAAGGGGCAAGAGCTTCTCCAAAATCAAGATCAACCAGACCTCCATAGTCTAGCGCAAACTGTAGAGGCTAGTCAGGAAAGCTATGATAAGCAACTGGCTCAAGTTTCTGTCATGGAGAAGGGGCTTAAAGATGCGACGGTTACCTACCAAGCCGCTAAAACCCTTCAAGATAGTAACCAAGAAGCCTTCAAGGCCCATCAAGAACTCAGTGACTTGGTTAAGGTGGTCAAGGGAGAAAATACGGCTCTGACTGGTCGTCTTAATCTTGAGGTCTATGTTATTCGTCAGTATTTCCAACAAATTTTGGACTATGCCAATGCCAACTACATCGGCCTCTTAACGGATAATCGCTATTCCTTTGTCCTGAGTGAAGAAGGACGCAGGGCGCGTGATCACTTTGGTTTGGACATCAACGTCTATGACCAGTTGACAGGTAGCGAGCGTTCCGTCAAATCCTTGTCTGGAGGAGAAACCTTTATCGCCGCACTGGCTATTGCCCTATCCCTCTCAGAGGTGGTGCAAAATACTAGCAAGGGTGCTGTTGTTGAAGCCCTCTTCATCGACGAAGGATTTGGCTCACTGGATAAGGAAGCCCTGACCAAGGCCATCGCTGTTTTAGAACAAATCGGTGAAAACCGCATGGTCGCTGTCATTAGTCACGTGGACGACATGAAAGAAGGCATTGCCCAGCAACTAGCCATCATTAAGTCGCACGACGGTAGCAGTCGCATTAAAATTGTGGATAAGGGTTAAGGAGAGTAGAGAGATTAAGAGCCTCCACCAAAACTTTTTAACCATTCTAAGAGATAGTTGTCATCTGACCTATCTCTTTTTCTAGTCCCTTGTTAGAAGATTTCCAACTATTAGTTTTTTCTGAAAATAAAAGGAAATAATGTTGCAAATTATTCCTCATATAAAAGTTAATCTATTAGAAAATTAAGTGATTGTATGATATAATCTAATATGGTTAAGTCTCGTTAAAATCAGGTAAAAGGATATATAAAGTGCTGACAGTCCTTATCTTTTGTGACTGCAGATACTGTTGCTAACCTCTTAAACTTGTCCTTGTGAATAGGAAGCTGTTTGAGATAGAACACTAATACTAGCTATAAGAAATAAAACATAAAAATGACAGAAAAAATTTCCGTAATTATACCCGTTTACAATGTAGAAAAGCAGATTCAGACCTGTTTAGACAGCGTTTTGGGTCAAACCTATCAAAATCTTGAAATCATTCTCATCAACTATGGGTCAACAGACAATAGCGATAAGATTTGCCGTAGATATGCTGCTCAGGACTCACGTATTCTTTATTTTAAAAAGGATAACGGAGGACTTTCAGATGCCCGTCATATTGGTATCCGTCAAGCTAAGGGCGGCTATGTGACCTATGTAGATGCGGAAGATTGGGTTGAGTCAACCTATCTAGAGGAGCTTTATAAGGCGCTTCAAGCTCACAAGGCAGATATTGCAGTAGCTAATTACAGTGTCTATAAGGAATCGGAAAATCGTTTTTATTTCCACATTAAAGATGACGGCTATTACGAGCAGGTCTATTCACCGGCTCAGATTATAGACGGTCTCTTTGAAGAAACTAACAACATTAATATTGCCCTGATTTCTGCGACTGGGAAACTCTACAAGCGTTCTTTGTTTAACGACTTGCTTTTCCCTAAAGAACATGTGGGAGAGGACGGTTTTTTCAATCTCAAGGCCTATCTCATGAGTGAGCGTACGATTTACCTTAACAAGGGTCTCTACATTTATCGAGAGAGTCCTGAGATGCCATCGGCGACTTGGATGCAAGACTGGATGATGACCTTGGTTTATGCCATGGAGGAGCGCTTGGCTATCGTGGCTAGTCATGGTTTCCCTATGGAAAAATACATGATTACCTACCGTCAGATGCTGGCTGCTTGCCTGAAAAATGTGGAAGAGCAAGGATTTACGCATTCTGATGCCTATCGCTCTATTCAGGAAAAATATCAGGTCTTACGCTTAGCGCCTCAACGTTATGAAACCAAGAAGCGTGCTATTGTCCTAGCGGCTAACTATGGCTATGTTGATCAAGTGCTTGCGACCATGAAGTCTATCATTTTTCACCATCGAAATATCCGTTTTTACTTGATTAACGATGATTTCTCACAAGAATGGTTTAGGGGGCTCAACCGTCATCTGGCTGCTTTTGGTAGTGAGGTGATTAACTGTCGTGTGGATAGTAGTCATATCAAACAATACAAGACTAATAGTAACTATGCCAGCTATCTCCGCTATTTTGTAGCTGATTTTGTGTCTGAGGAACAGGCACTATATCTGGATAATGATATGGTGGTTACGAGTTCACTGGAGGATCTTTTCACACTTGATTTGCAGGGGCGTCCTCTTGCTGCCGTTCGTGATTATGCTATTCAGGTTCAGGACCGTCAGTATATGTTTGATGCCGGGTTCATGGTGATTGATACTGCCTATTGGAAGCAGTACAACATGAGACGCCATTTAATTGACATGACCAGTGAGTGGCATGATAAGGTACCATTTGCGGAACAGTCTATTTTAAATATGGTCTTCCGTAATAACTGGTTGCCCTTGTCTTTTGACAATAACTATGCCGTCACCAAGTCAAGTTTGGCTGGTTTCCATTTACCTAACGGTCAATCTTATCCTAAGGTTCTACACTACGCCTCACATCGTAAGCCTTGGTTGCCTTTAGCCTGTCAAGCTTATCGTGACGTTTGGTGGTTCTATGCCCAAATGGACTGGTCAGGGGTGGGTGATAATCCCGGCTTACTACCGCTCTTAGAGGATATGATTTATCCGAAGGGGCGTCCATTTACCTGCCTGATTTATACCAATATCGCAGAAATACCGCATTTGACAGATATTATCTCTGTGCTTCCTAAGGTTCAGTTTAAGATTGCCTGTCGCCAGCATGTTTCAGATAAAGTGGCACAATTAATTACTTATCCCAATGTGACAGTTTACTCAGACATTGCAGGCTTAAATGGGTTGGATTTGGAGCTAGTTCATACCAGTGATCTCCTTTTGGACATTAACCCTGGAAGAAAGGTAGTGGAAATTCTCGATGCCTTTAGGTTCGAAAATAAACCAATTCTAGGCTTTGAGGATCTCAAGTCAACCAAACATAACCAACAGACCTACTCAAGAGATCGTTGGAAAGAGATGGTTGAGACCATTCGTCAAATGCGTAAGAAGAGCCTTTGATGAGGCTTTTGCTCGTTTGGTTTTGGTATGAATAGGAAATAAAAAAACTCAGTGACTTAGACAGAGAGTAATGTCTGTCTCGCCTTTCATAAGGTAAGATTAGCCTGTCTACAGAGGCAGAAAGTAGGAGTAATAATGAAAAAATTAGTCAATCGATAATTACCAAGCGTGTCTTATAGACCATCTTTTTCCTCTTCATTTATTGTGTAGGGAATAAATTGGTTCTTCCTTTTGTGGATTTGAAACATGCCAATATCTTTGGAGGAGTCATAGGTTCCTTGGCTTTCTCCAGTGCAATGATGGGAGGAAACCTCAGGTCCATGTCACTTTTATAAGAGGCTTGTCACCTTGGATGTCAGCCGTGATTCTTTGGCAGATGTTTTCTTTCTCCAAGAAAATGGGCTTAAAAAACCTCCCTATTGAAATTCAGGACCATAGGCGAATGTATTTGACCTTAGCAATCGCAGTCGTCCAGTCCTTGGCAGTGTCCTTAAACCTGCCTATCGTTTCTGGGGTAATACCGATCTCGCCATTTTCATGAATACCATCTTGTTGATTGCTGGAACCTTTTTCTTGGTCTGGCTATCAAATCTCAACTCCCTCTTAGAAATAGTGGGAAAATATGAAAAAAAGCCCTTTAAAATGAGGCTTTTAAGGTATATTTCCTTTTTTTGGTAGCTAATTTGGTAGCCAAAGAGATTTGGTCGATAAAATCACTTGATATCAGATTGAGTTTATCTGTTAATTCGGAATCAGCGTTTGGGTATAAATGACTATAAA
>ERZ773076.594-NODE-594-length-17744-cov-4.036803_pt1 | contig 17744 bp, 16 predicted proteins | sample MGYA00580613_ERZ773076 | MGnify/ENA primary metagenome ERZ773076 (study PRJEB29015, sample SAMEA2738005) | human oral metagenome | biome: human oral; feature: human-associated habitat; material: dental | place: China | collected 2057 ...
GACAAGTCTATACGGAAGAAGAGTTCAAGAATCGTAACAAATCCCCAAAAACTACCCGTACCTTCTAAAGCAAAACCTATACTGAAGAAGCATGGAAAGCCTTTGAGCAAGACCCATGGGGTAAAAAATAAAAGAGAGCTTGCGCTCTCCTTTACCAATTCTAACCACAAAATCTAATATATGAAAAACAATTTATCTTATCTTCTTATTCTTTTGCGGTGCAAAGGTATGGTGGTTTTCGCCTCTGAACAATAGATTTTTATTATTTTTTTCTATAGCACTATAAGTTTTTTATATACCCTCAAGTCCCCGAAGGGGAGAGTATCTTTGCAGTGATCATTGACCATTGGCGATTAACCACTTACAACTATCTTCGTCCTTCTTCAGTTGTGCCTTGAGCGCCTCTAAGGAAGGAAACTTGACCTCATCACGGATAAAATCTATAAAATAAAGTCGTATTTCCTTGCCATATAAGTCACTACTGAAATCAAAGAAATATACTTCTATACTTTCACCTTTGCCTTCTATGGTAGGATTTTTGCCTATGGAAAGCATCCCAAAGACCTTTTTCCCTTCCCAAAGCATATACACGGCATAGACCCCTATCTTAGGGATGAGCTTATGAGAATTTTCTATCTGTAGGTTGGCTGTAGGATAGCCCAAGGTACGGCCTAACTTCTGTCCATGTACCACGGTACCTGCCAAAGAAAACGAATAGCCGAGATAATGATTAGCCGTCTGCACGTCGCCCTTCTCGAGTGCTTGTCGGATTTTGGTAGAGCTTACTGAGAGGGAGTCCACCTCCTGCACAGGGATTTCCTCCACTTGAAAATGGTATTGCTGTCCAAAGGCCTTGAGCTCTTCTATCCCAGCGGAACGGTTTTTCCCAAAACGATGGTCATAGCCTATGATAATCTCCTTGGCTCGAAGTTTTCCCACTAAGAGCTCTCGTACATAATCCTGAGCAGAGAGTGCGGCAAATTCCTTGCTGAAAGGCTGAATGACTAGCTGCGCAATCCCATAGGAAGCCAGAAGTTGTGCCCGCTCCTCTATGGTCTGAATCAGCGCAATAGGAGCGGAGGGGTCGAGTACCATACGTGGATGAGGGAAGAAAGTCAGTACTGTAGGGAGTAAGTCCTGTTCCTTAGCCCTCTCGACCACTTGAGTGATGATTCTTTGGTGTCCTATATGAATCCCGTCGAAGGTGCCAATGGTTAGCACCGTATGCTCAGGAGATTGAAAATGAGTTATATCTGTTACAAGTTGCATCCAAGGTAAATTATTGGTTAGCGTTTTCCCGGCTGGCTAAGAAAAGGTATCTTTTTTCTTCATTGGTGAGACTGTCATAGCCACTTTTGCTGATTTTGTCCAGAATGGTATTGATTCGTTCCTGGGCATGCTCATTAGTATAGGGAGAAGTGGGAGCCTGTCGGGCTCTTTTGGGAAGAGAGAAAGAGAGCTTCCCCTTAAGGAACAAGCCATAGAGTATTCCTACAAGTGCTCCTCCTAAGTGGGCGATATGCCCTCCTGCATTGCTTACAGGGATACTAAGGAGGTCTGTGGCCACCATCAGTACACCCAACACCCACAAGGGAATAGCCCATACTCCAAAGAGATAAATCCTAAGTGTAGGAGTGTAGGTGGTTAAGAATATCAGTACCGCCATGATCCCTGCAGATCCGCCCAAGAGGTAATCCTCCCGATGAGCAAAGACCGGAAAAATAGCATAGGTAAGCATAAAAAAGAGCCCTCCTGCTACTACCCCTGCTATATATATTCCTAAGAAACGCTTTGGTGTGAAGAGATTCATGAACAAGATCCCTACGAAGTAAAGCATAATCGCATTGAAAAAGCAGTGGATAAAGCTGGCATGGAAGAAGCTATAGGTAATGGCTGTCCAGGGTTGCTGCAATAGCTGGGAAAAGTCCTGTGAGAGTGCAAAGAGATCCCTTACAAAAGGGTCGGTACGCTGCCAGAGGAAAGCAAATAGCTGTGGAAGGATATAGCCACAGAGGTAACTTACGATGAGTATATACACTAATGACAGGGAATGCTTGCCCCATATTCTTTTTACAGTTCTATTCATGATCCATTTCTCTGTTATACTTAGTACAACCTTCTGTCATTGAAAGAATTTTTTTGCCAAAGCTTCATCAAGATAAAGCCTATCAGCGCCCCGCCCACATGAGCGAAGTGGGCAATATTGCTGCCAAAGATGGAATAACCAGTCACCCCTGAGAACAAATCCAAGGCGATGAGGATCGGAATAAAGTACTTAGCCTTGATCGGGATGGGGAGGAACATGAGCATGAGTTCGGCATTAGGGAAAAGAACCCCAAAGGCTACCAAGATCCCATAGATCGCCCCTGAGGCACCTACAGCAGGAATCATATAAGCCGACATCATATCCTTGAAATCACTCTCGGAAAGCGCTTCTTCCCAGCCCGTATTATACATACCTTTCTGTAAGAGCTCCTGCGCCTGGCTTATCGAAAAACCTTTGCTCTGCAAGATGTCCAGCGCTGAGTGAAACTCGTAATAGTTCACCGCTGTATGTAAGAAGGCTGCTCCTAAGCCACAAGCAAAATAAAAGACAATAAAGCGATTGCTGCCAAAGTAGCTTTCCAGAGGCATTCCGAAGGAATAAAGAGCAAACATATTAAAGAAAATATGCGCTACAGAGGCGTGCATAAAGAGGTGAGAGAACACCTGCCACCACTGGAAATTGGGGTTTTCTATATAGTAGAGAGCCGCCTTGTCCTGCAACATAGGTATAAAATGTGCCAAGAGGAAGAAGAGTACATTGGCAATGATCAGGTGAGCGACCGCCTTAGTTATATTCATCATCATTTGTCAGAGGGATTAGTTGGGGCTTTTTGCCTTATTTTTGTAAATTCTTAATCTTTTCCGTCAGGCGAGGTACTACCTCGAAAAGATCACCTACGATGCCATAGTCAGCAGCCTTGAAGAAAGGCGCTTCGGGATCGGAGTTGATCACCACCTTGACCTTGGAGGCATTGACCCCAGCGATATGCTGGATAGCTCCCGATACCCCCAGAGCGATATAGAGTTCGCAAGCGAGCGGCTTACCCGTTTGCCCAATATGCTCACTATGAGGGCGCCACCCCATATCAGATACCGGCTTAGTACAAGCGGTAGCAGCCCCTAAGGCATCGGCGAGATCCTCCACCAAGTGCCAGTTGTCAGGAGTCTGCATACCACGCCCGCCAGAGACCACGATAGCGGCATCATCGATGGATATTTTACTGGTAAATTTCTCCGTCCCCAAGTGCTTGATGCGCTCCTTGGGGAGCTGAGGGGTGTATTCCTCCACCACAGCCTGGACTGGTGCCTCCTTTATCTCCACTGTATTTCCAGCTAAGGTAATGACCTGCTTAGGCGCCAAAGGCACCCAAGAGATGGCCTTGGAGGAGAAGATTACCTTCTGCACCTGTCCGTCCTTGGGCAAGGAGCTCACATTGGAGAGATAAGCCGCCTGCCAGCTGACCGCCAGCATAGGCGCTAAGTAGCGTGTATTGGCCGAACTGGGGAGCACCACAAGAGAGACCTGCTCTCGCTGGGCTACCTGGCTTAGGAGCTCGGCATAAGGCTTAGCCTGAAAAGAGGAGAGCTCGGGAGCTGTTACCTTGACAATCTTACTTACTCCATAGCGGGCTAAGGGTGTAGGATCGGCTACATTTATGGTAAGGGCAATTACCTTGTCAGAGAACGCTTGGGCATAGGAGAGCGCTTCCAAGGTTTTTTTAGTGAATTGGCCGTCGTTGTATTCGGTATATACTAAAGTCATTTTGGTGTCGTTTTAGAATAGTTTTCTTTTGTTGTGGAGTTCGTCGATAAGTTCGTCCAAGTTGTTCGGGTCAATCATTTTGACCGGCGCTTTGGGCTGAGGTTTTTCCAAGGCGGTTATCTTAGGCTGGGAGGAAGCCTCTACAGGGGAGAGCACCTGCAAGGAAGCCTTGCGCGCCATCATGATCCCCTTCATGCTGGGGATACGGATTTCGCTTTCTGGGACGATTTCCTTTTGGATACCCACTACCACAGGTAAGGGAACTTCCAAGTGCTCCTTGCCGCCATCGGTCATACGGGTGATCTTAGCAGCCTTATCCCCCTCGAAAGAGAAGGCAGTTACCTCATCGACAAAGTCGTAATCCAAGAGTGCAGCAAGCATACCGCCCACCATACCACCATTATAATCCAAGGATTCACGTCCGCAGAAAATGGCATCGTACCCAGGAGCAATAGCTGCCAACTGCTCAGCTACAAAAAAGCCATCCGTAGGGAAAGTATCGATACGGAGCATGTGGTCAGCACCCAAAGCAAAAGCCTTGCGCAGCACTGGCTCACTATCGGAAAGTCCTACATGGACTAAAGTAAGCTCGGCGCCTACCTCCTCCTTGAGCTGGAGCGCTCGCATAAGCGCTGCTTCATCACTGGGGTTGAGGACAAACTGCACCCCTGAAGGGTCAAAAGCACTTTGATCTGAGGTGAAATTTATCTGAGAAGTGGTATCAGACACCTGATTGACACATACTAATATTTTCATGAAACTAATTTTTATAAGGGACAAAGATACAATTTTAAGTGAAAAATGAAAAGTGAAAAGTGAAAAATATTTGAGAAGAGAAGAAAGACAAGAGAAAAATGAAGGAAGAAAAATCAGATACTCTTTTATAAATGACAGATATTCAAGCGTTGAATTAACAACTATTGTAATTTCCGTTAGTAAGTGAAATTTTTATACAAGGTTTTGTTGTTCAGAATATTGCTCTGTGTGGCAATATTCAGAACAATAAAAAAGAGAGAAAAATCTAATCATTTTTCTCTCTTTTAAAAAAATCTTATTTTATCAAATAACCATAAGTTATATATGGTCATTCTTCACTTTCATTACGCTTTTGGTATAAGGGATTTGTAGAAGACAAAGCCAAAACCAAAAGTAAGCATCAGGTGGAAAGGAAACAAACCAAAGTCATTGAGCTTGATGCCACTGTACAAACCAAAGAGGAAATAGCACATGAGTAAAAACTCAAAAATCATATTGGGAGAAAGCTTTTTGTTAATATACTTATTCCCTTTCCATGAATCCTTCAGAGAGCTAATATTGAACTTAGGGGTACGAACGAATTCGGTTTTCTTGCCCCAATAGCCCTGCAATACTGCTGATACATTATGCAAGGAAAATCCCAATGCCACAGAGAAGAAGCTAAAGAAAAGCTTGACATAGTCCACAAAGTCATCAAAAGTCTTTCCCTGTATATTCTTATAGGTAATCCAATAACAACCAAAGAGAATCACAGTACTAACGATAAAGAAACTGGTGAGCTTGAACACCCAACCCAAATCCGGATAAGCTTCCTTGATATACATCATTGGTACACTGAGTATCGCTACAATAAATACATAGAGGAACATGGAACTATTGAGCAAGTGCATCACCCCATGGAATTTGGTCTTCCACCCTATGTTCTTAGAAGCCAAGATATTGCGCACCGACTTGCGGAACACCTCTGCCCCACCCTTGTTCCAACGGAACTGCTGAGAGCGAGCTGCGGAAACCACTACAGGAAGCTCTGCAGGAGTTTCTACATCCTCCAAATACTTGAACTTCCATTTCTTAAGCTGAGCTCGGTAACTTAGGTCTAAGTCCTCTGTAAGGGTATCCCCTTCCCAGTTGCCTGCATCCAAGATGGTTTTCTTTCTCCAGATACCGGCAGTACCATTGAAGTTGATAAAGTGTCCTTTGCTATTGCGTCCTACTTGTTCGAGGGTGAAGTGTGTATCGAGCGCCAATGCTTGTATCTTGGTGAGTAAGGAATAGTTACGGTTGATATGTCCCCAACGGGTCTGTACCACCCCTATTTGTTCGTCCTTGAAGTAGACTACCGTCTGCTTGAGCCAGTCGGGCTTAGGAAGGAAGTCCGCATCGAAGATGGCAATAAAATCCCCTTTGGCGATAGCTGTTCCATACTTAAGGGCACCTGCCTTGAACCCTTCTCGGTTTTCGCGGCGGATATGAACGATATCCAAGCCTGTTTGCTGAAGCTCGGCAATGATGCGTGCTGTCTCAGCTACTGAGTCGTCAGTAGAGTCATCCAACACTTGTATCTCCAACTTGTTCTTAGGATACTCCAGCTTGGCTATATTCTCCAAGAGACGAGGTACTACATATTTCTCATTGTAGATAGGAAGTTGTACAGTCACATAAGGGATCTCATTAGGATCCAATAAGTTGAACTTGGGCGCTTCGTTATTCTGATGCTTGTTCTTTAGATAGTTCACAGATAGGTTGAGTATTGTCAAACTATAAAAGAAAATCAACAACAATGACAAGCAATATATAGTGATAACTACATAGGTGATGATAAGTCCTAAATTCATAATCACACATTTTTAATTGGGGGCAAAATTACGTTTTTTTTCGAAACCCACAATGAATTATTTTTGATATTTTTAAAACAAACTTCTTTTTTTCTTAAATAAAAACAAACTCCCCCTTCTCAGGAGGAGCTTGACAGAATAATTTTAAAACTTATTTATTATGAAAAACCTTTCTATTTTTGGAATTTGGCATATTTACTCTTGAACTTATCGATACGTCCAGCGGTATCTATAAGTTTTGCCTTCCCTGTATAGTATGGGTGGGAAGTACGAGAAATTTCCAACTTAACCAAAGGATATTCTACGCCTTCTACTTCTATAGTATCTTTGGCTTCTACAGTTGACTTGGTGATAAAGATATCATCATTGGACATATCTTTGAAAACAACCAAACGATAATTTGAGGGGTGTATCTCTTTTTTCATATTTTTCTTCTCATTTTTTCGAGGTGCAAAGGTACTACTTTTTTTTGAATTGACAAATAAAAAAAATGTTTTTTATTCACAACCTCTATTTTTAACATTTTTTATCTTTTCCATTCCTTCTCTACGGTGAGCAAAGTACCGAAAATCAGGACTTTTTCTCCGAACTGAAGGAAGAGTTCTTTGCGGTGCGGCGCTTCTACAACTTCCTGAAAATGAACAATATCTTCTTCTTTTTCTGCTTCATACTGCACACCAAAGGCCTTACTACCGAGAGCATCGGTATGTATCTGTAAAAGCTTTGCTGCGGAACACTTACTTTGGTTTAGCAAAGGCTCCAAACGTGAAGCTATCCACTCCTGCCAGAGCGGATATACTTCCTCTTCTATGTGATAGGTAAGGTTGTAAATATATTTCATATGCTATCCTCGACAATGATTTGGCTATAAGTTCCACTTGAGTCCCACAAAATAGGTGCGCCCTGGCGAGATACTCGAATAGAAACTGGTAGAGGGTGTTACGTAATCGAATAGGTTATCTATCCCCGCATTGAGCGTAAAGTGATAAGGGAGGTTTTTAGAAAACTGTAAGCGCCAGATGCTATAGGGGGCATAATATGTGTAAGTATTTTCCCCGTCATAAATATCCGACCCGCTGACATACTTGCCACTGAGGATGACATTGGGCAGGTATTTTATATCAGCCTGTTCTACATATTCCGCCTTGGCAGTAAAAGTATGCGGACGCACATCCGAACGGCTATTGCTACTGGTATAATAAGCATAAGAACCCTTCAGACGGAAATACTTACTGGGGCGATAGGTAGCTGCTATTTCGGAACTCATGATATCGGTATTCCCTCCGTAATTGACATAACGAATGGTATCGCTGGCTTGTGTCCACCTATAAGCAATCTTATCCTTGACCTTAGAATATTGTGTCATGGCAGTAATATTCCATTTTCTGGCATTGAAATCCACGGAAAGTGTGATATTACGACTTGTTTCTGGCTTCAGGTCTTTGTTGCCCATGATCTGAAAGCCTCCCCCCCATGGATGAAACCAATTGGTATACAGTTCCTTGAGTGTAGGAGAACGGAAACCTGTAGAAAACCCTCCACGGAAGGTGAACTGCTCCACCCTGAACATCCCTGAGAGGCGATAAGTCAAGTATTCTTTAAAAAGAGAATGGTAATCCATACGCACTCCGGTAACTAAAGTAAAGGCATCCGAAAGTGCCCATTCCTGCTGGGTAAAAACCGCATAGTTCTGAGCATTTTTCTTTTCCTCTGTTCCCTGATTCGTAAAGCGAAAACTCAATAGTTCATCAGAATTTCCTTCGGCACCTGCCACCAAGGAATGTTTTTCAAAAAGTGTTTGGTTATACTGAGCCCCTACCTGTAGGATAGAGTTTTCATAGCTTTTCTCCTTCTCATTGAGCAATACATAATACTTGTACTTATCATAGCGATCGTAAGCTGCCGAAAGACTCAGGGTCTTGCTATCAGTAATTTTGTAATCCGACTTGAATGCTGCTGTATAGTTATAGTAACGATCCCTGAGCTTCTTAGAACTCTCGGTACCTGCATTGCGCTCACTGAAATAATAGCTGGGCGTCAGGGTAATATTCCACTTAGGCGAGAGGTTAAAAGAGAGCTTAGGTGTAGCCCCATAGTTGGTAAATCCAGCTATGTTCAGTTCGCCCATCGGAGAGAGTATTTCTGAACCGTTTTTGTAGGTTTTCAGAGGTTCTTTATCCACTATGACATAGGGTTCTCGGAAATTATAGAAAGAAGACAGGCGCAGACTTCCCCATTTTTGCTTAGTTGCTACAGAGAAATTCGTCTTATGATCTTTTTTGGTATTATAAAGATAGCTTGCACTAAGCTCCAAGGGTTTTTGGGCATTCTTTGTAATGATATTGATCACCCCCCCCAAGGCATTAGAGCCATAGAGAGAAGAGGAAGCCCCCTTGATAATCTCTATACGTTCGATATTGTCCAAGTCGATACGATCATAGTCGATATTGTCAAAGGTCTCCCCTGCCATACGTTCGCCATCCATAAGGAAAAGGACATACTTCCCGCCGAAGCCCATCATATTGATATTGGGCATTCCCCCATCATAGGTAAAGTTGATACCAGAGAATTCATTTTCCAAGAAAGATTGGAAGTCAGGAGCCTGAGCCTTTTGAATCTCCTGAGCGGTAACCACCTGTACCGTGATAGGCACATTCTTTAGGTTACGTTCTGTACGAGTAGCAGTAACCACTACTTCCCCTACCTCTATTTCTTTGTCCTTGCAGAGGGCAAAGATATAGTTTTTTTCGTCTTTTTTGAGAGATACTTTAAAGAAATGGCCTTTGTAATCATCCTTAGTCACATAGAAATGATGAATCCCCTTCGGAAGGTCAGGGAAAGAGAAGCGCCCCTCGGTATCGGTTTGTACACTTTTTTTCAGTGAAGCCAGCTCGACAGTAGCCCCAGATAAGGGGTGGCGTGTCTGGCAATCGGCAATCGTTCCCGTGAAAGTATATTGAGCCTGTAGCGTACCGACGCCGCAGAAGCAAAGCAGCCAAATAAATATTCTTGACATTGTATATATTTTTCAGTAAAATAGAATTGCTATACTCTATAGGGGGTATAGCAATTCTATTGAAATAGAGTTAGAGTTGGTATTGTTAGAACTTTCCATCCTCACTGAGGACATACTGGAAGGAAGGATAGTTCGCATCCGTTTTATCATTATAAAAATCAGTTACTTGGAACTTCACAAAAGCCCCTTTGGCTGTTTTGAGTACATATACCCACTTGGTAGGAGCATATACGCTTGGCCATTTTCCTCCGCTGGACTGTCTATTATTCGGATTAAGCGACACATAACCTGTTGGAGTATCAAAGCCTCCTGAGAGCAAATGTGAGAAAGTATCTTTTCTCGCGGTCAGGTTAGGATAGCTACCATAGGACATTGTTCCTTCAGCATCCTGCTTGTATTCGTTAGGCAAGGTAGCAATAGCCGCAGAAAAATCCTTGTTTTCAGTTTTTGCGACCCCAGCCTGTCCTTTACCAGAAGCCCCTCCATTGAGCTTAGCATAGTAAGCGAAGAAAGCTATATCCCAATCCAAACTATTTTGAGGATCTGCTACCTGTACAATAGTATTTTTTTCAAAGGAATAATACACCCATTTGCCTTGGCTTGCATTGAGATTCTTCTCCTGTTTCACATTGGCAGGCTTTTTTTCTTCTTCCTTATTGCTATCTTTACTGCAAGAGGTGAGTATAAAGATACCTGTTACTAAGGTAGCTAAAAATAACTTTACTTTCATAATTTTCTATTTATTCACTTACAGTCTTGCTCAATTGGTATTTTAGCTTAGGGAAGTTTGGAACTTTTTTCCCTCCTACTTCCTTATAGAAGTCAGTTACTTGTACCTTGGCATAAGTACCATCGGCAGTTTTGATTACATATACCCATTCATTAGGCCCAAATACACTACCATATTTTTTCATATTAGCAGGATTAATCTCTATCATACCTGTTTTAGAAAGGAACCCCCCTGTAAGTACGGGAGAAACATTGGCTTTGATATCTGCCTCTCCTGGTCGGCCTTCGAATGTCTTTTCTTCGTCTTTTACAAACCCTGTTTTAGGAGCTTCTACTACTTTAGCAAAGTCTTTTTCTTCAGTCTTGAAGGCTTCTGCTTTTCCTTTTCCAGAGACACCTCCATTGAGCTTTACAAAGTATTGTTTGAAGGCAATATCCCAAGTGAGGTCTTCAGCAGGATTATTAGGGGTTACTACTCCATTTTTTAGAGAGAAATACGTCCAATCCCCTGTAGCATTCAATTGCTCCTCTTTGGCTTCAGTCCCTGAGAAGTCTAAAGCTACTTTTTCTGATGGAGTGTTTTGTCCTCCTTGGTTATTTTCCCCTTGGTTGCTTCCTCCTTGGTTATTTTCTTGTTTAGATTTTTCTTTGTTGTCATCTTTACTACAAGAAGTAAAGGCTACAAGACCTGCAAGGAGTACAGGTGCTAAAAATTTTACTTTCATTTTACTCTAAATTTTATAGTTCGTGGGGGCAAAGATACGTTTTATTTAGAATAAAACAAAATAAATTTAGATTTTTAATAATTTAAGTTTCGAAAGGGAAAGTATGTCAATATAGCCACACAATCTATCACAATCTACTAAATATTTGAAATTAAATTTTATTTGGAATTGATAAAAATAAAACGTATTTTTGTGCCCTAAAAATAATCTAATCCTTATAAAAAAGAATGAAACTTTCCTTATTCTTATCTTTATTACTATGGGGAGGACATAGCCTCTTCGCTCAAAAGGATACTCTTGAAAGTAAAAAAATCATCAAGCTCGACGATGTGGTTGTCTCTGCTCAGATAGAACCTCAGTCTATCAAAAAATCTATCAAGAATGTACAAGTCATCTCCGAAAAACAAATTAAAAATTTGGGAGCAACTAATTTAGGAGATGTCCTCAACCAATATGTGAATATTACTGTAATGCCTGATGGAGATTCTGGACGTTCTACTATATCTCTCTTTGGATTAGATGCCAGCTATTTCAAAATTTTGGTAGATAATATTCCCCTTGTAAACGAAGGTGGTTTCGGAAATAACACCGATCTATCACAAATCAACTTAGATGATATAGAACGTATAGAGATAGTTGAGGGTTCTATGGGTGTTACTCATGGAGCTAACACTATTAGTGGTATTCTAAATATCATTACCAAACGATATACTGCTAACAAATGGAATATTACCTATTCTCTACAAGAGGAGAGTGTAGGAAATGAATACAACCTAAAAAATAAAGGACGGCATATCCAAAACTTTAAAGCCTCACATAATCTTAATAATCATTGGATGCTATCGATAGGTACTACACGCAACAAATTCAATGGTTTTTTAGGAAGTTATAACGGGAAAAATATACTATATAATGACCAGAACAGAGGTTATCGATTTCTCCCTCGCAACTACTTACAGACAAATGCTATCATAAACTATAAGAAAGGAGGCTTCAACACTTTCTATAAGTTTGAATTAATGAACCAAGATATTGATTTTTACGATAGAGGAGTGAAATCGGGCTATAATGACAAATGGGGGAGCTACAAATTTGGAAATGATAGGCGTTATTTCTACAAACGACAATTCCATCATCTTAATATCAATGGTAATACTTGGCTCAATTATAATATTTCTTTATCTTACCAACAACAGACTCGTGATGATGAATATTTTAGATATATTATCAATCGTCAATTAGAGACTAATAATAATATACAAAGGATAGAATCTATGCAAGTTGGTTACTCCAAAGGAGAAGTATCAAAAAATTTTTATAACCAGAAACTTGCCATTTCTTTAGGTTATGAAGTTACAAAAAATAGAGGCTTTGCTATTGTAAATGCTGCACAGAATAAAACCAAAGAAGTTAATGAGAGTATAGATAACTATGATGGTTTTTTTGCTACTGAGTATCATTTTACATCTAATTTTTCTATGGGCTTAGGAGGTCGTTACTCTTTTCAATCCATGTTTGACAATCAATATTCTTTCTCTTTAGGTTCTCGTTATTTATTGCCCAAGAACCTTGAATGGAGGACTTCTGTAGGGCGCTCTTACCGAACTCCTAATTTTTATGAACTATTTTCCAATATTATATTCGAGGGTCATTATTTTCTTGGAAATGAGTCACTTATTCCTGAGAGTAGCCTTTCTTTCGATACCAGCCTAAAGAAAACAACTCTTTTTTCAGAAGAATTATTCTTGAAAAACCAACTTTCTCTAAGCCATAATCGTATCAAAGATCGCATCACCAATGCACTCATAGGTTATGAGGGATCTACTCCTAAATATCAGAATATCAACATTAGCAAATATAATTACATTAACATAGCATCTACCAATAGTCTAAACTTATTGGAGAACTTTGAAGCTAATATTGGGGCATCTTTCACTTGGGTTTCCCAGACTATTGATAATAATGTGCACAAGACTGATGATCGTTACCTCCTGAATATGGGGATCAATGCAGGTCTTACCTATACTTTTCCAAAATGGGGTACATCTCTCTCTGGTTATTATAAATGGACTGGAAAATCTCAGTTATGGGCAACCACTACCAATGGCTATATCGTTTCAGAGATTGAACCTTATGCTTGGCTTGATGCTTCTATCAAACAAACTTTCTTAGACAAAAAAATAGAACTCACTTTAGGGATTAGAAATCTTTTAGATGTTACTGATGTAAAACGTAGCTTAGTAACTTCTGGACATGATACTACCTCAAGTGTATTATTAGGTTATGGAAGGACCTTCTTTCTAAAACTTACTTATAATCTGAATATCAACTATTAATTTTTTTATTTATGAAGAAACGTATACTATTTCTATCCGTTTTCGCACTTGCGATAGTCGCTTGCTCAAAAGAAGACAACAAACCTGTTGAACAACCTAACACAGGTGGAGGACCAGGGCAAACCCAACAACCTCAACAACCTGAAAGCATAAGCGAAGGCGGGGTATTCAAGCCTTCTGTAGGAGGGGCTAACGAACCTAACCAAGTGTTTATAGACCTCTCTACCAAGAGTGAAACTGCTGTAGTAAAGAGAGACTCTTGGGATTTTGGCTTCTATTGTGGAGACGATTTTAGAGTCATACTCAATAGCACTGTAAAAATGGCAGCCAAACAGCTCGAAACTACCAATATTGATGAAGTTCAAACAGAAGACCCTACCGTAAGTGTTGGTTTCAATACCTTTGCCGATTTGGGCTATGTTGATAGCCCTTGGGGAGAGCTCAAGTCTACCAAAAACGTCAAGGGAAGACAGACTGCCATTGCTGAAGTATCTGCAACAGAAGCTGATAATAAGGTCTATTTAGTAAATATGGGATTTGCCGTAGGAACTACTACTCCAGAAAAAGGATCCACCGCCCTTGATGGTGACCCAAGAGGTTTCAAAAAAGTGCGTATCACTCGTAGTGGCAATGACTATGTGATTCATTACGCTAACCTCAATGACACTACTCACAAGTCTATTACTGTTAAAAAAGACCCCTCTTATAATTTCGTCTTCGTAAGCCTTAGTCAAGAAAAAACAGTAAATGTACAGCCTGAGAAAACAAAATGGGACATTTCCTTCAGTGGTCTTACCAACTATACTGCTATGAGAGGAGGAAAAGAAATTACTTACTACTTTGCCGATATGGTTACTAACAACTTCTATAGTGGCGTAAAAGTAATGAAAATAGTTGCAGAAAAAGCTGACAAACGCGATACTGAATATGAGGCCTACAACAAAGCCAAAGCCAGCGAAATCAACTTTGATGACCCTAAGCTCAACCACCAATTGGGCATAGGAGCTTCTTGGAGAGATACTTTTAATAGAAAATTAGCAGATAATATCTTCTATATTATTAAAGATGGTAGTGGCAACTTATACAAACTTAAATTCTTAGCACTCTCCAATGAAAGTGAAGAACGTGGTCACCCTGTATTTGAGTATGCTTTATTGAAATAAACAAGGATTAATCTTTCATATAGAGAAGTCGGTTACCAACAATTGATAACCGACCTCTTTTTCTATTTCTCTCTACCCAAAACTATTCAACCCAAAAATATTTCAACAGTGCTTTGTACTCATCTTGTGCTGCCAAGCAAGTATCCAAGAGATAGCCTTCTACTTGTGGCCAATTCTGTAGTCCTCGATAGTAGTACCATCGGAGCTTCTCCGTGATGATAAAAGGGACTATCCCCTGTGCTAAGCATTCCTTAAAGAGCAACAAACGCCCTACTCTTCCATTACCATCCTGAAAGGGATGAATAGCCTCAAAACGCCAATGAAAATCCACCAAATCTCGCAATGATTTGGTATTTTTCTCATAATAATTCTCTAACAGATAGCCCATTTGGGTAGGGACATCTTCAGGAAGGGTAGTGGTTTTCCCTCCTACTTCATTGGGTAGCTTTTTATAATCTCCTACAGCAAACCAATCTTTTCTACTATCGGAAGTCCCTGTCTTTAGGATACTATGGAATACCTTGATCATCTCCTGGGTGAGTGGCTCCATAGCCTTGTCCAACATGAAGTCAAACGCTCTAAAGTGGTTCGAGGTCTCTATAATATCATCTACCTTGACAGCTTGGTCTGTGATCCCTATCGTATTGGTTTCAAAGATATAGCGTGTCTGCTCATGGGTCAGTTGGCTCCCTTCTATATGGTTGCTATTGTAGCAAAAATCAATTTGGGTACGGTGATAGATTCCCCCCCTTAACTGGCTTTCCTTTTCTTCTAATAATCTTGTTAGTAGATTCACTTGTCACTTATCGTTAGTCACTACTCACTTCTTTTGACGAACTCTCTGACTAATGCCAATACTTTTGGCATGGTAGCATTGACAGCATTGAGTACCTCGGTATGGGAGACATTAGGGGCGATATCCTTTCCTCCCAAATCGGAGATAATGGATAGGGCAAAGACCTTCATCCCCTGATGGCGTGCTACGATTACCTCTGGTACGGTACTCATCCCAACGGCATCCCCCCCAATGGCACGTACCATACCATATTCTGAAGGGGTTTCGAAGGTAGGACCTTGCAAGCCTACATAGACTCCTTTTTGTAATTTTGTTCCTTGCTCCTTAGCAATATCCTCAGCAAGGGCAATCATAGAACGATCATAAGCCTCGCTCATATCAGGGAAGCGGGTGCCAAACTTTTCTAAGTTCTTTCCTCGTAAAGGGTGCTCTGGGAACATATTGATATGATCACGAATCAGCATAATATCCCCTATGGAGAAGTCAGGATTTACCCCACCAGAAGCATTAGAGACAATCAATTTTTTGATGCCTAAGAGGTGGAAAATGCGAATAGGGAAAGTAACCTCCTGCATAGGATAGCCTTCGTAGTAGTGAAAACGGCCACTCATCAGTAGCACATATTTGCCGGCTAAGGTACCATATATGAGTTTGTTGCCATGCCCTTCGACAGTGGACTGAGGGAAGTTCGGAATTCCTGCATAAGGGATTTCCACAATAGGAGTTACTTCACCCTGTAAGGAAGAGAGTCCAGAGCCTAAGATAATGGCAAACTCAGGGGTTTGTTCAGTGATGAACTGGCGGATGTAGTGAGCTGTCTGCTCGTATTTTTCGTACATAATCTACTATTTTAGTGCCACAAAGGTACGGCTTTTTTAGGGATTATGCAAAAAAATAAATGCTCAGGGTTATCCTGAGCATTGTTAGTGTTATTTTAGAGTGCATGACCTATGCTAAAGAAAGGTGAGGCACTATTTTGGCTGCAAAGGTATAACCTTTTCCAACAGAAAGCAAGAGAATTATAATTTAATTTTCATTTTATTTTGTATGATATCCTTAATTGAATGATTATCAATATTCTTAGATAAAATATCATGAATACTTTTTAGCATCTCTTCTTTTCTTGATTCAGATATTTTCCCCAATATATAAGCGATTACTTTTATACAAGCTGATAGAGAATGATTATCTCTTTCAAAACAAACTTCTGGGATAGAAGAAATTCCCTTGGGTGTATTAAAGTCAAATAAAACAGATGAATGAGCACATGTGTTTCTTACCAACACAATAGTTTCCATGAAACTGATAAACTTATTAATCTTTTTTATTCCATAAATATTAGATATTCTTTCCTTTATATCTTCTTGATTAAGACTTTTATATATCTTCAATATTGTACCAAAAGAGAAAAATTCAAGTGTTTTCCAAGCTGGAGCATAATTTTCCTTAGGATACTTAGAATGATGTTTCTTAATTGGATTATTATTCCTTATAAAATCTTGGTTATAAAACTTATCTATATTCTCAATAAATTTTTGAGAAACCACTTTTGAATCTACAAACCAATTAGGAGAATCCTTGTATTTGTTTGAAACATAATAAATTATTTTTGATCTAAAGCTAATTTCTATTCTATTGATATATTTCATCAGAACATTACGTAAATCAACATCCAAATAATATAAAGCTATTATATCAGAAAACTTTGTTTTATTTGTAAAAATATGATTTTTATCAGAAAATGGACACCAGTAAAACCCTAATCTATAATATCCAATATCCAAGAGTAATTCTTTCACCTTCGCTTTCTCTATATCAAAATACATTCCTCTTGATTGTAGTTTCTCTATTTGTTGGTCTAAATTTGTAGCTATATTTCCCATGAGATTTTAATGCTCTCTATAATACACCCACAAAGGTACGGCTTTTTTAGGGATTATGCAAGAGGGGTTTTGAGTTCTGAGTTTTGAGTTTTGAGTTGCTAACAACTGCTCACTGACCTGTGTTCTCTGTTTTTAGCTGTTGGATTTCTTTTTGTAGATAGGCGATGAGGTTATCTTTCTCCAAAAGGCGTTTCTCATATTGCTCAATGAGCTTATCTGAAAGTTGGTTGATGACATAGCCGCCGCTATATTGGCAAGAAGTATTGTTATTTAGGTAATAGCCCGCTCAGGGTAGAATCAGGCACTATAAATTGATCCTGTAAAGATAACATCGCGAGAGGTATATTAACTAAAAAACCGCCCCAAAATAGGGACGGTTTCTTTGTTTTAAAATAATTATTATGCCTCTGAAGAATTTCCTTCTTTAGCCTCAGGAGCAGCTTGTTCAGCAGCGGCTTTCTTGCCACCGCGGCTTCTACGAGTAGATTTCTTCTTGGCAGTACCCTTAGGAGAGTATCCTGCTTCGTTGTAGTCTACTAATTCGATAAGCGCCATTTCAGCGTTGTCACCCAAACGGTTACCCAGCTTAATGATACGAGTGTATCCCCCTGGACGGTTGGCTACTTTTACTGAAATATTTTTGAAAAGCTCCGTAACGGCATATTTGTTATGCAAACGGCTGAATACGATACGGCGG
>ERZ773076.595-NODE-595-length-17730-cov-4.583989_pt1 | contig 17730 bp, 22 predicted proteins | sample MGYA00580613_ERZ773076 | MGnify/ENA primary metagenome ERZ773076 (study PRJEB29015, sample SAMEA2738005) | human oral metagenome | biome: human oral; feature: human-associated habitat; material: dental | place: China | collected 2057 ...
TGGGTACCCAACAAGCCCAGTTTGCGGCGAAACGACATGAGAGAAGCGAGGACGTGGGATGCCGCGCTTGCACATCGCCACAATGCCGCCATCTATGTACATGTCAACATCGCAGGCGTCTGCGAGAAATCTAAGCATTTCAACAGATGAGCCGGATAGATATGGGCTTTCTATTTTTTTGTCATCAATGCCGTAGCTTTCGAAATGAAGACCGTCCATTTCACATATTTCTTTTGCAATATCAACAAGCTTAACCTCGCCATCTTTGCTGAATGCGTTTGATAGCGGGGAGACTTTGTTTAATATTGCCGTAGCACTCTCGATAATAATCGAAATGTCAGGGGCGGCGGAAAAGTCAGGAAGAGCTGTAGTGATATTTCCCTTGAATATATTTGAGCGCACCCCGTTAATTTCGCAGTCGATAATCAGCATGTTCCGGAGTGCGTATTTCGTCATCCAGCGAACAGATGTTAGGCGGTTTATTTCTTGTATCGAAAGATTGTAAATCTGAACGCGAGCGGTCGGCATGAGTGCGCCGCCGCCGGTGGATATTGAGCACATCGCAGCTAGATTGCCGTACTCGTGAACATTTCCTTTGGCGTCGGTTGTTGAAATAATAAGTCGTCTATTTGCGTAATTAAGCATTTTTATTGTCTATTGCGATTAATTTAAAGTCTTTTGATGCAAAATTATCCGAAGTGAGTAAGGTTTCATCATCTTCGCAGAAAAACATAATGTCAAAATCGATAGAGTATGGAAGCCCTATGATCGGGGCGTTTGTCATGCATGGGCGACCAGCGCAAATAAGCTCACCATCCTGAGTGAAAACATCAGCAAAGATTTTGCCATGACGCGCCGTGAGCGTGATTTTTATAGAAAAATCGCCGATTGTTGCTGTAATTTGCTGCCTGCCGACTTTTTCTATCGATATTTCGTAAAACTCTGCCATTTTATAACCCAAATGCCGATTTAACTTTTTTGCCGACGTTGGCTAATTTGCTTGCAATCTGACTACTCGTCTTTTTTATTCCCTGCTCGGTGTTTAAATCGATGATTTTTGTCTGAACAAGTCTAATCTCTCTAAATGTCAGCGAGCATCTAATCAGTCGTTCGGTTCCACCGGCGGCTCGAAGGTAGCTATACCCGGTAATGGCGCAATTTGTGTAGACAGTTTCGGGAGTTACTATCGTGAATAAACTTGTAGAATTTGCAAGTGCTTCAATCTGGCTCAGAAAAGCAGAGCGACCGACCGTGCCGCCGGTCGACTTGATTAAAGACACTGAGACATCAAAGCCGCCGGATACTTTGTTCAGACTACCAAACCCACCCGCTTCGATTGGGTACTGCGACACTTGGGAATTTGAAGAGTATTCAACGGTTTCAACGGAATCCACAAGCAGAAGCGGGATTCCGTTTTGATTGTAGATACCCCATTTTTCGCCGAGTATCAGATTTGTAAGCTGACTGCCCGCGAAGGATAAGATGCTATTCGTTAGCCCATTCCCCAGTCCGGGGATTTCGGGGAATCCGATGGATGACCATTTCATCTTATTGACCTCGAATGCTGTGCGATGCTAGAGGATAGGGCGCGGCCCATATCGTTACCAGTTCCAGACATTGTACTTGAGGATGTCGAGACGTTGACGCTATTAATGTTTACCACGTTACCGCCGGCTACAGAAGAGGGTGGAGTGGAGTGGGATAGGGATGGGATGGAAATGCCGAATTTCGGCAATTTTGCCTCGCCAATCGGAGTTCCGTGAACATGATATGCGTTTCCAGTTCCGAATTTGTATCCAGTGGCGGCAGATTGTTGCTCTGCCTGTCGAACCCATCTTTTTGTTGCGGCAGATGCCTGCCCAAGGAAATTCGGGTTGGCGTAATGAGTATTCCCGCCGATAGTTGACTCCATGCCTGCATTCCTCGCTCTCAAGTGGGCAAGCACGGAAGCGCGAAGGCGCGGAGAGACTCTGGACATCGGGACATTTTGCACCGTTCCGTAAACCCTCCCACCGCCTTTGAGTCCGGCGGGGTTGTTAATTGCACTGAATGCCCACTTCTGGTTAATAGCGCCCCTGACCGAGCCCTGATACGCAGCACGGTTCAGAATTGTATCCACGACGCCACCCACTTGCTTTTGGTACTCAGATTGATTTTTGAGCGGAGTTACTTCCGTTGCCGAGACCCTTAGAATGTCGTCAATGTCTTGCTGAGACAGAATGAGCTTTCCGTTTTTAAGTCCAGTTGTCCTTCTGTTTCCGTATTGACCATTTGTTGTGCGGGCTGGGATTGCGGACGCAGATGGGGATGTCGAAGAAACCTTTTCTTTCACCCAGTTTGCGGCTTTTGATGTCGCGTTTCTAATTCCGCCTGTCGCTTTTGACAGTGTATCGTTTTTCTTCCCGAGAAAGCTATTTATGATTTCTGCAAATGTAGTCAGCGCTGGGATGATTGAGTTGCCGAGCGTAGTGGCCATGCGCTCAAGCTGAATATTCAGCTTCGCTTTGTTCTCTACAAGCTTTTTCGACTCTTCAATGTCTTTTTCCGATGTCTCGGCGGCGGATTCACTTTCTTTTAATAGTCTTTCGGCCTCACTGCGCCCGCGGACGAGCATGTTGAAAGTGCCATCGTCAATACCCATGCCTTGCGCGATTTGATACGCTTGTTGACGGTCCATTTTGCTAAACGCATCCGACAAATCAAGCATGACGTCATTCAGTTTGCGGGCCTTGCCGTCTGCATCAAGCATTGATACGCCGATTGCATTAAAGAACGGAAGCATTGAGCTGTCGCCCTTCATTTGCAAGTCATTCATTGCTTTCGACATCGCGGCTAGAGAGTTTTTTGCAGAATCAGCATTGCCGCCAGCCATCTCCACGGCATAAGACCATTTTTTAAGCTCGGTGGCCGACACACCGATATTCGCGCTGAAATCACCCGTACTGGCGTTTGCGCTTGCAATCTTCGTTCCAAGAGCAATGAGGCCGGATATAGCCCCGACGGCGGCCACACCAACGGCGACCACGCCGCTGGCTAGTGCGCGGGAACCTTTTGCAGCGCTGGCCGCACCGCTACCGATTGAAGAAAACGACTCCTCAACCGAGACGGCCTTTTTCTTTGTTCCGTCAAAACTCTTTTCAAGCTTTTTAGCTGACTTGTCGTACTCTTTTGTATCAAGCCCGATTTCTACATATAGTTCGTCAACCTTATGACTGGACATTTGTCAAACTTTCGTAATGTTTATTAAGTAGGTATTCGTTAAACGATGATATACAAACAACATCCCATAAATTAAGCGCATCTTCGTATGAATAGACCGTCTGGAGCTCGTGCAGGGTGCACATTCTAGATGCAACAAGGCCGGATATTACTCGCGTCAGATTCTTGTTTTGAATCTGCCTGCACGGAACTTCAGTTGCGATAATATCCGGCGCTCGACGGCCAATCAGAAATTTATATGAATCATGAATGCATCAAAGCGAAGCTTCCAAAATGTCCGGAAATCCTCGATGTCGCCCAAATCGTGGCTGATTGGACGAGCGCGGCCGCCGTCGGGAATGAACTGAACGCAACTTAAAAGCTCATCTAGAATCGGGATTGATACAGACGATGGAACCATTCCGAAAACATTAAAAGACGCATTCAACAGGCCGATAACACCATCTTGAGGGTCAATTTCTTTAAGTGCCGCTAAGTCGCCGACACTCTCAATCGCAGTGCCAGTTGATTCACTAATGAAATTCGTCAGGCTGACACCGGAGCTTGCAATGGCGGAAAGCATTCGCATGGCGAGGTGGTCAAATTTAAAAGCGGGCATTTCAGTGATTAGAAACTTCTTGCCTGCGTCGCGTCCTTTTTCAATAACGACTACTTGTTCTTTGAGTGCCATTACGCAATTTCCTCTTCTGTAATACTATCGATATCAAAAACAAATGTACCGGCCGACACCATATTTTGAACGGTCAATCCAGCAAACGATGTCATAAACCCGCTGAACGTCTGCCGGATTTTAAGCCCCGGATGCTCGATAACAAAGTCAAACACATAGGCGTCTTTTTGAGACTTCATTGCTTGATAGCAGTTTGTCAGTGCTGCACGCGAATTTGAGTTTGCCTCTAAGTCGATTGTCATTTTTGGAGAGCCGAAAACAAAGCCACCAGACAAGATGCCGTCAACACCGCGAACGGTTACGCCGACATCGGTATCTGAGATGCTGATTGCGCTGTCTTCTTTGAAGCCTTCAAGCTTGACGTATGTGTCAGAATATCCGCGCGCCTTCCAGAGAATCGTCGCACCCGAGCCGGACAATAATTTATCAGAAATAGCCATTTTTAAATCCTTAAATAGCCGCACTAATTAGAATACGGCTATTTTATTGAAAATTACAGAACGTTTGTAGAAGTTACGTTGATTGCGATAAGCGAGCCGCCATCTGTATACCAGAATTTAATCGGCATAGATTGACGGGATTGTCTAATCTGTGGAGTTGCATCCCCGATGTGAACATAAAAGCCGTTCGCATAGATCTGAGACGCCGCATCAATTCCGGTATCCGCGTTGATTTGCGCAGCCTGAAGATTTGACAGCTTAACACCGCTTCTAATTGAACCGAAATTAAGGGCCTCATCAATTACATCTTTCATTGCCGCGCGAATGTAGGCCTTGCCTTCGGAGTTGTACGGGATGGATTTAACATTCATCAGCATCTCAACGAGCATCAGTTGGAACTGGGAGTTAATGCGGATTTGGTTGATATAGTTGTCAATCCATTTAAACGAGCCTGAAACTTGGCCTGGGTAGAAGCTGAGGAATCGGTCGGCCGCCGTTGCCCAAGCCCCGTAAAAGTTGTATCCGTTTTCAATAAGCCTGTTCGCTTCAGATTGGTTTGTAACGTCGGCAGCTAGGCCGTCTTGGCGTCGGAACGCATAGTTAATCCTGCCGTTTCGCTCCGACCAGTCGACGGAAGCGATGGCGCCGGCGAGGAATGCGGCTTTTTTGTACCCCTCATTGCGTTTTGCATAAATCAATGCAACGCCGTTCAGGTTGATGTTTTTAATTTGCGCGCCGAGTGATGAATTTGAACCTGTAAGCGCATCATCGTTTTCATCCCACAGAATAGTGAGGAATCGCTTATTACTGTCATTTGCCCAGTTGGCGGCAATCAGCTTGACGGGATTTGACAAGTTTACAAGCGGCACGAGCGAAACCCAGTTCTGATTAGACGCTTTGATGTTGTTCAGAATGTCATAAATCGAAATAGCCGCACGGCCGGGTACGTTAATTGTCGAGCCGAGCGTAAGGCCGAGATAACCCGATGCGGCGTTTTCAGTGAACGAAATAACTTGACTCGGTCCGGATGCTTTTGTGGAGATAACGAGTTGAGAGGTTGTCTCATTGTACGCAGCATTCACATCGAAAGCAGTTGAGATTGCGGAGGCCAAATCCGTGAACGTAGAAATGGCCGCAATCTTGTCGGCGGTAAGTTTTTTTTCAACGCCGGAAATGCTTGCAATCAAATCTGTTTTTGAGCGTTTTGCATTATCGAGCGAATAAGGGCTCACCTGCGCACTGTAAACGCGAGCGCCGATTTCTTGCGGGTTGTATTTGTAGAAGTGAATAAGACCGGGCTTCCGAGATGAATTTTCGTACCCATTAAAATACGCCGCCGCCGCCTTGTACTCAATAGAGTTTGTGCCGAAAACCGCCGCCACGTCATCAGGATTGGAATAGCTGACTACTTCGTTATCGGGGATAAGTTCGGAATACGATAAAAACATGCCATTAAATGACAATGCATTGCCACCAGCCGAGAGTACGGCGGGCTGTACATTGACAATCATTGATGCTGGAATAGATTTAAATGTCGCCATTTGTAACTTCCGTTATAGTGATTGAATCTATTGTCTCTATTTCTAGAATATCGACAAATAGTTGCGGGTGACTTGTAACTGAATTGAAATTGTACACCGCTGTGACGGACCATCGTGAAATCCAGTTCAGATGCTCATCCTGTACTGGTGTATATTTCACATCAAATATTTCAATCGGGGAGAGTGGCTCAGGAGTGTTATCAAAGCAGAAAATGTCAGTGAACAATCCGCAGAACGACCGCTGACGCCAGTCCGCGTCTTTTCCGTAAAAGTCAAGCTGAACGTAGACGTTTGTGTTCGTCTCGGACGCCGCCATATTTTGCGACGGGAAATATTCTTTCTGGTTAAACGAGGTTCTCTCTTCATGGAGAATCCACATCGATATGTAGTCCTCAGTTGGCATTGGGGCATTGCTTTGATATGCCTGAACCACATCAATATCGGGGAATAGGCCCAAGAGGTACTTCCTAATGGCAGAATATATCTCCGACCTACTGCCTTTCTGTAATTTTATTGCCTGCAAACGATTATCCGACACCATTTATCCCACATTTCCGGCACGGCCACGACTTTCCATCTATTTCTGCCGTTCTCGTCGCTACCGTAGCCTTTAAACACAATTTCCGCTTGGCCCGTATTATTCAGCCTGTCCAAATCTTCAACCCTACCGTCAATGTACACAGACAGAAGCTCGGATTGCTGGTACATGCCATTAAGAATCTGGACATCAGACCCCGTGGCCTGCTGGGTTTGGACTGTGATTTCGACTTGGCGGAACTCAAGTTCCCTGCTTCCGTCGTCTGCTGTTGTGTATCCGATGGGGATGTAGAGCCACGCCTGACGGTTTTGGTTGATTGTTGACGTTACAGAGTTTGCGAACGCCCTTAGATTGATTGTCATCTCTTAACTCTCCACGTTACCGATCGCGCCATCGTTGAGGTATCAATGAGGGGGTTATTGAACCCCTTTTTTGCAACTGTCGATGGGGCGTTCGGCGGGTCGTCCAGTTTCACAATCTCTTCTTTGATTTTGTTTACTGTGAACTCACCGAGAAACGAGAGAACCTTCTCGACAGGTGCGCCGGAACTCATAAACTTGCCGGCAACTCTGGAAAGCTGATTGCCGTGATTGGCGAGAGTAAGGCGCATAAAAGGGCGCGGCGGGATTTTGTCCGTACCGTACTCGTTGTAGTACGCGACCTGCGCCACATCTGTTCCATCTGCGTACTTTGCGCCGTCAACAAATCCAACTTGCAGATTGCCTGCATCTTTAAAATCTGCCGACAGCTTCGCAACTCCGACTGAAAACTTATTCCCGCCTCGCATTACCTTCTACGCCTCACATATCTGAATGCTCGATACTTCGCCGTCATTTGCCAAAATGTCAGGCCCCACGACGTTTGAGCGAACCATTGAGCTTGTGACGACACCGCCCCGGCATTGACCGATACCGAAACCGAACCCTCGGACGCGGATGTGATTTGCCCTGTCAGTCCGCCATTCGCCGCTCGTCGTTCAAGCTCTGCAAAGTGCCGCATCAGCAGCATGAGCAGCATTGAACGCTCTTCCGTGCATCGGACTTGAGAACACGGGGAGTTTGAAACAATTTGCGTCGCTTGGAAAAACCAGAACCGCAACCGCGCATTGCTCTCATCTCGGATTTCAGGATAAAGGTCACGGAAAAGCTCGGGGTCAAGTTCAACAATCCCATCGGTCAATGCAGCCTTCTCAGCCTCTTTCTGCTCAAGTTCCGAGATGAGCTTTATTGCGGCTGCGTCGAACTTTTCCTCATAAGTCTGAGGAGCGGTTGGTTGGGCTGGCGCTGGCTGAACAGGGGATGGTTGTGCGAACGGCGAGGTGGCGGACGACATTTTATTTATCTTCCGTTACAGCGCCGCCGGCAGCAGGGTCGACGGGCGAAATGTCGGTTTCTTCGGTAGTCAGAACATTTGCGTTTGATTTTTCGGCAAACTGAATGTACCCGGCTTTAAACGCATCAGACTCTTCAATAATGGGGCGCAGGGTTTCAAAGCGGTCGTTCGGTACATCCGTGATATTTTGGGCGCCGAGGATGGTGGACGTGTTGGTACCATTGATGACAACACCATCAAATTCGACAGCAAAGGGCATTTTGGAAAATACTTTCATTTTTAATCCTTACTCCCCGCCGAAGCGGGGATTTTAGTTAGTTAGAGCAGAGAATTTGAGCAACAGCAAACGGAAAGGCTACAACAGAGCCGTACGAAGTCTGAGACAGCTTCTGCAAGATGTACGAGCTATGTTGTTCGGGGCGATGCGTACGCAGTTTTTCGCCGTACGCAGGCATGATGTTCGGCTGTCCGTCGATGTCTCTCGCAATCATCTGAACCAGATGGCCTGCACCGGTTGCAAATTCGGGCAGCGTCCAGACTTCGAGGTTCGGATATGCTTTTTTCAGCGTATCGAACACAGTAACGCCAAACTGGTTGACTTTCAGCATGTGCTCTGCTTCAAATTCGGGCGACATCAGCAGAATGAGATTTGAATCTCGATACGTTGACTCATTGCCAACTTTTCCTTTTGTCTGCGCGGCCAGTTTCGCAAACAGCTTATTGATTTCAGTAACGACACCAACGGCATCTTTTGTAGCCCAGCCAGAAGAGGCGGCGGCAGGGGATAACGACGGGTCGTTAGTAAAACCGTAGTTCTTCAGGCCCCTCACGCCGGAGATATACGTCTTGTTCTGAAAACGATTTAGCGTCAAAGCAGATGCCCTCAGCACGCGCGACGTGAAGTCGATAGCCGCATTGCCGTACATCTCGGATTCCAAATCACCGAACCGCGCCCACGTTTGATAGCGGAAAGACTGACGTGTTTCGGGGTAAATGTTAACGCTAGATCCGCCGCCGTTTTCGTAATCGCCATATTTAACAGACTCACCGGTAGGCTCGGCAATCATGAACACTGCCGTATCAGTAGTCCAGTCACCCTTCTGGAACTCACCAAAAATTTGAGCGGCACGCGCAGGGGCTAAAACTGCATCAATGACATTTTGGTCAATGTATGAAGTAAGTAGCGGATGAATGCCGAGTGCGGCGGTTGTCTGAATGACGTTCGCACTGTCGGAAAGTCGACTGAAGATTTGTGGGTTGCCATGCAAGTGGATGCCGACGTCTTTTAAAGTTGATTTTGCCATTTTCTTAAGCTCTTATCGTTTAGAAATAATACACATTCCGCCTGCATCTGCTGCACTTGAAACGATCCAACCGGTTTTAGTGTACCCGGAAAGAGAATCGCCATCAGCAAAGCCAGGTACACCGCCGGCTTTTGCAAATACGCTTTGACCGACCTTTGCAGCCGAGGGGGCAGAAATCCAGAAGTCGCCGCTATCGTACACAGTGACAGCCAAACCTTCAGGGATGATTTTCACGCCGTTCTCGTTTGGCGCGATGTGTGCATATGGGAAAATACCGCGACCGACGAAGCCAATCAGGCCGCCTGAACCTGATAAAGTAGCGGGGATAGAACCGCTTGCCGCACCGTCTTTCACAAAACAGAATTGACCCATTGTTACACCGCCGGCAGCAGCAACGATTTGGCCTTCTTCGGATGCGATAGTTGAGTGCGGGTTGGCGGATGCGAAATCGCCGGGACCGCCGGATGCTTGACGCATACCTACATTTTTTTGAAACATGTTAATAATCCTCGTTATAGCTTAGTGATTCGACTGATATATTCACTCTCAATCGCGCCTGCTTGCAAAGCGGAATCGGAGATTCGGGCGGCATTTTTACTTACCGCACCAAACAGCGCGCGCAGACTGCTTGCTGGAACGCCATCAAAGTCGACGCCCATCTTTTTCAGTGCGGAAGAGTAAATCTCTTCAGCCGAATCGGAAAGGGTGTCGCCAATGACTTCACGGCATTCGATTGCAGCAATACGAGCGTCACGGCTCGATTTGTTGTTTGCTTCAATCGCTTTGGAAATCAGAGCATTTACAGCAGAGTCCGAGAGATTTTCTTTTCCAGCTTTTGAATCATCTTCAGCAGCTTTTGAAGAATCCAGATTATCAGGTTCTTCATCTTTAACTTCAGATTTCCCATCTTTGCTTTCAGTTTTTCCATTTTCTGTGCTTTCGTCACTTACGTTATCATCTTGCTTAATTTCACTGACTAAATCAGCGAGCGCCGCGGACACGCCGTCATCACTCAATGCCGATTCGTCTGATTTCAGCGCCTTTTTCAATCCTGCAATCAGATTTAAGATTTCATCCATTTGAGATACCTTTTCCGCGCTGTCAGAAATACGCACATCGGAGCCAGCGCGGCCAGCTCCAACAAGCGCCACATGGTTTGCAACCATGCCAACAATAACACCGTCATAATCGACGCCGTCATCCGTCTTACCTGCCGCCATATTAACACTACACTTGTAATCGCAGGATAATTCAGTTTTTTGGTCGGATTCGACAAGTGCAATAGCCTCCTCATCCCAAATTGTGATTGATGCCTTCAGATATTTGCCGTCAAATTCAACGTCCGACGAGATTGTGCCGATGATTTTGGCCTCGGAGAGGTTTTTGCTGTGCTCGTTGTAAAGCGGAACATCGGTAAAGCCCTTTGCGCACTCTTTGAGCGCTTCCGGCGAGCGGTAGATTTTATAAATCTTGTTCGGCTCAAGCTGCTTGGAAACGACGCCCTGTAACTCTGAGCCGAGGTACTCATTTACAACGGCCTTGCTGATATTGCACTTTGCTACACGAAGGTAACCTGTTTCGTCTTTTTTCCTGCTTGTGCCTTTTTTAATTTCGTATACGTTTTTCATTTAAAGAATTTCCAAAACTGATTGAGAGAGGCATCGACATCCGTACTCCAGTCCGGGCTTTGTCCACTTGCCTTCAAGATAAGCCCCTTTTCTAATGTCATACTCCTTTCCATCGAATGCCAAATGCTCGGGACGGGGTGTTTTCCCGGCGTGTGAGTGCATCCATATTGCCTTTGTGATTCCGAGTGATTCGCGGCGCGCATCTTCGAGAATCGTTGTGGCGTAGTGGATTTGATTCCGGGCCAGCCTTTCAGCCTGTCTTTGTTTAATTCCGATGATTTCTCGGAATGCTTTTGACAGCTTCTGAATGTCAAATCCGGATGTCACGGAGTCGATGATTAAGTCCGAGGTCTTCTGTACGCCATAATCGACAAACTTCGCCACTTCTTCTGTATTCCTTGCAATCAGCGCTTGGACGGCGTCGTTCATAAACTCGTCATACGGGAAGTCGACTTTAATGCTTGCCGCATCCTTGATTGACTTACCCATAATCTTGTCATTTGAGGCCATGACTTTCATTACGGCCCAGCGAACAGGTTCAGACAGCTTGTCTTTCGGTATCTCATGGCTACGACGCAGAGAAAGAATCGCATCGATTGCATCTGACTTTCTACCGAAGTGGCCGATAGACACGGCCTGTTTTGAAAACTGCAAGATTGCATTCTTTGCAAGTGTGTTTACTCGCTTAAAGTAACCGCGCTGCACGCCTGCATTAACCTGCGTTGGGGGTAGGATTATCTTTGCCATTACTTAGTCCTCTAATGATTTCATCGAACTCATCCGCATCGTCTCGTTGAACTTCGGGATAAATTGGCCGTTCCTCGGCATCTAGTGAGCCGCGAATATCGTCAGAGCTTGCTGCGCCAACACTGGCGTACGCAACATGCATTCTGGATTTAATCTCTTGAATCTCGGCTTCTTCGCGTTCTGACATACTCATCAACGGATTGAAGATGAAATCAGCGTCATCTGTCCCGAACTCAGACATCTCAATCTGAGACAAAAGCCTTTGAATGAGGGGAAGTAGGCAGTTGTCTTGAATCCCTGCGATGAAGTCGTAATAGACCTTAATCTCGCCATCGCTCGATGCATTGAGGCCGGACGGCGTGATTCCGAGAAGTTTCACGAGCGGCACGCGAGCAACGGCTGACATTTGCTCTTGAGTCTGTCTAACTAAGTCAGCGATGCCGGAGAGCGGCGTAGCGAACTGGAAGAACTCTTCAGTTTCTTTGTTTAGTAACAGTAAGCCTCGATTATCACGGAATTTATTGAACAACTCTGCGCGCATTGTGAGTGCATTTACATCATCTTCCTGAAGCGAAGACATCATGTCTGTCTTGATGCCTGACACAGAGTATGATTTCAACAAGTCTGCGGATGATTCAACGGCATTGTGCCAACGTCTAACGTACGGCCACATCACCTGAGTAAGTGAAATTCCGTGCATCTGATACATCGGCTTAATCATATCCACGACCGGGAACGGTACGACGTGAAGCAGATGGTCATGATGAACTTCGCGTGCCATTAAGTACCATTTGTCGGGGTTGTACCAAGATGGTGACAAGGGGTTTGCCGTGTCGTATGAAATCGGGTTTGCGTAAATCCCATCAATCACAATCAGCTTTTTGACTTTTGATTCGCCACTCAGCGGAAGCCTCTCGTCGACGTTCGTGTTGTCAGTAAGCGATGCGGACATCAAAACCATCGAGCCGCCGTAAAACAGACTAGAGACGAGGGCGTCACGGAATATCTTTCGTGCATTCAGTTTTTTAAGCTGATTAGTCAGAAACTCTTTGACTTCAGGGTTTTCGTGGCTTACCTCCCCCCACTCCCTGAGCGAATCGGAACTGATTGCATCTACCGCGGCGCGAATCTCCGGGATTTGGCTAAGGGAGGAGAGGGCTTGAAAGCCAATGAACCCGAAGTTCGCGGAACCTGTTTCTGCATAGCCCGCATTCAGCAAGCCGGCGGCGGACATGGCACAGGAGTCGGAAAGAGAGCTGCGGCCAACGCCGGCCACGGGATTACGAACGCGGGCGGCGGAAAATCCGTCGAATTCGTCATTTTTAGCATTTTGTGCTAATTTCCTATACAGGGAACTTAGCATAATCTGCTTCTTTTCTTCCTTCTCTTGCTGTTTTCTGCTAAAAAACCGTTTAAACATTCTTTAAATCCTGTTCAGCATCTTGGTTGTGATACGCATCGCAGGCATTTCGAGCGACGCCATAACTAAAGCATCCGCCATATTCGGGGACTTGATGCCCCGCTTCAGTAAGTCTGCTTTGCTTTCAACTTTAATCTTGCCTGACTCTGTGTACTCCATGTTCGGGGCGGATAGTTCAGAAATCAGGCCATCTAAATCCTTCAGATTCGGATTGATTGAAATCAACTCGCCTGTTTTGTACTTGGTGCCATTCTTCACTGCATCGTGAGTCTTAACAAACTTCTCTCTGAGTGCGTACCACGCTTGAGCTTTTGCATTCTGAAAGACCTCGGAGTTCTTTTTGCCGTTCGGGTGAACTCTTGAGTCCGGCCTCTGCACTGCCTCACCCGCAATGAACGGATGGGACTTAATCCGGGACTTATTCATGTACGCCCTGACGCCGGCCCCGACGCCAATTGAATCGTAGCGCAAAATATCAACAGCATGGGAATTGCAGATATTTTCTGCCAATCTTGCCGTCTCTATGACATCAACTCCGCCCCACGTCCTAATTTCCGATACTTCTATGCCGTTCATGATGCACATAGCGTTCAGGTCCTGCCCCGTATCTGCTACGTCCAGCCCTGCACGGATAAGGCTTGTATTCCCAAGTCTGAGTTTCTGCATTGCATCAATAGCCGATTCAATCCATTCGTAACGGATGAACGCCGCTGACGAATCACCCGTTGGCTCGCCGAGCCATACATTTCTGTAAGCATCAAAGTCAATGCGTTTCAGATGTTCTGCCTCGGCGATGATTTCCGCCCCTGTTGTTTCATGGTCCGTGTAGTTGATTTTGATAGCTACGCAGTCTGGCGGAGGATTAAGAACAAACCGCTCATACGCAAAGTCAGTCTTAAACCTCGGGTTGAACGTCACCCATATTTCGGACCCTGCTTTACGGATTGTAGGAATGAGAACCTGCCAGCTCTCATCCGGTACATTCTGAGCTTCTTCTACCCAGCAGATGTCTATACCTTCCATGGACTTTACGGAGTCAGGGTTGTGATGCAGGCCGGCAAAGACGAATCGACTTCCTGTTGCTGCATGTTTAATCTCAGTCTTCAGTATCTCGAACTCACCCGAATACCCCTTTGATTGAATCGTATTCTGTAAGAGGAGTTTCACTGACTCGTTGATTGACTTTTGTATCTCTCGTGTACAGAGGATAAACAGTCCCGCTCTTCTGGATAGCTCGATGAGAACCTCGGCCACTGCCCATGACTTTCTAGATGCCCTTCCCCCGTAAGCCACTTTGTACCGATGAGGCTCTATGAGCGGGAGGAACTTTGGGTGCAGGGGCTCTCTATTCGCCATCACCGTCATCCTGTTTAGCCGCTTGCCTGAAAAGCTCGGTGAGCGAGGTCGTGTTCTCGGGCTTGGAGGATACGAGTACTTCGGACTTACTGCCCCAGTGTTTCGGGGCCATTCTTGCCGCGACCCACTTGCGGGCGTCGATTTGAAGCTTGGCTTTGGCGATGGCTTGAGCGTCTTCGTCTACGTTATCGGCTATGGCTATGATTTGCTCTGCGTAGAAGGCGGCCTGTCCCTCGCGCGCGCGCGCGTACTCCTCTCTGAAGTTGCCAACGTCATTCTCAAGCCATCTGAACACGGTAGAAGGGGATGGCATTCCTTCATCTCTGAGGATGTCGGATAGGCTGCGCCCCTTCTCTAGTTCGGAGCATATCTTGCCACCGTGTTTTTCATACAACTCTAGCTGAGTGTTCGGCCTTCCGCGATTTTGTCCGTTTTTATCCATTTATACCAAGAAATTTCAAATATTAGAATAAAATGCTAATTCACTAGGGTGGGTTTTTAGCATTAATACGCACATTTACTGCTGATATTGAAATTATATTGCATATGGATAAAAAATTGTGAATTTTGGGATAATGTCGTAATATACGATCTCTTTATTCAATCAAACGAAAGGGCATGAAGATGAAATCCAGAAGACTGTTGCTACCCTACCCAATCAGTGCAAATAGGTATTGGCGGGTGTATCGTGGCCGGGTTATTCAATCTCGTGATGCAGGTCTATACAAGCGAGATGTGGCAAAACTTGCAAAAGCATCGGGAGTTGAGGTGATACATGGGAATGTTGAAGTAAAAGTAACGCTCAGGCCGAAGATGACAAAATCAGGCGTTGAGTATAAAAAGCGTCTTGACTTAGATAATTGCCTGAAGGTGGTGTTGGATAGCTTAAACGGCGTGATGTATGAAGATGATTCGCAGATTGTTGCAATCTCTGCGCATATTGGGGAGGGATTGCCGCTCGGGGGGGTTGACGTAGAGGTTATTTATAGTTAGTATAGCGGGGTGAATTTACTCTCCTTGAAAATTTAGCCGCCCACTAGTTGGGCGGTCTTTTTTTGTCCGGGTGTGCCGAAAATTGTCAGCTTGTGCCGTTTTTTTACGGGGTGAACTGACATTTTTTGTCACTATTGTTTACGCACCAATATAAATCAATAACTTACACTTTGGCACATGCTTTGCTAGATACTAGGCAAGAGGAACGAAAGTTCCGGTTCTTAAACTAGATTGAAAGGAAATTTGAAATGGAGAACTTTACAGAAGAAGAGAGCGATAGTGCGGCTTTCAGAGAAATAGAGGAGAAGCTTGAAATACTTATTAATGAAGGCAAAACCATTGATTATGAAGAGGAGATGAAACTCAAAGAATTGCAAGTGATTGAACTGAGGGGAGATTTGGAGGATATAAGCATGGAAGCAATACACCATGCTTATATTCAGAATGATGTGAGATATCTGAAAGCGTACGGTAAGGAGAGATACATCGCCAGATGCCGTATCGCCCTTGACGCTGCCGAGAGATGCTTACAAGAACTGGAGAATGAATGATGAAAGAATGGAAACACGCAATCACATTATGCATCCTGATGTTTGGCTTGCCGGTCGCTGCTGAACTGATACGAATCTACTTTATTAAATAAAGTACGGGAAGCAGGTTCTTCCTGCTATTTTAATCAACTTTAAAAGGAAATTTGAAATGGTACCGTATGGGTGAAGATGAACAAGAAAAGGAGTGAGAACTAATTAAGAAAATACAGAAAGTTTTATAAGTTACTATTTATAAATTTACCATTTAACAAATTAAAGGATTTAAAAATGAAAAAACAAATTATCGCATTAATGTTGACCATTCCCGCAATCGCAATGGCGGATGGCAAAAGCTCTGTACGTGCCGGCAATTACTCAAAATCCGCAGGCGTGGCGTCAGTGGCAATCGGAATGAAGGCAAGCGCGGCAGGAAACCTTGGTACGGCAGTAGGCGCTCATTCAACAGCAGGCGGCGCGATGTCCTCGGCCTATGGCAGTGCGGCAAATTCAAGCGGCGAATCATCAACAGCGGTTGGTAAAGGCACACTGTCTAGCGGCAAGGCGTCCGCAGCTTTTGGTGCACATGCAACATCGGCAGGTGCGTCATCCCTTGCGGCTGGGCTTCACGCAAAATCAGTAGGCGGCCAGTCAACTGCCATCGGCCAAGCAACGCGCGCTACAGCTGAGAAATCAACCGCAATCGGCAGCGGGGCGCAGGCAACAGAGAAGGCTGCCACTGCACTGGGATTGAATGCAAAAGCCAATCACGCAGGCAGCGTGGCCATCGGGTACGGCTCGAAAACTCAAGTAGCCGTCGGCACGAAGAATGCGAAAATCGGCAATCTGAATATTGGAGATTTTGCCGGGTACGCACCACAATCAACTGTGAGTGTTGGCGATAAAGACGCGGAGCGCACAATTACAAATGTGGCTGCAGGGCGCGTGTCTAAAGACAGTACGGACGCCATCAACGGAAGTCAGTTATTTGCGCTGGGCGAAAAAGTGTCTGATAACTCTCGCGGAATTGAGAAACAGAACGCAGAAATCGACAGTTTGAAGCGTTCAAAAGCGAATAAGCGCGAAATGCGGGCAGGAGTTGCGGGAGCTATTGCGATGTCAAATCTGATGCAGCCGCACGCCGCAGGTCAGACGGCAATCGCTGCAAGTGTTGGCTCATTCAGAAACGAAGCTGCTGCCGCCATCGGGCTGTCTCGCATCTCGAAGAGTGGAAAGTGGGGCGTAAAAGCGGGCGCGTTTGTTGATACCCGCAAAAACTGGGGTGCCGGTGTTGGCGTTGCATACTTCATTGGTGGTAAGCCTGAGGTGATTAATCAGCCGGTAATTGTTCGCGAAGTCGTTCGTGAAGTTGTGGTTCGCGAAGTAGCAGAGGCGCCAAAAGGGAAGAAAATTCGTCAGTAAGTAGAACGGGCGGCGCGATGCCGCCTTCTTTAAATTAAAGGATTGCCAAATGATTGACAAGATAAAGACATGGTTTGACGCGGTGGATGATGGACGGGAGATTGGGAATGATGAAATTTCCGTGCAGGTCGGGTGCTTAATTGAGGAGATTTCCGAATTTATGGAATCAATAGCGCGCGGCGCGCCGGTTGTTGCAACTTTGAAAAGAAGGGCTGACGAGTTCAAGCAAAAAGATGTTTCATGTGTTAAGACAATGGAGATGATACGGGAGAGTGAAAAGAGGAGTGTTGATACTCTCGATGCGCTCGCGGATGTTATTGTAACGTGCGTCGGCGTAGCAAGTCGAATGGGATTTGATATAGAAGGAGCATTGAATGAAGTGAATGAAAGCAACTTCAGCAAGTTTGAAAACGGAAAGCCTGTTTTTGATAAAAATGGGAAAGTGACAAAAGGCAAGGATTACTTTAAGCCAAGTCTAAAAGATTTTATAAAGAAAGAGAGTAAAAAATGAATTATGTGCCGAAAAATGTCAGCTTGTGCCGTTTTTTTACGGGGTGAACTGACATTTTTTGTCACCTTTGTTTTGGCATCTA
>ERZ773076.598-NODE-598-length-17648-cov-3.339851_pt1 | contig 17648 bp, 14 predicted proteins | sample MGYA00580613_ERZ773076 | MGnify/ENA primary metagenome ERZ773076 (study PRJEB29015, sample SAMEA2738005) | human oral metagenome | biome: human oral; feature: human-associated habitat; material: dental | place: China | collected 2057 ...
GATTGCAGAATCCACTCAGTTCCTTGTACTCCGCCTCGCCAAAAGCATCAAACTTCTTGAATAGTTCGTACTGGGACGTAATCGGCTCCTCTGATGTGTCCCAGTATGACGGCGAGTGTTTGGAAGCAAGAGTTTCCGCTTTATAGGTCTGAAACTTCGCTACATGAATACCAGCGTTCCTTGCAGCAAGCACCATGAATTTTGCAGCTTCCATCAAGGAGATATTTAGTTTTTCTGCCACATCGTAATAGTTTACGCCAATTTCTGCAATCAGCGTAAACCATCCACGTTTACACCGTTCGAGTATCGTTTCCAATCTCATCATCTCCCAAGATAATTCTCTTCACCCGTTCCATCCCCGAACGCAATTGTATCTGCAACATCAGCCTATGCATATTTTCACGCACTGCCACAGTTCGAATCAGCCAATCCAACGTATTGGTAATAAGCGACGTATCCACTTCCTTACCCAAGCCGAGATTCAAAAAGCCGTGTTCCATCTGAGCGAAACTGTGTGTCTTCTCACGTTCATTCTGCGACAGCACGATGGCAGGAACGCCCATACTCGCCGCTTCGAAAATAGATCGTCCCTGTCCCATGATGACAAGATCTGCTTCTTTCAAGTACTTCGTCACACGTGGAACATTAGGATATACAAAAATATTCCGCTCAGAACATGTGACGACGCCTTGCTCCTCATTCTTATATCCTATACCTGTGATAAAGAAGAACCGTATTCTCTCGAATCGTTGCGAATCACCCAGAATCGCGTCATAAACAAGACGGTTCAAGTTGGACGGATCTGTGCCACCAAACATGACAACGACATTTCGCACTTCTCTTGAGAACGCTTTCGGGGACTCAATCTGAAACTCATCGCGCAAACAAACATAGCGATATCCGCTATACATATTGCGTCTGGGTTCAGCCTCCTCGTAAAGAGCATTGACCACAGCATCAGCCAGCCTTGTACCTGTGCCCAAATCCTCGATCGTAACCACACGAGGCACCAAGCTCTTTAGATGTGCAACATATTCTTCCGTCGTATTCAGGCAATCGTTTACCCAGATGTCAGGCTGGAAGGATTGCACGATCGCCTCCAGTTCCTCATCACTTTCAAACGTCCGATAAGGAAGATGCGTCTCTTTGATCTTCCTTATCCCCGTCTCCGCCTTCGCATGCGTAACGATCAAGACATCGTGTTCTACCAAGGAAAACGCCAACGCGATGCAATTGTATATGTGCCCCAACCCCAATTCGACATGCCCATCTACGCGAAAGAGTATGCGCTTCCTCCTCATCAGGCTCTCCGCCAATATCCAATCGCTCGCACTATCGATATCGATGCTCTCTTTTTCATCGACCTCGAAGACAGACATCTTTTCACCGATTCGCGAGGATTCCGTCACACACGATCGCTTCGCAATCAGGAAAGCTCCTGTCTCAAGATACTGCGGCGGAAGTTCCTGCCTATTCTTGCGTTCCACATACAAAGGGCACACAACTCCGTCCGCCCCCATACCCCAAGAAAGGTGCGGTCGATTGACCACGCTGATCACCGTGTCGCAATCTTCCTGTCTCGCATATTCAATTGCTGCATCCAATGTAGAAACTTGCAAGAGCGGCGATGTGGGCTGCATGGTAACAACGTAGTCAAATGTGCATTGCAGCAGTTGCTCCGCCTGTTTCGTCGCATGATAGACCACAGGGTCGAGTGTGACCAAGTCTGCCGAGAGCCTTTCATCACGCTCTATGACCTTCACCCCATGCATCCTCGCAACGTCTGCAATTTCCGCACTGTCTGTCGTCACAAACACATCCGTAACGCAACGACTCATCTTCGCATTCTCAATTGCATAGGCGATGAGCGGCTTGCCGTTCATCAATCGAATATTCTTGCGCGGAATCCCCTTGGATCCTCCGCGTGCCGGAATCACTGCCAATATCCGCATAGTCATGCCACATTCCTTTCCTATGAAGAACAGAACTAGATGATGTGAGCCGTTCCATCTTCAAACCGCACCTTGAAATCACATTCTTCCAAAGTGCTGACCCGATGCGCGATGGAAATGATGGTGATCTGACCTTTGAACTTGAGAATCGTTTCTGTTATACTTTTTTCTGTCTCGTTATCAAGCGCCGAGGTCGCCTCATCCAAAATAAGAACCCTAGGCTGCTGGTACAACGCTCGTGCAATACCAATCCGCTGACGTTGTCCGCCCGAAAGCTTCACACCGCGCTCACCGACCACCGTTTCTAGGCCTTGCGGCTGCGTTTCTACAAACTCCATCAACTCGGCCATCTCCAAGGCTTTCCTTACTCGCGCGTCGTCAATCGCATCGGGAGACTCTCCCAGCGCCACGTTCTCGCGAATCGACGCATCAACCAGATAAATCGACTGCGGTACATAGGCGAGATTCGCCTGCCATGTACGAATATCTTGTCGGACATCCGTGCCATCGACCAGGATCACTCCATCCGTCGGCGGAAGCAATCCCAGAAGAATATCAACAAAGGTCGTCTTACCTGCACCGGATGGACCTACAATGCCGACAAAGCTTCCCTTCGGTACACGGAAATCGACTCCCGCAAGAACATCCTCCGCAATTCCAGGATAATGAAACCGGATGCCCTTCACACAAATCTCTCTCTGAAATGGCACAGGAGGCGGAGATTCTTCCAGCGCCAACGGGCGGCGATGTACCTTTCGCGCCTTAATTGCCAGAAGTTCTCTATACAACTCTTCAAAGAGAGGCATCCAAAACTTGATTCCTGTGGAAAGGCCTACAATGCGATTCGCACTCGGCATCAGGCGAAAGGCCGCCAAAGCAAGAACTCCCAGAAGCGGCACGATATCCATCGGCGCATTACCAAGAAGGAGCTTGGTAACGATAAGCAGAAGCAATGCACAAACGACCATAGCCTCAATAATTGTCTTCGGCAACTGGTTCAAAAACAAGAATTTTCGGCATGCCAGCCCATACTTCTCATAATTATCCGCAAAGTCCTGCAAAAAGAATAATTCCTTACGCATGACCTTGGTTTCTTTGATTGCACCAAGCCCTTGATTCACGGCCTGAATATAACGAACAGCATATTGGTTCTGTATCTGTGCAACCTCTCCAACACTTCGGCGAAAGGAGCGTAGCAAAGCATAGACCAATCCTCCCATGACGCCAGCCACGACGAGTGCGGTAAATGGATCTGCCATGACTAACATCAGCCAAATGCAAAAAGCTGTAACCAGTTCTGTGAGCAACTGGAACGCGGGCACAAGAATATTCGTGAAGATGATCGCACCGCCGTCTTTGACATTGCGCAGAAGCGTCGCCGTATTATGATTCAAATGAAATAAATATGGCTTGGAAAGATAATTCGCCATCAACTCTTTGGAAAAGCAAATCTGATGGGAAAGAGAAAATTTGATTTGCAAACGCAACTGCCATGCAAGATAGACATTCTTTAAGACATAAAAAACGACGAGAAGAAGTGCCAAGCTTATGATCAGTTCGGTATGGGTCCCTATGCCAATCCATCCTGCCAGCTCCGCAATCTCCACATGATGTTCCAAAAAATCCGTTTTTCCCATCAAGGAAATTAAGGGAAGGATGGCGCCAATTCCAATAGCTTCCAAAGCAGCGCCAAAAATCATGGCAATAATCAAGAAAACGCAATGCCGCATTTCTTTCGGCGTAAAAATAGAAAAAATCTTAATTAGTGATTTCACGCAAGACCCCCTTTCCTCTGTGTCAAATTCCCTTATCAAGGTTTGCAGCAAAAGCAGCTTTCTTTGCATACACAGGTAACACAAGAGTCTACAACCATTATATGTCTGCCATCCGCTTCCTGTCAATCAAAGGCAATCATCTCTCCGTCCGCATCGGATTACTCAAGAAATCTTGATACGCCAAGCGTATGCCATCTTCCAACTCCGTCTTATACTGCCAACCCAAAGCCTTCGCCTTGGAAACATCCAGGAGTTTGCGCGGCGTTCCATTCGGTTTGCTTGTGTCCCATTCGATCTTGCCTTGATAATCAACAACTTTTGCCACCAAATCGGTCAGTTCCTTTATCGTGACCTCTTTTCCCGTACCCGCATTGACCGTCTCATCGCCACTGTAATGATTCATTAAAAATATGCAGAGATCTGCAAGATCATCCACATATAGAAATTCCCTAAGCGGCGAACCGTCGCCCCAGCACGTCACAGAAGGTAATCCAGATTCCTTCGCCTCATGAAAGCGACGGATAAGGGCAGGAAGAACGTGACTGTGCTCGGGATGATAATTGTCGTTCGGCCCATACAGATTCGTCGGCATGACGGAGATATAATCCGTACCGTACTGCTTGTTGAGATATGCGCAATATTTCAGTCCCGATATCTTTGCCAGCGCATACGCTTCATTTGTCTGCTCCAGCGCTGAGGTCAGCAGACAATCCTCTTTCATCGGCTGCGGCGCCAAACGCGGATAGATGCACGATGAGCCCAAAAATTCCAGTTTCTTGCAGCCATTTTCCCAAGCTGCGTGAATGACATTCATCTCCTGCATCATATTCCGATACATGAAGTCAGCTGGAGCTTCCGAATTTGCTTGTATGCCGCCCACCTTCGCCGCTGCAAGAAAGACATATTGCGGCTTTTCTTCAGAAAAGAATTTCTCAACCTCATCCTGCCGCTCCAAATTCAATTCTTGATGCGTGCGTGTAAGGATATTCGTATAACCCTGTTTTTCAAGCTCGCGACAAATCGCAGATCCAACCATACCACGATGCCCTGCCACATAGATTTTTGCATCCTTCTCCATCCCGAAACCTCCCTCCAAGGCTCTTATTTCCCGTATTTCTTCATATCAGCCTGAACCATCATACGGACAAGCTCTGGAAATGACACCTTGCGTTGCCACGCAAGCTCCTTCTCTGCCTTCGAGGGGTCGCCCCAGAGGAGTTCGACCTCCGCCGGACGGAAATAACGCGGATCGACATCGACGAGCAACCGCGCTGTCTTCACATCGTACCCCTTCTCCTCTGCGCCCTCACCACGCCATTCGATCTCAATACCCACTTCACGGAAAGCAAGCGTCGCAAACTCACGCACGGTATGCGTCTCATTCGTCGCAAGCACATAGTCATCCGGCTTATCATGCTGAAGAATGCGCCACATGCCCTCGACATAGTCACCTGCAAATCCCCAATCACGCTTTGCATCAAGATTGCCAAGCGAGAGCTTCTCCTGCTTACCTGCGAGAATTCGCGCAACCGCGATTGTAATCTTGCGCGTCACAAACGTCTCACCGCGACGCGGCGACTCATGATTAAAAAGAATCCCGTTTACAGCAAACATATCATAAGATTCACGATAGTTCTTTGTAATCCAAAAGCTATAGAGTTTCGCTGCACCATAAGGAGATTTTGGATAAAAGGGCGTCTTCTCGCTTTGCGGCGCGGTATCCGGAAGACCGCCAAAAAGCTCTGAGGTCGACGCCTGATAGAAGCGTGCATCCGGCTTACACTGACGAATCGCTTCTAAAATGCGAATCGTGCCGACACCTGTAGCCTCTGCTGTATATTCCGGCACCTCGAACGATACTGCTACATGGGACTGTGCAGCAAGATTGTATACTTCATCCGGTTGAATTTCTTGAATCAAACGATGCGCGTTGCTCGAATCGGTCAGATCGCCATAATGCAGGAAAATATGTCCATCATGCTGCTTATTCGACAGGATGTCATCAATACGCTCCGTGCAAGGTGTACTGTGGCGACGAATCACACCATGAACTTCATATCCCTTTTCAAGCAGAAGTTCTGTTAAGTAAGAACCATCCTGTCCTGTGATTCCCGTAATCAATACCTTTTTCATTATAGCAGCATCCTCTCTTTAGATTAAAGTCAACTAATATAACCGATTTAAATACCCTCAGATTTCTTCCTCATAAATCCTCCGAGCATACGAGGCTACAAAAACATTATTACGCTTTCCATGCTTCTCTTTCCATGCAACCAATGCCGTTTTAGTCAAACTATGCGTGCCGCTTCCACTAAAAACGATGCGGTATAAAAATTCATATCCTGACAAAGACGGCTTGATTGCCTGTTCTGCCTTTTGTATCTGCGAAATAGCATCTTCTGTATGTCGTGGTTTACTCACAGCCATCATCCTGTTCCTCAGAATTCAACCGTGCCTCTATCATCCGGTCGAGTTCAGCATTAATTTGATCAGAAGCCTCATCAATCAATTCATTTCGAACAAACCCTTCGTATAAGCCATCTTCTAACTTCCCTCTGCATATGTGCCACACCGAAGTTTTCTCCCTAAACAAAAATGTTTCTTCACAAAAGGAAAATTCTTTCATAACAGCCTTAGGCACTCTGCTTGCATAAAGCAAGTTGTTAAACGCTCCCAAAATATACGGACTATGCGTCGTGACAAAAACCTCATTTCCACCATTGCCGAAAATACCCAATGCTTCTGCTATCTTTTTTTGTGCCTCTGGAAAAAGATGCGCTTCGAGTTCTTCTACAATAAGGAAAACTTTCCTGCGCTCCAACAGATAATAATATAGGAGATTGAAAATCCAAACCGTTTCTTGCTGCCCTGATGATGCATAATTAATTTTAACATACTTACGGGAATCCTCCGCTAACCTCAGACGTTCTTCGCCTCGGTCGTAAACGTATCGCCCACACAGAACATCGTCCATGCGGCACTGAAGTGATTTTAAGACTTCATGATCCACTCGGTCTTGCGTCGTATGAAGTTTTTCCCGGAGCATCCCACGTGTTCCCTCTCGAAATGCGGATCTATGGGATAACGTCAATCGAATATAGCTTCTCATGCAATAATCCAGCGCACGATCATCTGCATCCATCATGGCAGCCAACTGATCGGTTAAAACGGTTGTAAGACTCCTGCCTGCTGGAATGTAAATAATTTCATAGGCATCAGCAAAAACAGTCTGAATTTCCTTCCTCAGATTCTCTCTGCGCTCTTCCTGATCCCATACATATTCATCACTTGTATTACGCTCGTATTTTTCTACCAAGTCACGCAACGGTTCTCCAAGCGATACTTTGACAAAATTCCGATATGTATGATTGCGATCAGGTTCCAAGTATATTTCCAGTTTCATGCGCGATGTATAAAAATACTCCAGCCTCATTGTATTATCCATAGACCACGACGAACCAAAAATACGCAAGAATTTGCTTCGTATTCGCTTTTCCAAACTGTCTATCATATTGTCCGAATAATCTTCTGGCGAAGGGCGTCTCGTGATTTCTTCGTACACATCCGTCTTAAGCGTCCGGAAAAAATATATAGCCTTTGCCAGCGTACTCTTTCCAGATGCTTGCGCACCCGTGAGAATTGTAAATGCGTTTACATCAATATCGCACTTCCGGATAGGCCCAAGATTCCTTATTTTTATTTTTGGCACGATGAATCACCCCGTTGTTTTCCTTTCTACTCTCCCGCACCAACGACAAAACTCATTCGTGCATTGATGTTGCTGCCACTTGTACCGCACCTTATAAAAACGTGAAATTAGAGTCCACACCTTTTTACAGAAAGAAAAATATGCCGATTCGTTTCAAGCAAATCCTTCCAACACCTGTCGCCTATGCCATATACTTCAGAACATCGAGCGATACCACCACATAAGACTGCGCTGTAAAATTCAAGACATATATGTTCAGCCCTCACGCAAAGCGACATAAGGTGCTTTTACGTCCATTTCCTACAACAGCGTCATCAAAGATGCACACTGTGCATATATCCTCACGCTTTACAGAAGCCTAACCAAATAGATCTGAGCCCTTCGGACTCGACCTCTTGGGATTTCATGGTAACTTCATCGGGTTGGTTATCAATATTCTCCGTACAAAACGTACTGTGGAGACGAACCGCACCATGGAATTCATATCCTCTTTTAAGCAAAAGTTACATTAAATAGGAAGCATCCTGTCCTGTGCTTCCCGTAATCGATGTTTTTTTATTATAGCAACGTCCTTTCTTAGAATAAACATTTACGCAAGCTTATTCATAAACTATTATACACTAGTTACACATAAATTATTTATTACCCAATAGTTCATATATTTTATCCATAACCATATCTACCGTTATATGTTGCATACAAATAGGATTACGACATTTCGATTCAAATCCTAAACTAATGCATGGTTGACAAGTTTCTCCTGAAAATACAACCTTCGCACATGCGCTAAGTGGTCCCCATCGTTTTATAGAAGTAGCTCCATGCAAAGCTACCAACGGAACACCTACCGCAGCAGCATAATGCATGATTCCTGTATTAACCGACACTACTATTCGAGCATACTGTAAGACACTCGCCATCTGTTTCAAATTATATTTCCCAGCTATATTTTCTACTTTTACGCCTTTTTGTTCAAGCCGTACCTTGATTCGTTCAGCAGATAAATAATCTAGAGAACCTCCGCTAAGCAATATTGTATATCCATAGCACTGAGAAATTCGTTCTCCTAACTCTTCCCAATTTACCTCATCCCATTTACGTTGCTGTTCCATAGCACCACCAGGATAAGGATGCAATACTACATAATTTCCATTTTTACGTATGTGCTCTGATGTTCTCAAATCCGGAAGCAAACCCAATATAGGAATATTAACTGCGCGTAAGATATTTCTATAATTATCAATTTCATGCAATTCATCAGAATGCATAACTTGAGCATCATAAATATAATGGCGATACGTATCGAAACGCTTAAACCCCACTCGGAAAGATGATCTCGCTGCCCATGAAATTAGCCCATTAATTCTGGGCCATGATCCAAAATCAAATACAACATCAAAAGGAGGAAGCCGCCATATCTTAAAAAGCGAATAAATCGGTCTACCCATTCGAAAAAGAACGATCTCATCAACATCCGTAAAGTTTTTTACCATTCCCACATTGCTATTGGAACAAATCACGGTTAAATGGCTATTAGGATATGCAGATTTCAATTCAGCAATCATTGCACCAAGAAGAATTGTATCTCCTATTGCAGCGGTTTTAATCAAAGCCATGCGTAATGGGAATTTACCATCCATCACAGGACACTTTCGTCTCTTTTGAACAAATCCCAATAAAAATAACAAGGGACATCCTATCCAAAAATCAAGTTTTTTCATTACCACGTTATTGCGTTCTTTCATTGGAGTTCCTTTCAGCCATCATCAAGCCAAGCCCTTCTGGAATTTCCCCTTCATTAAAGACGCGCGAATAAACTGAAATCTATCAGATTGATGTCGGTCTTTCATCCAATCAAGGAGACAACGCAAACAGATACGCCAACCCAGATATGCCTAATTTATCAATGCTTCCTTATTATGGTTTTTATTACAGATTTTAATTCACAATACTGCTCATATAAATAGGTAACCAGCGCATACGATACACCAAAAAAAGAAGCATACACACGAAACCGCTCATAAGATCTAAAATAATTGTCTTTATTTTCTCCGGAAAAGCCTGGTACATCATACTTAGCTATGCAAGCCGGTATATACTCAATTCTATTTTCCGTATGTGCCCAGAAATTTAAATTCATGTAGTAATCTGCCAATACATTATATCTCAGATTATTAAGCCCATACTCTATAAACTTTTTTCTTTTATAGAATATTGCTTGTTGACATATGTTTTTAAAACAAAGCTTATACTTATTAAATTCACCATCATATAAGCGCCCTTCCCATAATACGTTTCCATAAATAAAATCTGGATATTCATGATCTTTTATAAAAGCACAAACTTTATTCAATATTTCTGCCACCAAGACATCTCCTGCCTGCAGAAAATAAACATATCGTCCTGAAGCCCTCATCACACCTTTATTTTGAGCGTCATATATACCGGAATCAGATTCGGAAATAAAAATATCTATATACTGTTTATATCGATTACATAAAGAAACTGTTAAGTCCCTTGATTTTCCATCAACCACTATATATTCAATAAAATTTTCATTACCAATCTTATTCCTCTTGACACTTTCCAGTGTCTTTCGGATACTCTCTTCTGCATTATACGTCACCGTAATGACTGAAATAATATATCGCTCTTGACCCATATATGCTATCAACTCCATACTATTAATTTACCTTATACGAGAAAAAAGATGTATAGCTGTCAAAAGAGCAACATTAACAATCAAACCCCTAAGCATGCCCTCTAAGGCCAGAATTGGATCGGTCAGATAGGAACAGGCAGACGTATATATACCAATAAAAAATATAAAGCAATATATATTGAATTGAACTTTCTCTATCAATTTTCTTATCACCCCTCCTATCAAACAACCCATACAAAAAGCAAATATCCCTCCTCCAAAATATCCAAACCCTAACAACTCGAAAATATTATGCCTCAAATTAGGTCCAGATGAACTATCTGCTATTCCATATACCAGATTCACCATTTGATTTCCCACAGCATCATAATGATCTGGAAGCGGAACAATTTTTAAAAAAGATAATATGGGCGCAATCAAACTAAATATGTCATTATTATTTATCAATTGTTGGATGACAATGCCACCAGCGCCATAGGCATAAGCAAATCCATCTCCATAACCAACCAGTCTTTGTCCCAGCTGAATCATGGCACCCTCAAACCCATCATAGATATTGTAATACAACAATGTACTTATTGCACCTGTAACGGCCAAAAAAAAGAGATTTATATATATTCTTTTATAATTAATATCTTCCATTCCATGTAAAAACCGATACATTCTATAAAAAAATAACCCTGTAGCAAAACTCAAAGCAAAACCTTTACTCCCACCTGATGCCAATATTAAAAAGATACCAAATCCAAGAATAATACTCTCAATCTTATGCCCCGAATAAAACCGATCATACAAAAAGGGGATCACTACCACAAGAAAATAATGTGACATAATGTTTAGAACCCCTCCAGTTGCCGCAGCCTTAACATGATTCTCTGCAGCAAGTCCGACACCATTTTGCAAGATAGAAATAATACTAAACAAAAAAAACAACGTTATATAAACTGCATATATAGTTGTTTTTCTATCATCAAAGGTCGCATCATACTTTACATTTCGGATTTCGCAGAATTTTATATTCTTTTTCGAAACAAGCAAAAATCCCATCCAAAAAGCAACTTCTGTATAAATAAAATCATAAAAATATACGTCATCTTGAATAAGATCCATATAATACATAAAAAAAATCGTGCTAGTAGCAAAAATTGCTCCTGCAACTTGAATAATGAACGGATCAAAGAAATCCCAAAAAATCCGCTTTATACAAAAAAAATATATACCAGAAACTAGTACGCATAAGGCAATATAAGCATCTATATTGTCAGGGAGATATGCCAAGATCTCTATCAAGCCACTATTTATTCCCATCTCATTTCAACTCCATTTTTCCCATACGGTTGAAAAAAAAATCTTTTATACCTCTTATTACATATTGGAATTTTTTCTTCCTGTTTTTCTCGAAGAAAAAAACAGCCACCATCATAAATGTTAGATTCTTCAAATAAGAAAACTCAACCAATGTTGCATAAGGATGCTTACAAATTACATATAAACAATTCCTGACCATATAATATCTCCGAGACGGCGAATGGTTCGTCACAAATTTAGTAATCCCAAAAATACTAATTGGTTGCTTCTCTCCTAAATGATGAACCAAAGAAACAGTATTACACTGAACAATCAAAAACTTATTTCTTGTTGCCCTATAGCAAAACTCATGGTCAACCTCATCAATAAAAAGCGATTCATCAAATCCACCAATCGCAATAGCTTTACTTACAGAAACTATACTGCCAGATGTTATCACTCTTTTTTTTAACTGATACTTTTCCGATGTCTTTTTCCCATCGAAATAAGGCGCATAGATTATCACACGGTCATCCATATAATCCTCTATCGCTTCAATATAATGGGAAAAATCTTCCTCTAAAAATTTGCTATCTTGATCCATCATCAGTAAGTATTCATATTCATGAAAATTTTTCAATGCATAATTTAGCGCATAAGCTACACCTAGATTTTTACAAAATGATACATAGTATATCTTCTCCTTAAACCCGAATCTTTCTATTTCCTGTTTTAGCCGTTGATCTTTATTATTATCAAAAATCAATAATTTATCCAATCCCTCTATATAAGTACTGATATTTTCAAAAAACGACTCACCTTGATGATATGCCGTAACTACTCCTACTAAACGCATTTCTTTTCTCCCGAATAAAACGTTTGAAGACCACCATGATTACAAGAAACCACTTATAATTTTTCTTATAAAAAAACCACAAAAACGCTTTAAGAAATCCCTTTAATGAAGCTTCTGCAACGAAACATCTCTGTGCCGGATACCGAGAGTAAAATTCAGCGATGGTTCGATAAATATCCGAGATGGATAATTCATCTTCTTCAGAGTAACTCATATAATTTAATAAGTAAATAAAAGCCCTTTGAACAATCTCATCCCATCGGTTCTTATCTATCATCAAAGCGTCAAATACATCTCTTTCGTATTCCAAAAGTTTATATGTCGCTTTAATCTGAGGAAGACGAAACTTATGCGATGCAGAATCCGTATATACAACATGATTATAATATACCTTCGTATTCACGACCATGCATCCAAGCCTTAAATAAAGCTGATTACACAAAACAATATCCTCATGACCATTTTTGAAACTCGTATCAAAATACAGATCATGCTGAATCAAAATCTTTTTCCTTATCAGCGCATCCCAAACAAAAATCAATTTATTTTGGTAAAACAAATCCATGTACTCCGTGGTTTTATTATGAGGCTCTATCACTTGGCTTATACATGATTCCTCATTGGCGAAATCACATGCCTTTCTTTCAGGAACGAACTCGTACCCGAATTTCACCAAGTCTGCATCTGCGTCCTTGGCTATCCTGTAATTATCTTCCAATAAATCTCTATGCATGACATCATCATTGTCTATGAAAGCGATATATTCGCCTTTTGCTTCTTTTATTCCTAGATTTCTTGCAACACAAATCCCCTCGTTCACCTTATCATAAACCCTCACTCGGTCGTCTTTCTGCGCGAATCGTTGGCAGATTTCCAAACTGCGATCTTGAGAACCATCATTCACTAAGATCAATTCAAAATCATCAAAACTTTGATTGATGACACTCTCAATTGCTCGATTCAAATACATTTCAGCATTATAAACAGGCATGATTACAGATATAGATACGCCATCCGTTTTCATGTTTTTTGTACCCTTCCCGATAAGTATCGATAAAACAATCGTTTGAGCAAACTCTTCGCTAGCAGCCTCACATTATATCTATCTGTCTGTGGATATGAACCACCGCTTAGATCCTCATACCTTTGATAAATTTCTTTATTATCCATATTGCAATTAGGATTCAAGAACCACCATCTACTCCATGGTTTGGGATGACTCGCAAAATGCAACAGCTTTGCATCCACGCAACGAATATGCCTCATGTCAATGCAATTATAAATAGGCGACAAATAGAGGACTTCATCCTTAAACAATATATTCAATACATCTTGATCTTCAAACTGAATCCTTTTTCCATAATTCCGGATGATATCCGTTGCCTTCTCAAAAACATTCAATTCTGCCCAATGTTGAAGATCAATCAATAAAACGCCGGCATTGAAATATTTATGTTCCGGAAGAAATCCCAAGGCAACATTCCTTCTCTTCTTCATGATTTCCATATCCGGCACAGCCGCAACCGCATGATGCTGCAAATCAAGAGACAACAATTCATCCAAGCTACCGTTGCAAATAATGTCCGCATCGACATAAAGCAATCGAGACGCATCCCTTATACAATAAGGTAAAAAGAACCGAAAATATGTAGCGATCGATATATCTTGATGAAACATGGGAAAGTCAGCAAGACTTTCTACATTGATAAAATAAATGCTGACTCTGATGTTGTATCGATTCACAGTATTTCTGATCCTGTTTATATTCACATCTTTTATAGTATTCGTAATAACATGAAAGTGTATAGCCTTTTGTCTATTATTCTCACAAAAGGATATCATGGATGCTATCATATATCTTACATAATTATCGTCCACACCGAAGCCAATATCTACAACATCATTCGGGGAAAAGTGCGGGTTTTCAAGATGGATTTCTTTTTGGAGATGCTCGTGAATCGTATTGCTGTTCATATTTCCTCCCAAATGGTAATAACGCAACTAGATACTACACAGATAATGAATCATCCTTCTAAAAATAGGATGATTCATTATCTGTTCGATGCAAAAGCTTTTCTGCCTCTCTGCAAACACACTATAGGGCAATTATTCCAGATAAACTTTTCGCATTAACTGTGAGGAAAATCTGCATAAACTCAGGCCACGAGCCTCCATCAATATGCACCTTTTCCAGTAAACACGGTTTTCACCGTTTTAAACAAATATACCAAATCAATCCAAATCGACCAATTCCTCACATACCACGTATCCATGGCGACGCGCTCTTCATAAGTTGTATCGCTGCGCCCGTTCACCTGCCACATGCCTGTGATACCTGGCGGCACCATATAATACTCGCGAATGTAGTCGCCATATCGCTCGATTTCTTTTGTGACAATGGGACGCGGACCGACGAGGCTCATATCGCCCATCAGGACATTCCACAATTGCGGCAGTTCGTCGAGACTTGTCTTTCGCAAGAATGCGCCAAGCTTTGTGACACGCGGATCGTTCGTAAGTTTAAAAGATTCTTCCCATTCTTTTCTGGCTTCTGGGTTTTCTGCAAGATATTCTTCCAAACGCTTCTGCGCATCGGGCACCATGGATTGAAACTTGTAGCAAGGAAAGAGCTTACCGCCCTTTCCCACACGGCGGTGGGCGAAAATAATTCGTCCTTTATTGTCAATTCCCACCACTATGGCCAGAAGAAGCAGGATAGGCAAAATCAGCAGACCACCGCTGATCGTGGCTGCTAAATCAAAAAGTCTCTTTGCCCAACGGTTTCTCCGACGCGCGAGATTGTTTCGGATATGGAGCATGAATACCTTTTCGGTGAAGAACGGTTCCACGCCCACGTTGCCTAGCGGAAGCATCATGAGATCAGGCACGAAGGAGATATCGCGAACAAAGGGCTGAATCCGTGCGATCAGCTTCTCCAAACGACATGAATCCATGCCAGGCGCCGTGATGATCACTGTCTTGATTCCTGACGCGCGGATGATTTCCGACGCATCTGCCAATGTTCCCATGAGTAAAAATTTCTGTGGCAATTTCTTCGAAATCGGATCATCGTCAAGAATGCCTACGATTTCATATCGATAGCCCAAATCCCCTTCAAAAAAATCCAACGCCTGCTCTGCCGTCTTTCCTGCACCTATAAGGATAATAGGTTTTCGTAAAAAACCTGTCCTTTTCAAGAACTTCATGACAATATAACGCGAAGCATAGACATTGAAAAGTGCCAGACAGCCAAACAGAACGACATAAAGCCTTGAGGCCAAAAGACTCGCCTGCAAGAAATAAAGCACGATGATACAGGTAATGAGCGCATAGAAGACAGCGTAGAAAATTTGCCGCACCGTCTCAAGAATTGGCTGCATCTTCGTATACGTCTGCGCCATGCCAAGAAAAGCGATAAACAGCAAAGGTATCCAGAAGAATATATAGGCATTTGCAATATGATAAGAATCCCCTACAAAGAGCCCATAGAGATCATGTAGGTCAAAAGCAACCTTCTCTGCAAGCAAAATGGCAATATAATCAAAGACAATAAAAAGAAGAGGGGCGCAGATTCGTCGAATGGTCGCCGGTAACCGTAAACGCATATTCGTCGAATCCCCCCTCTTCGTTTCCATCAAAAGACCGTCAAAGGATGCCTCCGTTCAAACTCATGCCGCCCGTTTGTAAAGGAGCAATCCATATCCCATAGACAGAAGCACGCCAATGGCAAAGCCGATCGCAGCAATCAATTTCTTTCGCGGTGCGACAGGCTTATCCACATCTGGCAGATTTGCCTGGTCAACAATCTGGATGTCCATGCTGTCCATCGCCTCTTGAATCTTGCTCTGCTCGCTCTGCTTAACAAGATTCAGGTAAACTTCTCCCTTAATCTTCACATCGCGCTCAAGTGCCATATATTCCAAAACATCGTTGGGCATATCTCCAATATTTTTTTCCTTTTTGCTGCGAAGTTCCTTGAGTTTCCCCATCTCAGCTTCTGCGACAGAAGCTTTCACGGCCGCTAAAGCATGACTTTTCAAAAGCTCTGACTGCGTCGGATTGAGCGTTGCGGCATTTGAGTCGACACTCGCGACAACCTCCGCCTTGAGGCTTCCTTGCAGTTGCTGCAACTCGCTCTTCGCCTTCTGCACGTCTGGATGCTTGTCGGTATAGTGCTGCTCAAGACCCACGAGTTCCACCTGCTTCGCAATAATTTGATCTCGGATTTTCTGCACGACAGCGTTATCAGAAATATTATATGCCCTGCTCCTCATCTTCTGTTCCGCAAGTTTCGCTTCGGCCGCATCAAATTCCGCTTGTGCGGACTTCTGCTGCACCTCGGCTTCGCTGATCGCCTTGTCAAAAACAGCCAGTTGTTCAATCGCTGCCTTGACCTGTTCATCGGGGCTGTATATTTTATGCTCCTTGCTGAAGGCTGCCAGCTTCTGCTCAGCCTCTTCCGACTCCTGCTTGCTTTCCGCAATGCGCTTATCAAGAAACTTCACGAGCAAGGACTGCGTCTCTTGATTCATATCCGTCTGCATGAGGAGAAAGTTATCGACGACAGCTTGCGAGATCATCTGTGCCTCTTCTGGATTTTTCCCTCGCGCACTAACCTCGATAAGATTCGTTCCCTTGGTGTTTTTAATATCAAGGTAGGCTTTTGCAAAAGCTTTCGCATCCGGCTTCTTACCATCTTCAAAAGACATGCTATCAATAACAGGTTCAAGTACCGTACGCGTCTTCATCAACTCTATGTAATTCATCGTCGACGACGATGCCGATCCACTCCCTATACCCAGCATCGCCATTGCTGAAGCAGCACCCGAAACATCAATCTTGCCAGAGTTTCGCGTCTGCACGAGCGTGGTAGATTCATACTGCTTCGGCAACACAAAAGCAATCACTACCGCCACCGCCGTGCACGCGAACACGATCGTTGTCACGACCTTCCAACGCGCAGCCATGGTATGAAAAAGCTTCGAGAGGTCAATCGTATCCTCATTTTGTTCCATTGCAGCTTCTCTCCTAATTCACGAAGTTAGTCCGTCAAAGATTTATACAGCGCCCACACGTTGATATACGGCAAAATATCTTCTTGGAATTTGATGCCATTTGTCGCCGGCACATAGACGATGTCTCCATCTTCAAGGAAAACATTTTGTGTAATGTCATGCTCCTTCACATAGGCCTTCATGTTCAGCATACGGTAATACATCACATTGTCGCGCACGCGGATGACTTGGATGCGCGTGCTGCGCCCCCGATTTGTCCAACTGCCAGCACTTGCCAGGGCAGCATAGGCATTCATATTGTCAGCATCCATCTCCTGAATGCCAGGCTTTGTCACGTCACCCATGACGTAGACCTTGCGCTTTCCATATTTCGTGACGAAGATCGAGATATC
>ERZ773076.600-NODE-600-length-17580-cov-4.341626_pt1 | contig 17580 bp, 15 predicted proteins | sample MGYA00580613_ERZ773076 | MGnify/ENA primary metagenome ERZ773076 (study PRJEB29015, sample SAMEA2738005) | human oral metagenome | biome: human oral; feature: human-associated habitat; material: dental | place: China | collected 2057 ...
GGAGTAGTTGCTTTACAAGTTACATTTTGTACAGCAGCTGTATCAAAAGCTCCTCTTTCTATTCTTTGCAAAGAAGCAGGTAATACTACATCTCTTAATCCAGAAGATCTAAAAGCACCACCTTCTATTACTTTTACAATAGGCATTTCAACAGTAGCTAATTTAGAACAACCCATAAAAGCATCTTGGTCTATTACTTCTACATTCATCAAATTAACACTTATAAGATTTTTTTGGTCTTTTAAGGCTTCTCTTCCTAATTTTTTAGCGTTAGCAGGTAATGTAACGTGAGAAGGCAATGTAACACCTGATCTTACAGTAGCTACACCCTCATTATTTACATCAAAATAGTTATCAGGAATTCATCCCCCAAAAACAAGATGACACAAGAAAGGATCACACCAAACCAGCACGACGCCTGGCCGGAAATTGAGGCGCTGCTACATCGATTCGCAGACATGGGCATCGCTCAGGCGGTGGATTATGAGAAGTACTACCTCTACTCCCTGATCGCCCATTCGACGGCCATTGAGGGGTCGACGCTGACGGAGCTGGAGGCGCAAATACTCTTCGACGAGGGCGTGACGACTGGTGGTAAGCCACTCATAGATCATTTGATGAATGACGACCTACGCATGGCCTATGAGCAGGCACAGACGGAGGCGGTGCGCCGAACAGCTATCACGCCGACGTTCTTGCGGATGCTGAATGGGATACTGATGCGGCGCACCGGGAGTGTGCACCACGTCGCTGCGGGCACGTTCGACTCGTCGCGAGGTGACTACCGCCTGTGTGGCGTCACGGCGGGTGTCGGCGGACGGTCGTATATGAACTATCAAAAGGTGCCGGTACGGATAGAGGCGCTCTGCAAACGACTTCAGGAACAAATGAAAATGACCGGCGTCAACACCCTCCGCGCGCAGTATGAGCTGAGTTTCACGACCCATTTGGAACTGGCCACTATCCACCCGTGGGTAGACGGCAACGGTCGTACGGCACGCCTGCTGATGCACTACATCCAGTTCTACTACGGTCTCTTCCCCGTGAAGATCCTTCGTGAAGATCGTGGCGCATACATCGCATCCTTGCGACAATCGCAAGAGGAGGAAAATGTGGACTGCACGCCCTTCCTCACCTTTATGACCGACCGACTGCGGGTGTCGCTCAAAAGTGAGATAGAGCGAGCGGAGCATGGGTAAAGAGTCGAGAATAGGGGGAGGCGTTTGCACGGTGCTGCATGCGCCTCCCTACTTTTGCGGCCTCACCGAACAATGCATCAATAATGGATAGTAATATGGATAAGCAACAACAGAAACTCGTTTTGTATAACACCCTCACGCGCCGGAAGGCGGAGTTTGAGCCCCTCCACGCGCCACATGTGGGCATGTATGTCTGCGGACCCACCGTCTACGGCGATCCGCACCTCGGCCACGCCCGGTCGGCCATCACCTTCGACATCCTCTTCCGCTACCTCACCCACCTCGGCTACAAGGTGCGCTACGTCCGCAACATCACCGACGTGGGCCACCTCGAGCACGACGCCGACGAGGGCGAGGACAAGATCGCCAAGCGTGCACGCATCGAACAACTCGAACCGATGGAGGTGGTGCAACACTACACGCGCCGCTACCACCGCGCAATGGAGCTGCTAAACGTGCTCCCGCCCAGCATCGAGCCGCAGGCCTCGGGCCACATCATCGAACAGATGGAGCTCGTCAACCGCATCCTGGCCAACGGCTACGCCTACGAGAGCGAAGGATCGGTCTACTTCGACGTGGCGCGATACAACCAAGACCACCGCTACGGCATCCTCTCCAACCGCAACGTCGACGAGCTGCTCAACACCACTCGCGAGCTGGACGGGCAGACGGAGAAGCGTAACCCCGTCGACTTCGCCCTCTGGAAGCGCGCCGCACCGGAGCACATCATGCGTTGGCCATCGCAGTGGGGCGAGGGCTTCCCGGGCTGGCACTGCGAATGCACCGCGATGGGCCGCAAGTACCTCGGCGACCATTTCGACATTCACGGCGGCGGCATGGACCTCATCTTCCCCCACCACGAGTGCGAGATCGCGCAAGCCGTAGCCGCCGAGGGCGAGGAGCTCAAGAAAATACCTTCTCCCTCGGCGTGGCTTTCTCTTTCTAAAAAAGTTTAATTAATACCGATATTTTATGAGTAAAAGAATTCTAACACTCAGCCTTGTAGCCACTACGCTACTATTCTCTAATTGTTCAAAAAACGAAAACAATGAGAATCCTGCTCCTGCTCCCGCACCTACGGAGCTTACACATGCTAATGTGATAAAAAACGTAACCCTTGAGGTGATCGTAGCCACTTATAAAGATATGGACGAAAAAGCCCAACTCCTCAAAGATGCAGTATATACTTTCAATAACCAATCTACTGAGGAAAACCTTACCAAGGTAAAACAAGCATGGGCGGCTACTCGCCAGGCTTGGGAACAATCCGAAGGTTTCCTCTATGGGCCTGCTTCCAACAAGTCTTTAGACCCTGCTATGGACTCTTGGCCGGTGGATAGTCAGGAAATCGCCAACATTATCAATGGTACCTCAGAGTTCTTTAACAAAGATATTAATGAAGATGGGGTGATAAACGATGAGGATAAAAAAATCACGGTAGATGTGATCACTCACAATGCAGAGACCCGTGGTTTTCACCTTATAGAATATCTCGTATGGGGACCCAATGGTAACAAAACAGCCGATCAAGTCACCGCTCGTGAAAAAGAATACTTAGTGGCTGCCACCCAAGACCTTAAGGGAAATACCAATACCTTATACGAAGATTGGAGTGCTGACAAAGGAGGTTGGGCTAACCGTTTCCTTAATACAGGTGACCAAAAAGATAACAAGGCATTCCCTTCTTACGGAGCTGCTTATGGTCAATACGTAGAAGGTATGGTGGAAATTGCCAATGAGGTTACTGCTACCAAAATCAATGACGCTTTTAACCCTTCTGGTACGCCTGATATTAGCAAGGAAGAATCTCGCTTTAGCAACAACTCTACTAAGGACTTTGCTGATAATATTCGCAGTATCCAAAATGTATATTTAGGCCAATACCAAGGTAAAAAAGGATTGGGCTTGAGCGATGCTGTAGCTAAAGAAAATGCTGCCTTGGATACCAAAGTGAAAACAGCTATCACCGAAGCTATCCAAGCCATTGAGGCTATGGGCGTATTCTCTAAGGCTATTTTTGATGACAAAGCAAAAGTAACAGCAGCGCAAGAAAAAGTAGCAGCTCTTAGAGACCTCTTAGACAGTGAGCTAAAAGCTTATGTATTGACTTTAAAATAAGTAAAAAATACTTTCTAAGAAGAGGGCTGTCAAAAGAGCACATCTTTGGCAGCCTCTTTTATCCTAATTAAAATGCTGATAATGAACACAACAAATAAAACACTAAAAATCACTGCGCTATCATCGTTTTGCCTTTTGGCCTCTTGTACTCTTGATGATAGTGATGAATACATATATCCTGAGAACTTGCCTGATATCTCCAATAGAGTTATGGCTGGGGGAGAAACTACCTATATGCTGGCCAATACTTTCTCCTATAGTACCCCTGCACTGAACCTTACCCCTGAGCAGAACGATAGGCATATGGAGGGTGACGCTATGTTTGAACAGACCTTTGTCTCCAATCCTGCACCTAACTTCGGAGGCTTAGGGCCTATCTTCAATAGTAATTCTTGTATCAGTTGCCACCCTGGCGAGGGTCGTGCGCCTTTCCCTGATGACTTGGTACGCTCTCGTGGTTTCTTTATGCGAGTGAGTCTCCCTGGAGCAGATGCCCATGGTGGGCCACTATCCGTACCTGGGTTAGGTACCCAAGTGCAAAACCGTGCTATCTCTGGCTTTCGCCCTGAAGGACGTTTTGGGGTAACTTATACGGATATTGTAGAAACTTTTAAGGACGGTACTCAGGTGGTACTCAAGAAACCTAACTATACCCTTACTGGGGTTACCGCAACCATACCTGCCGATATACTCATCTCTCCTCGTACCAGTATGCCTGTCTATGGCTTGGGTCTGTTGGAGTTTATCCCCGAAGCAGACCTCTTGGCCGCTGAAGATATAGAGGATAAAAACAAAGACGGCATCTCTGGGAAAGTCAATCGTGTATGGGACGAGGCTAACCAACGTATGGCAATTGGCCGTTTTGGGTGGAAAGCCAATACGGCTTCTCTCTTGGACGAGGTAGCGGGCTCCTTCTTAGGGGACTTGAGCGTTACCAACCCTTATCACGGCTACCAAGTAGAATTGGGTCATGGGCAAGTGGATTCCGATGATGGTAGAGACGACGAACCTGAGATGACCAAAAAACAGGTAGATGACACCGCTTTCTACCTCCAAACTCTTGCTGTGCCAGCAGCCCGTAATCTTAACAAACCTTCAGTACGCAATGGCTCCCGTATCTTTGAGGGTATCGGTTGTGCTAAGTGTCATACACCTAAGCAGCGTACCTTGCAGGCACCTATTAGTGCCTTGGCTAACCAGACCTTCTACCCTTATACTGATATGCTCTTACACGACATGGGGGAAGATCTTGCCGATGGTCGTCCTGACTTCTTGGCCAATGGTCGTGAATGGCGTACTCGTCCGCTCTGGGGTATCGGTCTGCAAGAATTGGTAAGCGGACATACCCACTTTATGCACGATGGTCGCGCTAAGAACATCACCGAAGCTATCCTTTGGCATGGTGGAGAAGCATTCCGTGCCAAAGAAATCTTTAAAAAACTCTCTAAAAAAGATAGGGAAGACCTGCTTGAGTTCCTTAATTCTATTTAGTTCTCATAGGTCAGTAGTCGGAGGTCAGTTTCAAGCGCTGACCTCTGATATTACTGACCTCTGATAGCTGAAAAAAAATTTGTTTATATGTATGAAATGTTATATATTTGCACAAAATTTAGAAACCATTAGCCATTAACCATTAGTTACTAATCGTTGGTTAGTGGTCATTAACAATCAATCATTAACAATTGCTATGGATCTTTTTTTGAGCATCTTTCCTATTGTGCTACTGATTTACCTTATGGTAAAGCGCAATGCTTTCCCTTCGTATGTAGCGCTCCCACTGATAGCAGGTTTGGTATATCTGCTACAGATGTTTTACTTCAAGAATGAGTTTGTATTACTCAATGCCAATATCGTTTCGGCGATTATCTCGGTATTTACCCCTATTTCAGTAATTTTCGGGGCAGTATTCTTCAACCGTATGATGGAAACCTCTGGGGCTATGAATACACTCCGCCAGTGGCTGGGCAACATCAGCCCGAATCCTGTAGCACAGTTGATGATTATCGGCTGGGCTTTTGCTTTTATGCTTGAAGGGGCCAGCGGCTTCGGTACTCCTGTGGCTATTGCGGCACCTATCTTGGTAGGACTTGGATTTAAGCCCATGCAGGTGGTTATGCTCGCTTTGGTGATGAACTCCGTACCTGTTTCCTTTGGAGCGGTGGGTACCCCTACTTGGTATGGCTTCAAAACACTCTTGGATAGTGGAACGATCAACGATAATGATGTTTCCAAGATTGGGCAAATCACCGCACTCATTCACCTTATTGCAGGCTTTGTGATTCCTGCTTTAGCACTGAGATTCATAGTCTCTTGGAAGGAAATCAAGCAAAATGCACTCTTTATTCTTATCAGTATCCTCTCTTGTACTATTCCTTATTTCCTCATAGCTCAGTTCAATTATGAGTTTCCTTCCTTAGTCGGAGGGGCTATAGGTCTCTTTATCTCGGTATTGGTAGCAGGTAAGGGCATAGGACTGGCCAAAACAGACGAGGTACAAGAAAAGCAATCTATACCAAGCAGTACCCTTATCAAGGCTTTTACCCCTACCCTCTTGCTTATTGTGATTCTGATCATCACCCGAGTAAAGCAACTCCCTTTCAAGGCGATGCTCAACGATGCCTCCGAGTGGTTCCAGTTCTCCTTAGGTGAAATGGGTACATTCAAAGTGAGCAAAGGATTGATATTCTCCGTAGAAGATATCTTCCGAACAGGGGTAGGTGATAGCTATAAGCTCCTGTACACGCCTTCGCTCATTCCTTTTATAGTTACAGTACTACTTTCGTTCTTTATATTCCGCTTGTCTTGGGACAAATGCAAGGATATTTACCTCAAGAGTGCCTTACAGATGCAGAAACCTTTCCTTGCCTTGGTGGGCGCCATGATTATGGTGAAACTCATGATGATTGGCGGAGACGATTCCATGACTCAAGTCATTGGTAAGGGATTGGCTAATGCCACACAGCAATATTGGGTATCTTTTGCTTCCTTCTTAGGGGCTTTAGGGGCGTTCTTCTCTGGCTCCAATACCATTTCCAATGTTACCTTTGGGGCGGTACAGTATTCGGTAGCCACCGCCACAGGGCTTTCCGTACCACTTATTTTAGCTTTGCAGTCCGTAGGAGGGGCTATGGGAAATATGGTGTGTATCAACAATATCATCGCAGGTTGCTCCGTCTTGGGCATTGACAATGCCGAGGGAAGTATCCTCAAGAAAACAGTCATTCCTATGCTTGTCTATGGGCTTATAGCGGCAATAGTAGCACTGTTCTTATAAATTGTTGATTTGTAAATTACCAATTTGCCAATGTGTTAATGAACCTCTGAGTTGATTGACACATTGGCAAAATTGGTTTATTAGTTAAATAACTAAAAACTAAAAACTAAAAACTAAAAACTTTTTTGTAATTTTGCCCCCTAAAAAAAATTATATGACAGCTATTAGAAACATAGCCATTATTGCGCATGTTGACCACGGAAAAACAACCTTAGTAGATAAAATCTTACACCACTGCGCGCTCTTTCGCGATAACCAAGAAACGGGCGAGTTGATTTTGGATAACAATGATTTGGAACGCGAACGCGGGATTACGATCCTCTCTAAGAACGTATCGGTCAATTATAAGGGCACAAAAATCAATATCATAGATACCCCAGGCCACGCCGACTTTGGTGGGGAGGTGGAGCGTGTGCTCAATATGGCCGATGGGGTACTCTTACTTGTAGATGCCTTCGAGGGGCCTATGCCACAGACACGCTTCGTGTTGCAGAAGGCCATTGAGATGAAACTCAAACCTATTGTGGTAATCAACAAGGTGGATAAGGAAAACTGTACCCCAGAGGAGGTGCATGAGGCGGTATTTGACCTTATGTTCGAGCTCGGTGCGGAGGATTGGCAGTTAGACTTCCCTACTGTATATGGCTCGGCCAAGCAGAACTGGATGTCCGAAGACTGGCGCAAGCCTACCACTACTATAGAGCCACTTTTGGATATGGTAGTGGAGCATATTCCTGCTCCTGTAGTTACCCAAGGTAGCCTCCAGATGCTTATAACTTCCCTTGACTATTCTACCTTTACAGGGCGTATTGCCATAGGACGCTTGCACCGAGGCACCCTTGAGGCAGGGATGAATATCTCCTTGGTAAAGCGCGATGGTAGCATCATAAAATCAAAAATACGCGAACTCCATACCTTTGACGGCCTAGGGCGTAAGAAAGTAGAGAGCGTACAGGCAGGTGACATCTGTGCCATTGCTGGCTTGGAAGGTTTTGATATTGGCGATACCATTGCCGACTTTGAAAACCCTGAAGCTTTGCCTACCATAGCTATTGATGAGCCTACCATGAGTATGCTCTTTACTATCAATGACTCGCCTTTCTTTGGCAAAGATGGAAAATTCGTTACTTCCCGACATATCAAGGAACGTCTCGAACGCGAATTGGAAAAGAACCTTGCCCTACGTGTGGAGCCTACCGATAGTGCGGACAAGTTTATCGTCTATGGTCGTGGGGTGCTACACCTTTCAGTACTTATTGAGACTATGCGTCGTGAAGGCTATGAACTACAAATAGGTCAGCCCCAAGTTATTATCAAAGAAATAGACGGGGTGAAGTGTGAACCCGTAGAGGAACTCACCATAGACCTACCAGAGAATGTCAGTGGAAAGGCAGTGGATTTTGTTACCCTCCGCAAGGGTGAAATGCTCAGCATGGAGCCTAAGGGAGAGCGTATGGTTATCAAGTTCCTTATTCCTTCTCGTGGTATCATTGGCCTTAGAAATCAGATACTTACCGCTACCGCAGGGGAGGCAATTATGCACCACCGTTTCTTGGAATTTCAGCCTTTCAAAGGGGAGATACCAGGACGTATTAACGGATCGCTCATCTCTATGGAACAGGGAACAGCCATTCCTTATTCCTTGGATAAGCTACAGGACAGAGGGCGTTTCTTTATCTTCCCAGGGGAAGACATATATACAGGACAGGTAATCGGTGAGAACTCCCGTAGTGGGGATATGGTGGTCAATGTAACCAAGACCAAAAAGCTCACCAACGTACGTGCCGCTGGCTCCGATGAGAAAGTGAAACTGGCGCCACCAATCAAGTTCTCCCTTGAAGAAGCCCTCGAATATATCCAAAAAGACGAATATGTAGAAGTCACTCCTAAGAATATGCGCCTTAGAAAGATCTATTTAGACGAAAATGAGCGCAAACGCCACGAGAAAGAGTTTAAATAGTGACAAGTGACTAATGACCAATGACTAGTGACTAGTGACTAACTACTGACCATATAGATGACTCAAAATTCAGAACTCATAGCTCAAAACTACAATGAAAACAACAGCGCAGCGTTGGTATATAAAATTCCTACAATGGAAGACACAGTACCTCACACATAGGCAGTTTATACTACTGCTTTGTGCGTTGGTAGGGGTTGCTACGGGCTTTGCTGCACTGGCGATGCGCTCCTTGACGCACTTTATTGAGGAGGTACTGGTGGGCAATATTATCCACTACATCAACTATGGCTTCTATGTAGTTTTCCCAGCGGTGGGTTTTCTCTTAGTCTATTTGGTAAAGAAATATGTAATCCGCAAGGACGTCAGTCATGGGATTCCCTCTATCCTCTATGCAGTAGCCAAGCAAAAGGGGATTATGAAGCGCTTCCAAGCCTATGGGAGCTTGCTTACCGCCCCTATTACCATTGGCTTTGGGGGCTCGGTAGGGCTTGAGGGGCCTATGGTGGTTACAGGAGCAGGTATCAGCTCGCAGATAGCCCGCTTGTTCCATATCAACCAGTCCGACCGTATGCTCCTTTTGGCCTGTGCTTGTGCGGCAGCTTTGGCAGCAATCTTTAAGGTACCGCTGGCAGGTATTCTTTTCGCTATAGAGGTTTTTGGCTTAGACCTGACGCTCTGGTCGCTATTGCCACTTTTTGTAGCCTCTCTTTCGGGGGTGCTGACCTCTTATCTGTTCTTTGGCAATGCGGCACTACTACCCATTCAGGTCAGTGGTAGCTTCCTGATGCGCAACATTCCTTTTTACCTGCTCTTAGGGATAGTAGGCGGCTTCATGTCGGCTTACTTTACCTTTGTCTATGAGTGGGTGAATCGTTTCTTTGCGCGCTTCTCCTCGCCCTATGTACGCTTACTTATAGGAGGGGCGGTGTTGGGCTTGTTGGTTTTTCTTATGCCACCACTCTATGGGGAAGGGCATGAGGTGATTAACCACCTCAAGGAAGGCCACCCAGAACTCTCCTTAGGGGACAACATCTTTGGTTGGGACTTACATAACCCTTGGGTTATTATCCTACTTTTGGCAGGCTTGGCTTTCTCTAAGGTAGTGGCCACCTCGGTAACCTTTGGAGCAGGGGGAGTAGGAGGTATCTTCTCACCTATGCTCTTTATGGGTGGGGTGATGGGCAATTGTTTTGCTCGTATTATCAACCAGATAGAGTGGTTGCCACATAAGCTGCCCTTGGCCAACTTTACCCTTATTGGAATGACTGCCCTGATGACAGGGGTACTTCATGCACCACTGACAGCTATTTTTCTTATAGCAGAGGTGACAGGCGGTTATGCTCTTTTTGTCCCTGCGATGGCTACTGCGGTGATTTCCTTTTCTATAGCTAAGTATTTCAACAAATACTCTATCTATACCATGGAGCTCGGGCGCAAGGGAGAGCTCGTTAATCAGGATAAAGACCAAGCCATTCTCACCCTTATGGATATGGGACAGGTAATAGAGACCAATTTTGTCCCTGTCTATACCGATATGAACCTAAAGGGGGTGGTCTATGAGGCAGTCAGAGAGTCTTCTCGCAATATTTTTCCTGTCTTGGACAGAGAGAAAGGTAGCTTGGAGGGGGTTATTCTCTTGGACGATATTCGCCACCTGATATTTGAAAAAGAACTCTATGAAAAAGTCTCCGTCTTGGAGATGATGCAACCACCCCCAGCCCTAATACACATGGGGGAGGATAACATGAACCAAGTCATGGATAAGTTCCAGAGTACAGGCGCTTGGAACCTGCCTGTAATCAAGGACGGGAAATACATTGGTTTTATCTCCAAATCCAAACTCCTAACGGTATATAGGAGAAAACTGATTTACTTTAGTAACAATAGGTAGTGATTAATGATTAATGCCAGTAATCATTAACTATATAATCATTGACCATTAACCATTAATCATTAATATTATGGTCGCTATACAAGGGACAGAAGGCTCGTTTCATTATCAAGCCGCTCAGGACTACTTCGGCAGTGAGATAGACATCTTGGAGTGCCGCTCTTTTGATGCGGTGGTTAAGGCGCTGCTTTCGGGTCAGGCTCAGACAGGGGTCATGGCTATAGAGAATAGTATCGCAGGGGCGATATTGCCTAACTATGCCCTGATTGACCATAACAACCTGTATATAGCAGGGGAGTACTATATGAATATTCAGCACCACCTGATGGCACTCCCTGGGCAAACCCTTTCGGATATTACAGAGGTGCATTCCCACTATATGGCGCTGTTGCAGTGCAAAGATTTCTTTGAGGACTATCCTCAGATGAAATTGGTAGAGGCTACCAACACCGCCCAAGCGGCTAAGGAAATACGACAAGGGCAACTCAAGGGTATAGCAGCCATAGCCTCCACTTCGGCAGCAGCACTCTATGGCTTAGAGATTTTGGCCGAAGGCATACAGACCATCAAGCAGAATGCTACCCGCTTTGTAGTGCTCACCACCAAAGACCCTTATACCTGTAAGGAAGGTATCAACAAGGTAACCCTCAAGTTCCAACTCTATGACCAAAGCGGAAGCTTGGCCACGGTGCTGAACGTGCTGAGAGACTACCAGATTAATATGACCAAGATCCAATCCCTCCCAGTGATTGACACGCCATGGAAATATGCTTTCTTTGTAGAGGGCACCTTTCCCAATTACCAACAATATAAGGAAGCCCTCCGCCTACTTGAGGTTATGAGCGAAGACCTAAAGGTGCTGGGGGAATACCAAAGTCAGTGAAAAATGAAAAGTGAAGAGCGAAAAGATACTAACTCAAAATTCAAAACTCAAAACAACCATGTTATCTATATTTACAGAAACGTATAAAGTACGTAGCACCCAAGTGAATTTGAACAACCAATTAGGCCTCTATGGCGTATTGGGTATGTTGCAAGATATAGCCGCAGAGCATGCGGCGTCCTTAGGCTTTGGCTATAAGGACTTAGTAAAACAAGGCTTTTTCTGGGCACTGATCCAGCAGAAACTCAAGATATATCAGTGGCCACAGTGGAACGAGCGGGTAACCATTCACACTTGGTCATTGCCTATTCAGGGTGTGCATGCCTTCCGCCAGTTTGAACTCTATGTAGGTGACCGCAAGATAGGGGAGAGTACCTCCACTTGGATTACCATGGATATAGCCTCCCGCCGTCCTATTGATATGACTGACCGCCAAGAACTCTTTCACCCCCGTCGCGAAGGAGGGCTTGATATACAAACCGAGCGCGTATTGCTACCAGAAGAGATGATCCATGTGGCCGACTTCAAGGTGAGAATTAGCGACTTAGACGTCAATTCCCATGTCAATAACGTGAAATATACCCAGTGGGCTTTGGATATGATGCGTGAGCAAGACCATCGTGAGTGGGTGATTCAGGAATACGATATTAACTTTCTCTCTGAGACCTTCCTTGGTGATAACATGCAGGGTTACAAAAGCCGTGGTCGCTATCTCAACCCTGAAAAGACCCTTGTGGAGACCTATCTCTATGCTCAAAAAGAAGGAGGTGCTAAGCCAGCATTTATAGCCAAGTGGCGCGCCATAAAAGTGAAAAACAAATAGTGAAAAATCAGCAGTTATGGAGTACTATCAGTTATACAATCAGTTAAAGGAGGCCTTTGACAAGGGAGAGGAAGTGGAGTTGCCCGATTTGGGTATCTGTATCTCTCATGTGCCGTTCTTTTCGGAAGGAGCTAAGTACTACTTACCTGGGAGTGAGCACTTATCTTGTCAGGAACACAACCTTTCTTTTACCCCACAGAGCACTCGTACTCAGGACGATTTGGATTGGGTGGATTATGAGGTGTCGTGTAATATTCATTTTCACTATCATATCCTTCAACCTATAGGAAAAGAAAAGGCTGATGGGGTAATTGTCTTTTTCCATGGGCTTAACGAAAAGAAATGGGACAAATACCTGCCTTGGGCTTACAAAATTGCACAACAAACGGGTAAGACCGCCATACTCTTTCCTATCGCTTTTCATATGGATAGAGCTCCAGCGCGCTGGAGTTCGCGACAGGAGATGTATGCCATTGCCCAAAAACGGCAAGAGCAATACCCTGACAACAGTGAGACCTCCTATGTGAATGCTGCTACCAGTACCCGCTTGGAGGCTTTTCCTCAACGATTATTCTGGTCGGGCTTACAGACCTATAACGATATTGTACAGCTACTGACCGACCTGAAGGCAGGCCAGTTCCCCACCATAGCCCCTACGGCAAGTATAGACCTCTTTGGCTATTCCATAGGTTCGTTTCTTTCTACGATACTGATGATGGCCAATCCCAAGGGCTATTTCGCCAATGCTAAGCTCTTTTGTTTCTGCGGGGGAATGACCACTGACCGTATGTTCCCTATTTCCAAGTACATCATGGACGGGAGAGCGGCCATTACCATGCAAAAAGTCTTTGCTGAGCTATTGAGTACCAACTTCAAGACCGACCCACGCCTGAGACACTATCAGGATAGTAACCAGCACTTTGAGGAAGGTTGGTTTAAGACCATGCTTCGCTACAATTACTACCAGAAGGAAAGAGAAAAGCGCTTTTCCCAATTGGAGAAACAAATCAAGGCCTTGGTCTTAGAAAAAGACGAAGTAGCCCCGCCTATTGAGGCACTTAATACCCTTAAGGGCGGTTATCGCACGATCAACATAGAGGTACAGATAGAAGATTTCCCCTATCCCTATACCCACATGAATCCTTTTGCGCTGACCACTAAGAATGCAGCCCAAGTAACAGAGGCCTTCGAATGCTTGGTGAAATCAGCAGTAAACTTTTTTAATTAAAGAAATGTACGACGTTATAGTAGTTGGTGCAGGACATGCAGGCTGTGAAGCTGCTGCCGCTGCCGCCAATACAGGGGCAAAGACCCTACTTATTACCATGCAACTACAGAATATGGCACAGATGTCCTGTAATCCTGCTGTGGGAGGCATAGCCAAAGGGCAGATTGTCCGCGAGATAGATGCACTGGGAGGCTATATGGGCATTATCACTGACCAGACAGCCATTCAGTTCAAGATGCTCAACAAGTCCAAAGGCCCTGCCATGTGGAGTCCGCGTGCCCAGAGCGACCGTATGCGCTTCTCGGAAGCATGGCGCTTGCAGCTGGAGAAGCTCCCTAATCTTGATTTTTTTCAAGAAATGGTTACCGAGGTACTCATAGAAGGCGATAAGGCGGTTGGGGTTAAAACCTCCCTTGGTAGCGAGCTACGCGCCAAGAGTGTGGTGCTGACCAACGGTACTTTCCTCAATGGGGTATTGCATATTGGTCTGAAAACCCTTGGTGGGGGTAGGGCAGGGGAGAAGGCAGCCACGGGTATCACCGAGTGCTTGGTAGCCCATGGGTTTGAGGCAGGCCGTATGAAAACAGGGACACCTCCCCGTGTAGATGGTCGCTCTTTGGACTATTCCAAGATGACTCCCCAGCCAGGAGACGAAAATCCAGAGAAATTCTCCTACTTGCCACTAACGAAGCCTCTTGCGCATCAGCGGGATTGTTATATGACCTATACCAGCGAGCAGGTACATGATATATTGCGTACAGGCTTTGACCGCTCCCCTATGTTTACCGGTCGTATCCAGGGAGTGGGGCCACGCTATTGTCCTTCTATTGAGGATAAGATTAACCGCTTTGCCGATAAGGATCGTCACCAACTCTTTGTAGAACCCGAAGGCTGGCATACGGTAGAGATGTACGTCAATGGATTCTCCACTTCTCTTCCTGAAGAGGTACAGTATGAGGCCTTGCGCAAGGTAGCAGGTTTCGAGCAGGTCAAGTTTCTTCGCCCTGGTTACGCTATAGAATACGATTATTTTCCGCCAACGCAACTCAAAGCAACCTTGGAGACTAAGCTAGTAGAAAACCTCTTTTTTGCCGGTCAAATCAATGGGACTACAGGTTACGAAGAAGCAGGTGCTCAAGGGCTCATCGCAGGGATCAATGCTTCCCGTAAGGTGCAAGAGCAATCGCCCTTTGTGCTTAAGCGCAACGAGGCTTATATAGGGGTACTGATAGATGACCTTATCACCAAGGGCACCGAAGAGCCTTACCGCATGTTCACCTCCCGTGCTGAATACCGTACGCTGCTCAGGCAGGACAATGCCGATGCACGCCTGACCCCTATGGGCTATGCCTTGGGCTTGGCCAGTGAGGAGCGCATGCGTCTGCTGGAAGAGAAAGAGGCCAAGACAGCTGCCTTTGTACAGTTCTTTAAGGAGACGAGTATTACCCCCGAAGAGGCCAATCCGCTTTTGGCCAAGTATGACTCTTCCCCTATGAAGCAGGGCGATAAGATGGCCAAGGTGCTGGCACGTCCTAATATCACAGTGGCCGACTTTATGGAGCTTCCTCAAGTAAAGGAGTTTGCCGATGCGCAACAGCTTAGCAAGGAAGTACTTGAGAACACGGAAATAGAGATCAAGTATGCGGGCTATATAGAGAAAGAAAAGAACAATGCGGACAAACTCAATCGCTTGGAGGATATTCGCATACCTGAAAGCTTTAATTATGACAAACTTACTTCCCTCTCCTTCGAGTCGCGGGAAAAGCTCAAGAAAATACGTCCAACGACCCTCTCCCAAGCCTCTCGTATCAGTGGGGTATCGCCAGCGGATATAAGTATATTGTTGGTGTATATGGGAAGGTAACGACTAATGACAAATGACTAGTGACAAGTGAAGAGTGATACTTTTCACACTTCACTTTTTATTTTTCTACTGCTGGCAATAGTATGTCCCTCGTGCCTTATCGCTCCCTAATTCATGGCCTAAGGGTAGCGCCTTCTCAGTTGATTATAGAGCTACAAGCTCTTGGTATGATAGGCACGAGTTACAAGAAACGCGCTAGCGGGGTATTGTAATGCTTGGTAACGTACTGAGATGAAAATTTAGTTTTCAATAATATCTCCTACTTCTAAAAATAAAACATTACTAAATCCTCTTTTTTCTATATGTTTTTTTACATTTTCTGTACATAAAAGGAAAGTACTTTTTTCTATTCTAAAAAAATCATAATCTCCAAGCTTTCTCTTGTCAATAAATATACCCTTTCCAAGTTCTCTTGGTGTATGTTTTGTACCAAATAGGGTTTCTTCTCCGATATAGTCTTTTATCCAATCTTTTCCATCATTTCCTTTACTCATTATTACAGTACTTTGAGGTAATATAGGAATGTTGATTTTAGAATAGATATGTACCAAATCCACCTCTTCTTTAGGTAGCCATTTTAATCTATGGATATCTTTTGCTGCTATCTCTTTTGGATTTTTATGCCATTCTAGCTCTCCTATTTCTATTTTATTGAATATTTGATTTAGCTCTATTGCTATTTCTCTTTTACATACAATATACCCACCATATAAAAAATCAGGAATAACATTCCCTTTGGAATGGTAATCATTCCAAGTCACTTTTATATATTCTCCTTTTTCATAAGGTTGTCCCATTTGAGCGTGAATACTAGCATAAATAGGATCATTTCCACCTCTTATTTTGTATATCTTCATAGTTTCTATATTGTACTGCTTAATAATGTATTGAGGTTTTAAGCATACTAATATTCCCCTTTTATAATATTTCTTCTTATAAACATACATTCTTTGTCAGAACTAAAAAAAGAAGAGTCCCTTACAGCTAAATTATTTTTGTAACAATATTCTATAAGGATATCCTTATTAAGTCTCTCTTTTATAATTTTCTTTTTGTAATATAGGGGATTTTCAAAATCTAAAAGTTCCCCTTTTGAAGAAAATGACCATTTACAGTTTTTATCAAGAAGAGTCTGAACACTACGAATTAATATTCCTGATTGGTTAACGAGTAAAGTATTTCTATTTGCCCCTATATCAAATCGTATATTTCTGATTTTTAACGCTTTGCTTGTATAATTACATAAAGTAGCCCAAGAAGCTGCATTCCCGAGTACAATCGTTTTATCTTCTATATTTGGGGAGGTAAAGAAAATGGCACCATAAAAATCTTTTTCAGATTTATCATAAAATGCATTCTTATAAAAATCAGAGACCTCCATATAACTCACCTCTTTATGAAAAGATTCCAAAGCACTATCTTTTGCAACAAAATCGTATAAATAGGCTAATGGGGCTTCTATACAAATTAGATATAAATTATTATAAGAATCTATATTCATGTCTACTAAATATAAGAACAACTACCCCTACAGGTGTGAGCGTGTCGCTCGTGCTCCCTCTCCAATCTACCGCCTAAAAGTAGTGCTTTCTTAGTTGGTTATAGAGCTACAAGCTCTTAGTATGATAGGCACGAGCTGCAAGAAATGCACCAGCAGAGGGACGATAATGACAAGTGATTAGTGACTAATGACTAGTATTTCGATTAAATAGGTCTGAATGGCTTCCTATTCTCTGTAGGACAATTTCTCTATTCTCATCATCTTGTGTCCAAATCAATAGTAAATCAGGTTCAATATGACACTCTAAGGAGCCTTTGTAGTTTCCTGTTAAGGGATGAGGTCTCTTCTGTGGGGGAATACCCTCAGAGCCTTTTTCAGAAAGGATACAAACAATTTCCAATATAGCTTTAATCCTTTCAGGGCTCTTCTTGTATTTCTTTAGTTCCTTTTTGTAGGTAGTGGAGGGAAATATAGTATATGATTTGTCCTCATTCTCATTGTTCGTCATCTTCTTCGTCATTTAGGATGTCTGCAAACATTTGATGAATATCGGTATAACCTTTTAGAAGGCCATTCTTTTTCTCTTCTAAGCCTTGTTCTATGGCTTTTATGGTTTCCTCGTTAGGGATATACGCCTCATCTTCATAGCTTTTGAGGATACTTTTTAGATGATTATAGTCTTCTATCAAGCAGTTATAATCGTCTATAGGGAGTATGGCAAACGTCTTATTCCCTTGTTTGTCTATAATGAAGTGAGGTTCTATGGTTGGTGAGATGGTTGCGTTGGAAAGTACACCCACCTAGGCCTCCCAAAGTGCTGGGATTACAGGTGTGAG
>ERZ773076.601-NODE-601-length-17563-cov-8.042324_pt1 | contig 17563 bp, 27 predicted proteins | sample MGYA00580613_ERZ773076 | MGnify/ENA primary metagenome ERZ773076 (study PRJEB29015, sample SAMEA2738005) | human oral metagenome | biome: human oral; feature: human-associated habitat; material: dental | place: China | collected 2057 ...
GTCATGGAGTCTTCTGGGTTCAATGTCAGCTTAGTGCAAAACGTTTTTTAATGGTTTTATTTGTAGATAGTGGATTTTAGCAAGTTCAGGTCCCAACGCTTTATAGAAAAATCAGGATGAAGAATTAGGATCATGTTGGATATTTTTAGATGTATTCATAAAAGTGTCATCGCACCTTACCATACAGTTATATTTTTCTAATTCTGAATATGAGAATTGTTCCCTACATTTAGTATAGCAAATATCATGTTGTCTACAATCTATATCCAATACTTCCATTGGTTCGACATAATATCCATTGTTTTCTCGAAGTTTACAGTATTTTTCTTCCATCTTTGTCCAGTCTGGTCCACATCAATTCCCATAATATCTAAACCAATCTAATGTATCTATCTATTTCGTAGTATCCGGTACAAAAGCATAAAAATTAATATCTCAAAATAACCCAATCGGATACTGACCCCAAGCCGGTCTGCATCAGGTTCGTAATACCTGAAGAAGCTGTAATATAGCCCTGATTCACGGTCGGCATACTGGTTTTGCAGGCGGAAGGGTTGATAAGTGATATCCGTTACCTTTGCTGCCTTGCTCAGGGGGGGGGGATAATTCAACCTAAAGAATCAAGTTCGTAGTGGCTGACGAGTTTAGCTTGAATACGATAGATTTAGCGATGCAGTTTATCTCGTTCGGTGTCGGTGATAACGGGTGATTTGACTGTTTTCGTTGTGGTTGAAGTAGGAGGAGACATGGGGAAAGGTCGTCAGGCAATTTATTTCAGATGACCTTGGTGTTTATTGGGTTTCGACCCAATCTACGGCTACTATTAGGTTATAAAGAAGATTCTAAATATAAATAAGCACGCTATTGCATCTAAAAACAAGCAAATTATAACGAATAATAATAATTGAATAGTTTGGTTTTTTGCTATCAATGATGCTAAGTATTTTGATAAAAAAATAATACTTAAACTTAAAAAGTAATAGAATAGAGTCTCTAATATTCCTGAAATATAATTGCTTATATTTCTATCATAATTATTTAGAATGAAGCTAATAAGTCCTTTCAGTTCCCTGGTTAAGAACAAAATAAATAATAGGTTTAAAAATGACGAGATAAGTAACTTCAACATATTATTTTATAAGGAAACACAACGTTGTTTACGCAACAGGTTGAGAAAAATAAGCCTGTAAGACCTCAAAAGGTGTATCTCCTTTCAAGCTCTTCTGTGGCTTTACCGTATTATAAAAATTCATGAAGCGGCACAACTCCTTTTTCCAATGTTCCGAATCTCTAAAGGGAAATTTATCATGCCAAATTTCCATCAAGATGAGAGCACTCGATCTAGCCTATAGCTTAAATCAATATTTGCAACTTTTGAGATTAACTCAAGCGACAATATCTACGCTTACTTGGCGGTTACCCATCCCTACGAATATTACCGTAATTGCTTAATAAGACATTTATAAACTCCTCTCCAAACTCTCTTATTAATACCTTCTCCATATCCTTAAATCTTTCAATGTCTACAAACCAATCTCGATCCATCATATGGAATAATCTTATAGATTCTTTTTTTGAACTTTGAAATGCAAAAATGCCCCAATTAATAGGTATATCCTGAACCGCAACCCAATTTAAATCAAGATCTGCCATAATAACTCCACTGTTACCATAATCATTCATACTGCCTGATATTCTTTGTATATTTTTTATTAAATTATCATGCTCAAGAATCCAGTTTTCCACAATAATATTAAAATCACAGTCTAAAACATTAACTTTCTTATTAAAGCCACCTAAATCTAACAAGTCAGAAAATTCCTCAAGAAACTCTAAATCCATTCCAAGCCCAAAATCAAAGAACAAAAAAGTATCATAATTTGGTATTAAAAAATTGTTGGGTAAAGAAAAATTCTGCCCAATAAAAATATCATTTATGTTTTTCATAAATATTTCCTCTTGTGGGATAGGGTCGTCTGAAAGATAAATTTGGATTTTTTCAGACGACCTTTCTGGGTTGTTGGGTATTGACCAAACCTAAGCGTTTCAATACATATGTTACAAAATTCACTGTCTTACCCCATTGTGGAAAACCATTGCTGATGGCTGATCGACTTTCCCATCGACACCTCTTCCGGTATTTTTTGGATGAAAATTATAAGGAGAGGTCATCTAAAAATTAATTTCAGATGACCTTGATGTGTTTTGTCGGGGCTTGACATAATCTACGCAGGCTAATCATCTTCTATATATGGACTTGCTATAATAGTAACAATCCTGCTATTTTTCTCCCAAACTTGCAACCCTATTATTTCAAATTCATAAACAAATTGTGGTATGCCATCATCTTCAAAATCTAATTCATCTATTTTACCTATAAAATTACTCTCAGTAATTATTTTAAACTGCTCAATGGTTAATCCAATTAAATTAGTATCTTTATAAAATAGTTCTTTATAGCAAAATATAGAATCAATTTTATTTTCTCTTACAGTAATAAAAAAACTACCATCTTGAGATTCATACTCACATACTCCAAATTTATCCGGTGGACTATATCTAAAAAATTGTAGGATAGAAATATATTTATCAATACTTTCTCCAAACTTAAATGGACCTACAGATTTAAACGGAGATAGGTTTAATTTCATCGTTTTGATCCTTTGCTATTTTCTACACCTTTTGCTTTTCGTTCCGCGGTTTTCTTAATATTACTTATTTTTTTCTCTAAACTAAGCCTCTCTTTTTTAGGCATTCCAGGTTTAATTTGCTCTTGTAATTCCTTAATCCGTTTTTCAGCTGCTTTAAATAATCTACACTATTTCCATGTTTCTCATTTTTAGAACTATCAGAATTTTTAGAACTTTTTTCTGTTTACTATTATCTTGCTACGCTTTATATTTTTTACACTTTATAAATACTTTGGAGTAAAAAACCGCGCGTGAGCCTTGGGACACGCAGCCTACATATGGGCTACGGTTTGCTAGGAAGAGGGGGGGGATTCACTCAAGGTTTGTTATTCATACCAAATACCATTTCCATCACTTCCATAGTCAGGATTGAGAAGCAAGAAATTAACGATATCCGATATTAGTAATGGAGAGGATAAGTCATCATATATTTTTATTATATGTGATGCTTTTCCATTGGAATAATCACAAATAACTCCTCCCTTTTTTACGATGTTAGCCATTACATCCTTTAATATTTCAATAATCTCGCAATTTGATAATTCAGGAAAATCATCTTGTATGCCGGCCTTGGTTCTCCATAGCCAAACTTCATCATCTAATATTTCGTTACTCCTTTTATCAATATAATCATTTAAATCGCGGTATCCTTTAGCTTTTAACTTTTTATCAATATACATATGTTTTCTAAGCTTATGCATAATAAAAATATCCTAGTGTTATATCATTTTTGATGGATTTTAAAATCTCGTGGAAGTCTTTTGACATTGAAATCCAGTGTTTCACCATGTCTTGACGAGTGCCTAATGCCAAATTTATCTCCATTTGATAATCCTGCCCAGTTTGTCGTACTCGAACCAGGTCGTCCCCGTCTGCTGGTCGGTACTATGGGTCAGGTTGCTGTTGAAGTCGTAGTGGTAGCGGACGGTTTCGGTAACGGGCAAGTACAGCATATCGTACTGCGCATCGCGCCAGTCGATTTCGGGCAAACCGTTTCGGGCGTTCTCTTCTTTGGACGGTACTTTCCATTGGTGCTGGGCGATGAGTTGGCCGTTTTCGTTGTAGTCGAAGCAGGTAAGGGTATGCGTATAGGGAAAGGTCGTCTGAAGGTTATTTCAGACGACCTTATTAGGCTGTTGGGTCTTGACCCAACCTACAGTCACTGACACTTTATGCAAATATAGCTTGCATTTTAAAGTTCATCCAATACTCGGATGCTATCCGTGTCCTTAGTAGTTAGTTTTTTTATATCGACTTCAAAAAAACTAAGTTTCTTATTTTTGATTGTATAGTCATACATTTTTTTGTGGGTTTTGTCAAAAACATATCCTGTATATGAGTTGGCAATCTTCTGATTTTCAATAAAATCCGTGATAAATAAATTATCTTTTGATACATTTAACTCTGTCAAAAGTTGTCTAAACACATCAGGAAAATCTATTGAAAAACTCTCTGTTAACTCTTTTATATCCTGAATAAAAATATCATTTGGCATTTCATCCAATTCTATCGGCTTCATATTGGACTCCTTTAATTTTAAATAAATTTAAAAATATTAAATACTAACAGTACCTACTCTTAATTGGGGTTATGATACGCCTCAGTATCCCTGCTCTTCTCGCTCCTTTCTCGCATCTGCCACACATTGGTTTTGTAGCTCCAAGAGATTTAATTTTAGCTCCTCTTTTTTTCGCTTCTCGTATAAGTTGACGTTCAGCATCATTTAAGTGGTTGCCATCTTTCCCGCTTCTTCCTGCTGGATGTAAATTTTGTATTATTTCATCTGCACCCGCAAGACTTTGTTGCCTTCTAGAAGGCTTTGATGACAGAGAAGAGCCTGCCTGAGCAATCCATATTTGAGAGGTTCCATCAGCAAGTGTTACCCTTGCCAAGGCTAACGTAGTGAAACCATCTCTATTTTTTTCTGTCAAATTATCAGACAATTTATCAATTCTTCTTGCAAGATCCTCATCATTTTTTCTATTTGGATTGGGTATACATGCTAACCCTAAGGGATCAATCCAAATCTGAATATTAGAGACGAAAACCGATAAAGATTATCTCCACCCCGCAACCCAATCGGATCCTGATTCACAAACCTCCCCGCATCAGGCTCGTAATACCTGAAGAAGTTGTAATGCAGCCCCGTCTCACGGTCGGCGTACTGGTTTTGCAGGCGGAAGGGCTGGTAAGCGCTATCCGTTACCTTGGTTTCCTCTTTCAGACGACCCCAGCCGGTATAGTTGCCGAACCACAGCAAATTGCCGTCCTTATCGGTCATCTCTCTTGGGATGCCGATTTGGTCGCAGTGGAAGTAGTTGGTTTGTTGACGGCTTTCTCCGTCTTTGTTGGTCCAGTTATTTACCTGTGCCAGGAGTTCGTGCGTACCGCACACGCCCTCACTTTAATATTGAAGGTTTCATAAGGGCTACTGCTTGATAATTTCTCTTAATCTAACTAGGTTCTTCTTAATTTCGTCCATAACAGTAGTCTTATTTAATGACCCCGTTGCACCCAAAGCCAACACATATAAATATTCTATAAGTAAATTTACACGCCAAATATATTCCTCTTTAATTCCATCATCTATATATCTATCAAGTTCTTCTTGTGCGGACTGTACAAGTTCACCATCAAGAATTTTTTGTATAAATTCTTGATGCTCATCATCATCATGCCACTTAGATTTAACATCTTCGCGTAACATCCTAGTAATTTCTTCTTTAACACTTTCATCGGTTGTTAAATAATACTTAAGACAATAGCTTGGCTGAATAAATGTCCACAAATTAAAATTACCATTAAATTTTAAACCAGTTAGGGCTTTTAAGCATATATCCACCCCTTCACGCCGATCTGAGCAGAATAAGCTAAATAATAAATTATTTGCTTTTTCCAAGTCGGTTTTATTCGTTGAGCTAAATTTTTTACTTAAAGATATAGCTTTTGTTTGCTGTTCTTTGGATAAATTCTTCAATTTTAATAAATCAGAAAACATGATTTCTACCTTTCTATAATCTAAACTATTTCAAATTTAATTTTTGCATTATCTGGAATATCACTTAATGCATGTCCAATAGAGCTACCTGCGCCTCGATTATCGGATGGACTTATTTTACGAATACTTGCTCCTTTTCCTCCTTCCTTAAACATCGACATAGGCCACTCATCTCGGTCGGTTCCTTTAGCACATTTTGTTCCTTTTAATACCTCTTTTCTTCGTCCGGCAGCACCTTTTCTATCTATTGTAACAACAGAGGGCTTTCCTGATGCGATGGCATCTTTAATGTGCTGCGCCGTTTCTAGATAAACAGAACTATCAAGTTTCAGAATAAAATCAAATGCGGAACCTTTTGAAGCCTTCGAAACTGTAACACCTTTCCATCCTAACGGATCAAGCCACATAGTCGCATTAGGCGCGAACTGATACAGATTCTCCTCACCCCACAACCCAATCGGGTCTTGGTTCACAAACCGCCCCGCCTCAGGCTCGTAATAGCGCATCAGGTTGTAATGCAACCCCGTCTCACGGTCGGCATACTGGTTTTGCAGGCGGAAGGGCTGGTAAGCGCTATCCGTTACCTTGGTTGCCTCTTTCAGACGCGCCCAGATGGTGTATTCGACATACCAAAAGAGATTGCCTTCCTTATCTGTCATCTCACGCGGGATGCCGATTTGGTTGCAGTGGAAGTAGTGGGTCTGTTGGTGGTTTTCTCCGTCTTCGGTGGTCAAATCACGGATTTGTGCTAAAGGTTCTTAGGAGTCTTGGTCGGTGTAGATATAGGTATGGCTGCCGTCCCAAACGAATCCGGTTTCCTCTTCGAGGCCATCTGAAAATTAGAAACTACTTACGTGCGATCCAAACGTACTCTCTGTTGTGATTGAGGGTTTCATAAGGGCTACAACTTACTCATTCATCTTCATAAGCATCACCATAGCTTTGAAAAGAGGAATCTAACCAAAACCATTCTTTTTCATTGGAAACCAATTTCTCCAGTAGTTCTGTAAATGACTTAGCAATAATGGGAGACTCATCAGGTGTAGCATGAGTTTCTATAAAACTATCATAACAAAAACCAAATCTTTTTTTGTTTAAGTCTATACTGATATATTGACTTAGCTCTTGTGAAGATGCAATCATGAATCAATCATTACTGATATCATCTGCCAACTCCTCCCAAATAACATCATCAGCTGGATATAGAATTTGGTTTGTTGGTTGCAATTCTGAAAGTGAACTGATTCTTATCTCACAAGAAGTATTAATATTAAGAATAGCATATTCATAATTTTCATAAAAGAATTTTAAATCTTGTGGCAAAGGAAAAGCAAATTCTGGTTTTGATACTGCTTTCAAAAATTGATGGCTACTTTTTTGTTCTAATTTTTCAATCAACTCTTTGATTTTCATAAAATACTCCTTAGGACTGAGAGTTTTTGTTCAGGCTATAGCTTGCTAATTATTAATAATAGATTTTTTAGCTATATGTATTAAATCTTTATAATTTTTCATAAAAGGTTCTTCTAATGTGGATTCTAATAAGCATTCTAAGTCATATAATATTTTTTGCTCAGCTTCATCAATAATTTCATTATTTTCAACGAACTTAACAAGCCATTCAAAAAAAACTAAGACTTCATGGTTATTAAATTTAATAATATAGTCGTTAGACTCTTTTTTAATTTCCATAATATTATAATGCTCCTCGAGAAACTACATTTTGTAACTGACTGGTAATGAGATTGTTAAAGAACCAATATTTCAAACGACCTTAAAGAGGATAGTGAGATCGTCTGAAATACAGGAACCGCGTGCGTGCGTACCGCGCACACTTTACGTCAGGATTGGAGGTTTCATACGGGCTACGGCTTACTTTGAAATCTATTTTTGAACGTAAGGAATTTATCATATGAATTTAGTTGTTCAGCAGAATAATTTTCCATAATTTCAGCATTATCACTATCTACAATAGAAACAAAAAATATGACATTCTTTGTTTTTTTCTTATCTATATTTTCTATCGCTTTTTTAAATCCTTCTATAATTGAATCATATACTTCCGCCTGATATTGCTCAAAATTACCTTCTGATATTAATGTATTTGCATCATTAAGAATATTTTGAATCTCATTATTGAATACACTATCTATTTTCTCAGGAACCTCTCCAAGTCCTATTGCAAATTGAGGGTAATACCATTTAATAAAAGGCTGTTCTTCTTTTGGGTAGTTTACTTTTTCTATTTCGTAGTGAGAAATAGTGTTAGCAGCCCAACCCAGATATGAGCAATAGTCATCAATATATAATGTATAGGCAAAAACTTCATTAGAATTATATTTTTCTAATACAAATTTAAATGTCTCTGTAACTCCTTTAGATACATTCTGGATTAAATCTTGAATTATATAATTACTTAAAGTACTCATTTTAATTTTCCTTTTATAAATTTTTGTTATCAATCAGTTTCTATGCACATTTACTACGTGATCCGTATTTTCCAAAAACCTTACCACCAATTCTAGTTAATTACTTACTCATGTATCTATCTATTTAAGCTTTGTTATACTTATCCAATACTTTTGAATAAATTCTTTAAATTTAATTAACATGAAAGTCCTTTGGCTATGATGTTTACAGGATAGCCTTGAGTTATATTTGTTCATATAATGTTAGATTCTTTTCTGTGCTTTTATATATATCTGTATAGAAATAAATTCTATTACCTTTTATCTCTTTCAGATAAATCAAGTCTTCGATTCCCCCAATATACTCAATTGATAAATCATCTAAATTTAATGTTGCAAGCCTAAATCCAACAACGCAAAATCGTCTAATAAAAACTGGAATATATATTTTTCTATTGAAATACAACAAAGGCCCTCCAAACCCCTGTTCTTTAATAATAACTTGACCGTTAATGGATAGACTTCCAACTAAGGGAGAACCTTGATTTACTTCCATCAAATCAAGGTAACTGACTTCCCATTTATCAAACAAAAATTTTTCTCGAAAGTCTAAAGGAGTTTCATTCAAGATTTTTAACTTAGACATTTTTATATTTTTTCTTGTCAAAGAATTGAAATCTTCTTCTAATTCTACAAGGAGTTTACCAACTTCATTATTAAATGGCCACGAATCAATTACTATCCGAGATAATAAAAATTCTTTTCCTTTTTTTTGTTGAAAAATACTTTCTGAATTTAGATAATTCATCATGTCGTATAGTTCATTTTTTATAGAAATCAACTGCTGTTTATTTGTATAACTATATTCATCGCAATTATTAATCATTTTATCAATTTCGACTAAAACTATATTAATCTTTTTTATAAATTGCTTCTGATTCATTGCTTATTAACCTTTCGAAGTCATTAATATATTTGTGTTTATCCGCCAAGAAAACCCAAACCTTGAGGTACAGCTTTACCTTCAATATAGTTGTTCTTAATAGCCGTCGCTGCAGTAGCCGTGGAAATCGGGTTATTAACGAATACAATTACTCTTAACAAGCTACAATTACTTAAAAACAAATCATTTATGTTTATTTGTAATTAAGTTGCCTGCGACTAATAGACCATGATGAATTTTGCATACACATTCGTCAATCCAGCCATAGTGAACATCATCATTAATAGAATAATAAACATCATCTGTTAAAACTTCCTTACCAACAGTGAGTCTATTTGCTAGTGATGCAAAAATACTTCCCTCCTGAGGCCAATTCGTACAACATGGCAATTCAAGTAAAGTATTTCCTGCTTTTAATTCTTTATCTAGAATCAGTTGCAACTCTTCACATAATTTAAATTGACCGGATTTTTTCATAAAATCTCCTTCTACATGCGATGGTGTCATAATTATATCTGTCATATATGTTTCTCCTTTTTTATTTGGCCTTATGGATTTAGATTGCATAAGTGCATCGAATCCCGCGGGATTGGAGGTTTCATGCGGGCTACGCATACTAACTCAATCTAGTGGTCATTTTTACTATTGTTATCATTGTGTATCTCAATATTTTTTTTATGTGCGAATAATAAATCTAAAATTTTAGATATATTCTTTGAGTCAGGGAATTTTCTAGGATTTTTTATGTTTACGAAATTATTAATTTCCAAGTTGTGTAAATGACTTATTAGTAAAATTGTAGATAGTGGGTATTTATATGAGGAAGGATTTTTTAAAATATCCTCTATTGATAAATTACTTCCAAAAAAATAATTTTTCATTGGTAACACATAATTATCGAATATGGCAATAATTATCTCATTTATTTCATTTTCGGATGTTTCTGGATATAAAGAAATAATGCCAAGATCTTTAAAAATAGAATCAAATTTTCCAAGTTCTGAGCCATGTACTTTAAAATTACTGGGTGTGTCATTCTCATCAAAAATATCGTTTATTTCAGGATAAAATTTTGGGATAGTTGTACTTAATTCTATAAATTTTTGGTCTAGAATATTTTTCTCATTTATATAAGAAACGATAGAGAATGAGCATAATGCCCCAATTTTTACATGCTTACCTTTTTTAAATTGGAAATTAATTTTTCCAAAAAAAATGTCATTAAAAAAAAGTGAAATAATACAATCGTGTTTTTTAAATGAAATATGGTTAGCTTCTAAATATGAGCAGAAGCTATTTAATATTTTTTTCTTCATTTTTTATGCCTCAATAAAATAAATGTTATATCTCTTTCATTTACATTAACAACTTTGCCTTTAGAAGTTAAAATAGTTCCTCCTCCTTTTGGTGTGTTGGGTCGGCAAATCGCCTTGGCCGTATTTGTAGGCGGTCTTGGCTTAGATTGTTATTGAAGAAATATTTCAGACGACCTCGAAAAAGGATTGAGGTCGTCTGAAAAGGAGAAACCGCGTGCGTGCAATCGCACATACCCTACGTCGGGATTGGAAGTTTCATGTGGTCTACGGCTTGCTTGGGCTACTTTACAGTTGATAATTAAATCTAGAAAATTATGTCTAATACTCTATTTTTTAAAATAAATTCTTTTTTTAAATGTTCTAAAATATTATCTAACTCTTCCTTGCTTAAAATTTGGTTGGTCTTAGTAAATTTTGCTGTTTTCGCATATAGGGAAAAGTGAAACTCATTATTTGGAAAGAACATTTCTCCTTCAAATGAAATTTCATGTCCATTTAAAGAAACAATTAACATACCTCTTGAAATTTTTTCAATTACGAAATCATCCATAGTAATTACCTTTGAAATATAACAGTTGAAATCTTTGTTTTAGAATCTATTATTACTATTTTTTTATATTAGGATTGTTCTTCAAAGCGGGTAATTCTCTATTTTCCCATATATTTCCTGGTCGCAGATCTTTGCCAATAACGCCTGTTACAGTACCAGAAGCGCATGTTGCATACTCTGATGAAATATCTTCCCATGCTTTAATGCTTGCTTGGTTATTTTGATCCCACGTAGGCATGATAATTTTTCTAGCTTCAATTAACATTTCTAATGTTGTTCCTCCATTAGATTTGGCAATATCGGCAGCAATATGTTGTCCACCAATACCATCGTTCTACCTGACCAAAAAAATGCTGTGTTTGGTTCTGTTTTAACTTTGCTATTTTCACAGCATTTATTCAAACCTAGAGGATCAACCCACACCTGAGCATTAGGCGCAAAAGCATAAAAATTCTCCCCGCCCACTAATCCTATGGGATCTTGATTATTAAACCGTCCGATTCTACTGTCGTAGTACCTGAAGAAGTTGTAATGCAGCCCCGTTTCACAGTCGCAATACTGGTTTTGCAACCTGAATGGCTGGTGCGCCGTTCCCATTACGTTCGTTTCGCTCTTCAGTTTACCCCAACCGTGATAATCTCCGAACCAAACCAGATTGCCTTCATCATCGGTTATCTCTCTCGGAGTGCCGATTTGGTCGCAGTGGAAGTAGTGGATTTGTTGTCGGCTTTCGCCATCTTCGTTGGTCCGGTTATGTACCTGCGCCAAAGGTTCGTAGGAATCTTGGTCGGTGTAGATATAGGTATACCTGCCGTCCGGGTGGATTTCCTGCAAGAGGTGGCTGCCGTCCCTGACGAAGCGGGTTTGGTTTTCGAGGTCGTTCCCGCCTAAATCATACGGGAATGACGTTTCTGAAACTTCTTCGTTTTTCAGACGACCTTTACCTATCCTCCTGCCCAAGGCGTCGTAGGTGTAGGCCCAAGTCTCTTTCGTGCCGTCTTTTTTAAAGATTTCCGCTTTAACCAATTGGTCATGCAGATCGTAGAAGTAGTTCTGTACTTCGCCGTCGGCCAGTTCGCGGTGGATCAGGTTGCCGAAGTGGTCGTAGTAATAGGTCGTGCCGTTGTAGGTTTTCAGGCGGTTGTCCGGGACGGTAGGGCTATTGTTGTCGGACAGGATATTGTGCGCGGGGTTAAAGGCGAACACTTCATTACCCGCTTTGGTAATCCGGCCCAGTTTGTCGTATTCGAATTTTTCTTGCTTTTACATTGCAGAGTTGTTAACTTTATGCTCTATAGTTAGTTTTTCAAATATTTCATTTTCTTTATTTTTACTTGAGAGAAAGTAAAAATTATGTAGAGACATTTTAGAAAAGATGTTAATTATACTTTCAAAATCTACTTTTGAAAAAGTTATAGCTAAATTTTTTAATTTTTTTAGATTATATATATGGGTAATATCTTCTAAGTTTTTACAATTTAAAATTTGTAATGTATGTAGTTTATCTGATTTAAATCTAGGTATTGAAGTTAATCCTTTAACGGAATTAATATCTAATCTCTCTAAATTTAGACAGTTAGAAATAAATGAAAAATCAGATAATTTCCTGCAATTAATTAATGTCAAATAACTGATATTTGGAAATTTAGAAGCTAATGTTTGTTCGTCAATAAGTTCATTTAATACTTCTAAGTTTTTAATACTACTTTTTTCATTTAAATGAGATAAAGATATTTTTCTTAAGGATAAACTCTCAATAGGATTATTATTTATAATATCATAATATTTATCTGAAAAAATCAAATCATTTATATGTAGGCTAGATAGTCTAACAAATTTTCTTAATGGAGAAAAATCAATATTTTTATTTAGGTTTCCGCTTACTGAAAAAGTTCTAAGGTCATCGACATATTCTAATGCATCAACGTTAAGAAGAGGTGTTGTTTGATGAACTAAAATATGAAGATGATTAATACTACATAGGAATTCGAGGATATCTAGTCCATTTATGGAATTATTAATAAGATTGCTATCTTCCAAAATTATTACTAATTTAAATCCATTTATATTTTTAATAATTTTGACTAATTCAGTTAAAACATTTTTTTGCACCCCGCTATATATAGAGAGACTTTTATTTCTTCTAATAGAAGAAATTATATCATCAGATAAGTTATTTGTATTGATCGTTAATCTTGCATAATTTATTCTGGACATTTACATTTACCTCTTGGCTCATAGTGATCGGTTATTTTCTGACGAATATCAGATTTATAATCCTCACCAACGTTTTCTTTTAACCATTCTAAACCAGCTGCTCTTCTTCCTTTTTTGCTTTCTTTGGCTGGATTAACAGGTCTATTTTTATTGGTGATTTTTCCTGTAATTAATCCTTCTTTTCCCATTTCCAATAGTACCTCATATACGATTTGCTCGACACCTTGAGCTACATCAGTATCCTTCATGAGTGTCCCATCAGGTTTTTTAGCTCCTTCTTTAGCGGTAATGCCTGTATAGATATCAGTTGCACACCCTGTTTTTCCATATCTTTTTTGTGCATTGTGTTTAGCTTTACCTATGTAAACTTCTCCATTCCTCAAATAAACAGTTGACCAACCTAAGGGGTCAAGTTCGTAACGGCTGGCGAGTTTACTTTGTGTGCGGAAGATTTCGCGGTGCAGCCGATCGCGTTCGATGTCGATGATGACTTCGTCGTCGAGGCTGATTTGGTGCAGGTGGCCGCTGCCGTAATACAGGTAGTTGATCTGTCTGCCGTCGGACAGGACGGTGGCGGTACGGTTGCCGTTGAAGTCGTAGTGGTAGCGGACGGTTTCGGTAACGGGCAGATACAGCATGTCGTACTGCGCATCGCGCCAGTCAGTTTCGGGCAATCCGTTTCGGGCGTTCTCTTCCTTAGTCGGTACTTTCCATTGGTGCTGGCCGATGATTTGGCCGTTGCCGTTGTAGTCGAAGCAGGTGATGCTGTGGCGGTTGGCGGCACGGACGAGGTTGCCGTCCTGGTCGGAATAATAACTGCGGCTCCAAACCAGTGGCAGGATGCCTTCAAAGGCAAAGTCGGTCTCATTTGTCAAAAACTTCAAACCATGTATCGGATTGACCGGACGGCCGGCACCTACCGCACCCTTGCAGGACAAACAGGTTTTAGGGGGGAGTCTTTTGCTGAACTTGCCGTTCATATGGAACATATCGCCGGTACGCACGATATAGCGTTTGCGGATTTTAACCGAGGAAGAATGGCACATCGGCCAGGCGGGTTTGGTGGCGGTACGGCTCTTTACCCCTTTACGGCCCGGAAGGGCGATTTCATCGCCATAAGTTGTATCCGTCTTACTGGCTTTAAAGACAAAAGCAGGCTTGCGGTTGAGGCGTACGTCTTTGGCGACGGTTTTGGCACCGCCGAGGTCGGCAAAAAGCGGGAAGGGAATGAGTGGAACGGAAGGGGGAGCGGGCGGAGGCGGCCAACAGAAATCGGGGACGGTAAAGACAACGCGGAACTTGCTGCTTTTACGGGCGATTTTATTGACGGCCATGGCGGCTTGCTCCTGTTGGGGATGGGGTCGTCTGAAAGGGAAGGAGACGACCTTACGGGGCGTTAGAGCTTGGGAAAACCTATGTTTACTCAGTATCTCTAATATTCATATTTCCTAGTGAAATACCTACTTCTGATTCTACAAAAAGTTCCCCATCCTCCTCTACGATAAATGAATTTCCAGTTCTAAATATTAAATTATATAATCCCTCATAAAATTTACCTCCCAAATAATATAAATCCCCAGAATCAGAAATAAAATAAATTCTTCCCAGTTCATCAATAAGGATTTCTCGGTTATCTGCAAATCCGAAATTTCTTAATTTTTTGCCAATAGATTTTTGATAAAAAATATAATCCTCATCATCTATCGAATAGTCAACTAAGGTATTTGTAGTTTCCCCAAAGTTATGCAGTACCGTAGATAGAAAGATGCGTCCATTACTACGATAATAAGCGTCATAGCTAATTGTTAAATACCATATTTCTCTTAGAAATTTTTTTACATTATCAGGTAACTCCTCTAAATGGTGGGGTAGAGAATCTAAAATAATTTCTCTATTCTCATACCAGCCTGAAGCAATCATTTTCTTAAAAAAATCTGAGTGTATTTCGTATGGTTGTTTCATAAATACTTCTTATTATTTTACTGTAGTATTTTAGAATGAAATATTCAGCCTTATTGACGCCTGTTTGGAGTCATAGATGAACAAAAGGGAATTCCATGCCAATTCAGGTCCTTTAAATTCGAGTACTGGAGCACTTTTTAGTACACAATATGATTTTAAAGAAGGATATAAATTAAGAAAATTTTGAATAATTTTTGATTCTAAGATGTTTTTAGTTAAATAAAAATAGTCATTAAATAAGATATCAATTTCCTTTTTGTATATGTCAATAAATATTTTTCCTTCTTCTTCAAGGTAATAAATATTTTCTTGAAATAAATAAATACCTTCTTGTATGTTTTTAAAATTTATTAATTTAGTTTTTTCTTTAATGTCTTTAATATCATTAAAGTTTAAGGAGAGATTATTGATGACAATGTTTTTTTGTTGTATAAATAATTTAATTTGATTCATATGTAATTTTACCTCCTGAAAGATTGAAGTTTGCCAGTACTTGTTAATTTCGATTTATCCATATCTCGAATATAATATTGGGTTGCTCCCCCATCGCCATATTTTTTATTTGCTTTTGCTTTTGATTTTCCTACGCAAATATCTTCTTCTACTACAAATATATGTAATTGTTTTCTCATGTCACGTGCGGCAGTAGCATTTCCACTATGTCTCACCTATACAGAATCGTTAAATGCTCTGGCATTTCCTCTTGCAGAACGTACAGCGTATCCTCGAACAAAATAATTCCCAGGGGCAGAAGCCATACCTGCCGGCCCATGTGGATACAGTGTAAACAATATTGTCCCTTTTTCTAGGACAACATTTTTCCAATTATCTACACCTGGATAGTCCTTACTTACTTCCTTGCCAGCCAGCCGCTTCACCGGCAGGATCTTGTCCTGCACATGGATCATTACATGTTCCAGGCGATTTTTTAGAACTTAACCCTAATGGGTCAGCCCACATTTGACTGTTTTGTAAAGCCCAATAGAGGTTACTACCACCAGCCAATCCAATCGGATCTTGGTTGATAAATCTTCCACATTCCGGCTCATAGTACTCTGTTCGCAGAATTGCTAGCTTAATCGGTGTTCACCATTCTACTGTAGCAAGAGAATTAAATCGCGTTGAAGGAGAATATTCTGCGATTAAAGCACAGCAGTTAGCAATTAGTAAGTCTGCTAATAATGGTTGCCCTTTAGATTTATTAATAAGACCATTGTATCCCAAAGTTTTGTATTTAGATAGAATAATTCAATTGCTTTTCTTTTAAATTCATAACTATATCTCATTAAAATACCCCCTTTACTGGTTATCCAGTAAAGGGGGTAGATATCATAACCTAAAGGGCTTTCTAATGTGGCGGAGAGGGTGGGATTCGAACCCACGGCCCCTTGCGGAGTCACTGGTTTTCAAGACCAGCTCCTTAAACCACTCGGACACCTCTCCATAACGGTATTATTATATCAGATTGGCCCAATAATAAGCAATAACGTAATATAGAGTAAGAAAAAAGCTGGCTCAAAGCCAGCTTTTTCCATGTGTATTTAATGTTGAATAAAGTTTTCAACTATTTACTATCAAATTATGCTTTCATCTATTTGCTACGGAATTAAGCATTCAACAACTCTCAAATATTAGAACAAGTCTTTTTTCCACATGCCAAAGATGGCGATGGCAGAGCAAATAACAGAAATAATGACAACTTTCACAAAGCCGTCTGGATCATCTTGGAACGGCAAGTGTACGTTTGTCCCCCACAAGCTGAATATGATAGTTGGCACGGCCATTGTAATCGTTAAGGTTGCCAACATTTTCATCACCATATTGAGGTTATTTGAAATAATCGATGTGAAGGCGTTCATCATATTCATCAAGATATTTGAATACATTTCAACCATCTCGATGGCCTGTTTATTTTCAATGATAACGTCTTCCAAAAGATCCTCATCCTCTTCGTACATTTTAAGCAAATGTCTATAAGTGCTGTGACCACGCAAGCGCAATAGGCGTTCCATAACAGTTCCATTCGTACGCAACGCAGAGGTAAAGTATGTCATGGATTTCTGTAATTCCAATAGTTGGAAGAAGTCTTTATTCTTCGTCGTATGACGCAACTGAACTTCAATATCGTCGGTACGGCGGTTAATTTGTTGCAAGTAACGTAAGAACAATGTAGCTGTACGGTACAAGATCTGGAACAAGAACCGCGTCTTTTTATATGTATAGAATGTAGACAGTTGATTTGAAATGAACGGATATAACACCTCGGACTCTTCAAGACATACGGTAATGAAGAAGTCAGGCGTCAAAAAGATACCAAGCGGCACCGTATCGTACATATCATTACCGCGAATCGCAGGAATGTTGATAACCACGAAAATATAATTGTCCTCTAACTCCACGTGAGAACGTTCTTCCATATCGAGAGCGGTCTTTAAAACGTCCGTTGGAATTTCCGTCAAAATGTTGATGAGGGACAACT
>ERZ773076.605-NODE-605-length-17499-cov-4.095792_pt1 | contig 17499 bp, 20 predicted proteins | sample MGYA00580613_ERZ773076 | MGnify/ENA primary metagenome ERZ773076 (study PRJEB29015, sample SAMEA2738005) | human oral metagenome | biome: human oral; feature: human-associated habitat; material: dental | place: China | collected 2057 ...
AAGAGCAGCCGCCGCAGAACCGGCGCCGATCACCCCAAGAGCGGAACGGCGGGTCAGATAATGTGCTGGGATATTCATAGTATTCCTTTCGACGCCTTGCTTATGCCCGGATAATAATGAAGATATCCGTGTTTAGGGCAGAGAGCATGAACGGCGCTCCTTGTGGTTGGGTTACCTCTAACTATCCTGCCATGCGTCATGATTTGTGCTTGGGATTGCCGCAGGTATTTTTGCATATTCCCAGGTTTAGATCTCCCAGCTGATTATTTGCTGGTGGTACGCACATTCGTAATCGTGAAAACCCTTAGCGCCTTTATTTCTTTGCCTCCGGTGTAGGCACCGGCGTAGGGGTTAGGTCTTCTACACGCATCCTAAAATGTGAGAAAAGATCAGTTCTTTCGGGTGCTCCCACAATCTTTTCGGGAACGCTCACCTTACACCACCAGCGGCCGTCACGATGCACCGCGGTGAAGGTGGTCTGGGCAACTTCGTACCGTTTCGCGAGAGAAAGGTTTACGGTCTCTTTCTCGCCCACCTGAAAGGTTCCGTAATCGAGGGTGGTCTTTCCTTCCCAGGTGTAGGTATCGCCCTTGATAGTCGGTTCGGAGGTTTTGAGGGTTACTGTTGCTGCGGGGTTATCGAACCAGACGCGCCCTTCACGCATTAAAGAGAACGCTTTTTCGTCTTTTTCGCCGCGCATGACGCTATGTCCCGGTTCTGCGGCGGCGCTTTCGTCATAAAGTCGGGTGTTGCCGGTGGCGTTCATATATTGGAGGGCGGCGGAAATATAGGCGATCGTATTGTAAAGCCCCTGCACAGATTTATCGTTCATATGCTCGGGTCTGATGGGCACAGGCACGTTCTGAGCCGGGTGATCACGAGTTGCGGGTTTAAAGGCTCCTGCAGATTCATCATATGTATCGAATTTGACCTCACCCGCAAAGTCGGTGCGGGTTTCGTCAGAGTTTGTGGCAGATCCTTGGTTTCTTGATAAGCAGGAGGCGATAAATCCCGCTGAGCCTATGCCCAACAGCGCGAGTGCGGAGCGGCGGGGAAAACGACGGGAGGTGTGGGAGGGCATCGAAATGGTGTCCTTTCAGCGCCTTTTACCCGTGCATCAAGGCGCAAACTGTGGTTGGATGTATTCCCATTGTGTACATGATGTAGAAATTCATGCGAGGTTTAAGTGTTCCCTGAGCAAAGATTCAGCTAAGAGCGCGGAAAACCCGCAAGAACACCGTGTTTCCTGCGGGTTTTCTTTAAGTAGGAACCTACACTCGGTTCTCCTAGACGAGCTTGTGCGGTATTGCTACTGTGCCCCGCCGCTGCCGGATGTGCCTTCCCCGGCTCCTTCCTGCGGAGCCTGCTGCTGCGGGGTTTGCCCCTGGTTCTGTCCCTGCTGCTGATTCTGGGAGCCACCCTGAGCGTCTGAAGAACCTCCGCTGTTTTGTTGAGGATAGGACAACCACCAGGTACCGTCTTTATAGATTCCTTTGAAGACCGCAGGCACTTCTTCTGTCCGCTGCTCTTCGGGGATATCCATTGCCTGACCACCTATCACGACGAAGGAGCCGTTGGTAGCCTTCATCTTTCCGTTCCAGGTATAGGTGTCACCGTCAGTCTTGGGTTGCGGGGAATCCAGAATAGCAGTCAGCTTATGGTCCTCAGCCCAGGTTTTTTGCTTTTTCCGTTCTTCAACAGCTTGCTGAACCTGATCGGCAGGGAGCTTATTCCCCTGAGGATCGAGAGCAACTTCCATAAATGGGGCAGGATCATTGGCGTTATTAAAATACTGCCATGCCGCAACCATGTACCCGATAGCCGCATAGAAACCAGCAACGGATTTCTCACCCATCTGCTCTGGTTTGAGGGGCTTGGGGAAGTTCTTCGGGGGCTGTTCCTTGGTGCCGGGCTCGTACTTACCCGCAGAGGTGTCGTAGTTGTCGAATTTCACCTCGCCGCTGTAGTCCTTTTGGTCTTGGCCACCGGATGCGGAGGAGCCTGACCCGCCGGCATTATTTGCCCCGGAACAGGCAGCAAGAGCCACCGCCGCAGAACCGGCGCCAAGGAACCCAAGCGCGGAACGGCGAGAGATATTCAATGAAGACATGCTAGTCCTTTCGGAACCCAAGCCCTGACACTCGGGTGGTATCGATCATCAGAGGTACAGCATATGCATATACCCGCTATCCATCACGATAACGAGAAATGAATACTCTCGCCGTAAAATTTCGCTAGATGCCAAACAGCGAACCGGAGCTGCTGGAGCTTGACGGGCTAGCGCTACCGGAGGCGGTCGAATCCTGATTTGGGTTCGTAATCATCCATTTACCGTCCTTATAAACTCCCTTGAACGTAACATCTTTGTTCTGTTCCTGGTTCAGTTCCCGGCTCATGCCCCCACGACCACCCATACCGCCAGCTTTCATGGTAACGCTTCCATCCCAGGTGTAGGTGTCGCCGTCCATCTTCGGCTGCGGGGTCTTGAGGCTGCCGGTAATTTTTATGTCATAAAACCACACGACTCCCCCGGCGCCCATCTGCTTGAGCTGCTCAAATTGTGATGCAGGCATCTTCTGCCCAGTGTTGTCTGCAATAACCTCCATCATGGGCTCGGGGTCAAAAGACTCGAGGAAGTACTGCACGGATGCGAAAAGGTAGCCAATAGACGAGTAAAAACCTGCCGCCGACTTATCGTTAGCGTTATCCGGCTTCTTCGGCTTCGGCACATTTTCGGCGGGGTGATCCTTGGTTGCGGGCTTGTATTCTCCCGCAGAAGTGTCAAAGTTATCGAACTTGATCTCGCCGCTAAAGTCGGTGCGCTCGCTTTGAGAGCTGACACCGTTAACGCCTCCAGAGCACGCAGCAAGCGCCACGGTCGCAGAGGCAGCACCCGCCAAACCAAACGCGGTGCGACGTGAGAGACGATACGCATGTGTGTTCATGATATGTGTTTCCTTTCAGCGCTCAGGCTCATGCTGAAACCTGGGCGCATATGCAGATGCAACTAGCAGGTCTTAAATAAATTTAGAAACCGAAAAGTGACCCGGAGCTCGATGAGCTTCCGGATGTTGAAGTGGCCTCTGGGTCTGTCATACGCCACTGACCGTCCTTATAGGTTCCCTTGATAGTTATATCGCTTGTTTGATCTTTACCCGCCTGCTGTGCAGCATCAACACTGCTCCCGATCCCATCATATTTAATGGTGCCTTTTGCATCCCATGTGTACGTATCACCATCGACTTTAGGCTGAGGAGTCTTCAAGGAGATCACGACTTTAGGATTAACGACCCATGCGAGGTTGGAGGATTTCATCTGTTTAAACTGGTCATAATTTCCTTGTGAATCCCCCAGAACTTCAATTAGTGGTTCGGGCTCTAGGTCCTCCAACAGGTACTGCATTGCAGCCGCGAGATAGCCGATCGCCGCATAGAACCCTGCCGCAGATTTTTCATTCATCTGAGAAGGTTTAACGGGTTTAGGCACATTTTGGGCAGGTTTGTCTTTGGTTGCTGGTTCATAATTCCCAGAGCGTTCGAAGCTGTCAAACTTCACTTCTCCGCTGTAATCTTTTCCATCTCCATTAGAGCACGCGGCAAGCACCACGGTCGCAGAGGCAGCACCCGCCAAACCAAACGCGGTGCGACGTGAGACATGTAGAGCGGACATTCTTTTTCCTTTCATGGTGTGGACTTCTTAGCCCGAATATCTGTGTGGTGTTTCTAGAGTGAAAATTCTTGAGACGATCCAGATCCTGACGAACCCGAGGAGCTGCCGTAGATAGCCCACCAGCGCCCTTCCGTATAGGTTCCGCGGTAGAGGGTATCTGATGTCTCTGTCTCAGACTCTCGGCTTACTCCACTCGGCCCGTAAAAGGTACCCAACGAAAACGATATTGTTCCCTCCCAGGTGGCACTCGTACCGTTCATCGTCGGTTCCGGACTCTTGAGAATCGCCTTAAATTTGGGGCCGCCAAACCATGATTTACTGCTCGTGGTTTGTTGTTTCAGCTGGTTAAATTTAGATTCCAGGACATCTTTGTATTCTGGTGGAAACGCATCCGCCACAAGGCTAAAGTCCAGTGTTTCCATGGCGTACTGCATGGCTGCCGTCGTATAGCCAATCGCCGCATAAAATCCTGCCGCCGACTTGTCGCTTATATCTGAGGGTTTCGTCGGTTTAGGTACGTTCTTTGACGGGTGATCTTTCGTGGCAGGCTCATAGGCGCCAGCCGAGGTATCGAAACTCGTGAAGCGAACCTCGCCTGCATAATTGCTGGAACTGGACGAAGAACTTGAACTGGAACTAGATGGAGAGCTGGAACTAGAGCTGGATGCGGTTGCCCCCGCACTCTGCTGCTCGGATGCGATTCCTCTCACCTTCGGGGCGCAGGCGCTCAGCACCATCGCCGAGCCCACCGCACCGGCTGCCGCAAGAGCGGTTCGGCGCGAAAAATCATAGGATCTTTCTGACATATTTCATTCCTTTCGGCGTCTTAATCGTCAACGATTAAAACCCCTGTGATGTGGCTGGGTACCTTACTATTGTGCCGTTAACCCGTGCGAATATGCGTTATATGACGTCATCATAAGCTGTTATATTTTTCTCATCGACCCTGCACACACCCAAGAGCCAGCACCGAGCGCATCCCTTCCAAGCACGGTACAACGCTATGGTGTAGCTGTAGAGCTCTGTGAGGCTACGGTCTTTGACCGAGTTTCAATGCTCCAGCGCCCGTTGGTATATGTTCCTTTGAAAACCATGTCTTCGGTATTGCTTTTTTGCCGTTCCGTTAGGTCGTTTACCTGCCCACGATCGACACGGTAGTTCCCGAATTCCATAGAAAACTTCCCTTCCCACGTATATGTATCACCTTCCATCGCGGGCTGCGCGGTATTCAGGGAGATAGTGACGCGTGGGTTCTCATACCAGTTTTGCCCCTCCCTCATGCGCGCCAGTATTTGCTCATTTGAGGAATTATGAACATAGTGTTTCTCGTCCTCGGTGAGCGCGCTGTCATCGTAGGGACCGGTGTCACCGGTGGCGAACATATACTGCATAGCGGCGGCGATATAGGCTAGGCTCGCATAAAATCCTGCAACGGACTTTTCATCTGCATTCTCAGGTTTGATAGGTTTGGGGACGTTCTTGGGAGGGGTGTCTCGTGTGGCGGCTTCAAAACTGCCGGCAGAATTATCGTATTTTTCGAGTTTGACTTCTCCGGCATAGTCACTGCGTTCATTCGAGCATGAAGCAACCGTAAAAAGCACCGCACCGGCACCCGCAGCACCCAGCGCGGAACGACGTGATAGCGCATATTCCACCGTGATTCCCCTTTCGCGCGGCATCAAAATGCGAGAAGTCCCTTCATTATCCACCTTAAGTAGAGGTTTATAGCAGATTTCAGCGGTATGCGCTCTGTGAGATTTCGCTCGATTCTGCCGAAATATAAAGCGGGAGCGGTGCTTTGCAGACCGATCTTGACCTCCACGTATTTTCATAGAAAAACCCATAAAACAACGAGGTTTTTACGCTCCGCAACGAAGAAACTGGAGAAGTTATCCACAGGCATACCGGTACTTTTTTATGCAACTTTTATTGCTTTCTAACGAAAGGACGTTCTTCTGCACACTGCGCTGAGTACCATAGAAGAGTATGTTCCGACATGACGAGAGGATATCTCATGGCTGAAATCCCTACTTCCGAACCCCAAGTTGGTGCCCCGCCGGTCGTAACTCAAGCACCGCCTAAACTTAACCAAGCGGGAGCTATCGACCTTGTAAAACGGGAAACGCGTGCCCCTGAGGTTGCAACTATCAGTCATGAAGCAGACGAACTGGCTATCACTCTCAACAACACCGATCTGAAGTCGCCTTCACTTCTCGATACCCTCGAAAATACGATTTCAAGCTACGGTTCCGATACCTTCAACGGCATCGACATGGTTACCCAGCGCCTGCTCAATATGCAGGAGCTTGAGCTTGCGCCGGACTCCCCACAAACCAAAGCATCTCAAAACTTGGCGGAACTGCGTGCACAAATCAACTCGCTGGATTACAGCGCGATTGACGGTACCCCCGGTAAACGCGGCATCGCAAAACGCCTGATAGGGCGCGGCAAAAGCAAAATCGAAAAATTCTTCTACCAGTACGCCAGCGTCAACAGAAATATTGAAGGCATCAGTAAAAAACTGAAAAAATCCACCGATGCGCTCGTCATGCAGCAGGCGGAACTCGTGAAACTGCGCGAGAAACTTCAGGAAGGCATGACGGATTTGAACGAGAAGATCGCAGTTCTTCAACAGTTCTCCGATATGGTGCGTGCCGCTGCCGAAGAAACTCGTCTTGAAGGAGATGAAGAAACCGCGCGCATCTACACCGAGAAGGTTCTGTATGTGACCGAACAGCGCATCAGCGATCTGCTCACTAAACTTGAAATTGCTGGGCAGGCGTATCTGACAAGCGATGTTGTCTCCAGCAACGGCAAAGAGCTCATTCGCGGTATCCGTCGCGCCGAAGACACCACCTTATGGGCATACAAAATGACCGCCTATATCGCCCGTTCCTTAGGCATGCAGGAAGCGGTTCTGCAGCAGCTTGGCGCCCTGAAGCAGACCACCGAGAACGCTATTATGCGCAATGCCGATATGCTGTCTTCGCAGGCTACGCGCATCCAGCAGATGGCGTCCCAACCCGCAATCGACCCGCAGGTTTTGGCGCAGGCACATGGAAAAGTACTTCAAGCGCTCGACGAAGTTTCCGCATTCCGTCAGGGGGCGGTAGAAGCATTCGCCCAGTCGAACCAGATGCTGCGCGAACTGACGGCAGAATCTCTTGAACGCGTTACACGAAGGAATAATGCCCCCGAATCCCCTGCACACGCCAGCGGAACTCCCACAAACCGCGCGCTCACCCAGAATTAGAGGCACACGTGGGCGTTATCAAACGGTTTTTCGGTGTGCCGGACGACTCCCCGATCCGCTCCCAACAAGAAAGCGTCACGGATGCCCCGGCGCAGGAGTATGCCTCGGCTCATTCTTCTGCCCCGGAGCCCACGTACCTGCGCCAGTCCCAGCATGTGTTGGATGATGCCTCGCATTATTTGGCGGATTTTGCCGTGTCTGTACCCCCGCGCGCACTCGTACCCGCCTTCGAGATGGTCGAAACCTACCGCAAAATAACGGCAGAAACGGGCAGTGATACCCGCGCGACCCTGCCCTCAACGACGGAATACACACTCCAGACGGCGCTAACCACCTATGTACCGAATCTGTTGACTGTCTACACCCGCACGCACAACCCCACCCCGGAGCAAACCTCCGAGCTGGTGCAGGCTCTTACTGATGCAAATCAGGAATTCGTCACAGCGCTTAACCTTGTGCGGGCAGATAACAGCCTTGAACTTGAAACGCACACCCTGTTCATGCGCAAGAGAATGGCGGTATAAATGGAACTGAGCATTGGTCAGAACGTCAATCTTACCCAGGAAGCACCCGATCTCGACCACGTGCTGGTAGGACTGCGGTGGCGCACCGACGAACCGCTTTTACGTGAATCTCTGGAGGCAGGGGTACTTCTCACCTCGAACGGCAAACTAGTTTCGCGGCAAGACTTTGTATTTGCTCACCAGGTCTTAGACCGTGCGGGCAGTGTTCGCCGCCGCGAACTCATGGGCGACGATCAGGTGCAGTTCGATCTGCACCTTCCCACTGTGCCCCAAGACGTAGATTCCCTGGAGGTTGTGCTCTTCACAAACGGGGAAAGTACCGTGCGGCTCAACCGTGCCAGCGGGATTCGAGCACGCATGATAAACCCCGCCACCGGAAAAACAATGTTCCGTGCCCCACTCGTGCAGGTAGGTCGCAGCGCAGCGGTACGGCTGATGCAGGTGTACCGGCACCGCGGTGAATGGAAAGTGCGGGCGGTGTGCGATGAATGGCATAGTGTTTCCGCCATGCTTCAAGGGTTCGGGTTATGAGTCGCTACAGTTTTATCACTGCCTACATAGCGGACCCTGAGCCGCAGGCGCATCCTCAAGCATCCCCCTCTGCTGCTGCAGTAGCAAACCGGGGGCCGCAGTCTGCAGATATTCCCTCTGACCAGCAAGGGCACCAGAGGGCGCAGCATACTCAGCGGAGTATAAGCCGCCAGGCGAACCAAACGCCGAGCGCATCCGGGACAGCGCAGCCGATGCAGCACCGGCAGATTAAGCCCCCAAATATGAGCAAATCTCGCGGAACGGCAACCTACACCCCGGAATCGGCTGAATCTTGGCAGCATTCTCAACCCGCAGACACGGCAAAAACCATAACTCCCCCATCCGAACACCTGCGTGAACCGCACTGGTGGGGTCACATCCCCAATATCACCGACGCTCACCCAAGCGAACGTCTCTTTATGCTCGATGCGGTACAAGCCGCCGTAGGAGAACTGCGTATTACTGGAACCGATATGACTGCATTCCTGCTGAACTGGGATGGTGAGAGTATTATGCTGTCGGGTTCATCCGCTCCCCCAACTGATGCTGCCTCTCGGATGACCCGAATATCGCTCAACGCAGCAGGCACAGTTTTGACAATTCCCCCTAAATCTTTGACGCTACTGCGATCTTTAAAAGTGATCGGCAGGAACCTTCAGCTCACTAATCCCGATATCCGCATAACCCGGGATTTAGGAGAGGGTACGCTAATATTAAGTGAGGATGGTTACGTTACCTGTGCCATCGCCCTTCTCAGCGAATATCAACACCATAAATAGAAAGGAAAATATAGTGGCTGCTATTAAGCTCACCAAAGGAAACCCCATCAATCTCACCAAAGAGGCACCGGGCCTGAAAAACCTCACCATCGGCCTGGGTTGGGACCTATCCCTCGCGGGTGAAGCCTATGACCTTGACGCATCCGTCATGATCACCGACGAAAATGACAGGATCCTTTTTGACGATGCATCCCTCGTCTTCTTTAACAATCCCACCAGCCTTGACGGCGCGGTCGTCCACACCGGTGACAACCGCACTGGCGATGCTGAAGGTGACGATGAGACCATTATCGTGAACCTCGATAAAGTAGACCCAAAGGTACAGCGCCTTCACATCCTCGCCTCCATCTACGAAGGCGAAAAAACCGGTAAGAATTTCGGTGTAGTGCGTAACGCTTATGTACGTCTGATAAACGACGACACTAATGAAGAAATCGCTCGTTACGACCTTTCCGAAGACTGCTCGGCAGCGCCCGCTGTACTCTTCGCAATGGTGTACCGCCACAACGGCGAATGGCGTTTCAAAGCCGTAGAAGATCCATTCACCGGTGGTCTGCCGCATCTGCTGACCTCCTACGGTTTCACCGTTTAACAACCTGCCTTATCTCTAACGCGAAGGAGAGCCTTCTGCCCTCATGGCTTTATTAAAATTCTTCAAATACGATCTCTTGATTACCCTTGCGGCACTTATAGGTGCCGCCTTTTATGGTGGTATTGTCGGCATGGTATCCGCCGCGATCCTGATTGTCCTTGAGATCGTGTTCTCATTCGACAACGCGGGTGTGAACGCAAAATACCTAGACAAAATGTCGCATGCATGGCGCAATATCTTCTTGACAGTCGGTGTTCTGGTCGCTGTTTTTGGTATGCGTCTTATCTTCCCCTTCCTGATCGTCTGCCTGGCAGGCAACGTAGGTCCGGTTGAAGCTTGGAACCTTGCAATGGAACGCGGCGACCCGCATACGCCCGGAACCTACGGGTACATTTTGGAATCCGCTCACCACACCATCGCTTCCTTCGGCGGCATGTTCCTGCTCATGCTCTTCCTTTCCTTCCTCTTCGAGGCTGGTAAGGATGTCCACTGGCTATCCGTGATCGAGAAACCGCTCGCCAAAGCCGGGCACTTTGATTCCATGCCTGTATTGGTTTCCGGGGTTATCTTAGTGACGGCTTCTCAGCTTTTCGGTGCCGAGCATCATGAGCAGTACACCATTCTGCTCTCGGGGCTTCTGGGTATGCTCACCTTCTTGGCGACCAACGGCCTGGCAACCTTTATGGAAGACCGAAACGAATCTCAAGAAGAATCCCTGGCGAATGTTGCCGTACTTACCGGTAAAGCAGCATTCTCCATGTTTATCTTCCTAGAAGTTCTTGATGCCTCCTTCAGCTTCGACGGCGTTCTCGGCGCATTCGCGGTAACCTCAGACCCCATTATTATTGCTATCGGTTTGGGTGTGGGCGCGCTCTTCGTGCGGTCGATGACCATTTACCTGGTCGAAAAGGGAACCCTTCAAGAGCTGCGCTACCTGGACCACGGCGCGCACTGGGCTATCGGCGTTCTCGCGCTCATGCTTCTGGCAACTCTCAAGTGGGATATTCCCGACTACGTGATCGGCCTTTCCGGCATCGTCTTTATCGCCGGGTCGATTATCTCCTCCCGCAAGGCAAACCATGCGGAGGCAGCACTCGCGGAAAAGACTGCAGAACCTGACGCTCCGGTGCAGAGCACATAACTGCAAGATCAAGGGCCCATAGCCCTCAAGCAACACGGTGGGCGACGATGCGGACGCAGCGTGCGCCGCGCATCCGCCCACCGCATTTCTATGACCACATAACTACATAACTAACGAAGGGTACAGGCACTGTGGCTATTAACCTGTCAAAAGGCCAGAAACTAGATCTCTCGAAAGACAGCTCGCTCACCCAGGTTCGTTTGGGCTTGGGCTGGGACCCCATTAAAACCAAGGGACTCTTTGGGCGTATCAAAGAGAAAGCGGTCGATCTGGATGCTTCCGTGATCGGCTATGATGCAGCCGGTAACCTGCTTGAGGTCGTTTTCTACGGGTCGTTACGCTCGGTCAATGGCTCTATTATTCACCACGGAGATAACCTGACGGGTGCAGGCGAAGGCGACGACGAGGTTATTGATATTAACCTCCCGGGCGTGGATGCACGCGTTGCTTTCCTGGCGCTGGTAATTACCTCATATTCCGGGGACCAGTTCAGCAACATTGACAACGCCTTTGTGCGCGTTGAAAACGTTGCTACCCGCCAGGAGATGGCACGTTTTTCGATGACGGAAAAGGGCTCGCATACGGGGCTCATGGTAGCCCTGCTGGCACGCGTAGGTCGCGGCTGGGAGCTTCGGGCTATTGGAGACCCGCTGCCCGGTGCGGCACGCACCCCGCGCGATGTTATCGACCCTGTAAAAAGGTACCTTGTCTAAAAATTTGGCGTGCTGTGCACGTATTCAATAGAGGTACGTCAAGGTGTACATAGCGGCAGTTTTATTCTTCTTTATGGCGGTAAGAGCTGTCTTTGGAATGCTTCTGTGCGCATAGTACTGATAGCAAAAGCTGGTCCCGCATGCATCAATACGATGCGTGCGGGACCAGCTATATTATTGTGGTTAACTCAACTCTAGAAAGCTATTTCGAAGATCCTACAAGGTAATTTATCTGCCAACTGCCGTTTGTGTACGTTCCTCTGAGCATGGAAGAAGCTTTGATGTGCTGTTCTGAGGAGGGAGTGTCCTCAGTGAAACCCGAACTAGCGGCAACATACTCGCCGTAGAATATATCTGTCTTACCTTGCCACCGATACGAGTCACCGCTTTTTGTTGGCTGAGGAGTATCTAGAGTAATGGTTACGGTTGGGTTACCAAACCACATTTCTTTCAATTTAATAGCGTCCATAACATTATTGCCTTCATTATCTTTGAAAAAGGACTCTTTATCGCTGTCTGATAGCGCAGTCTTCTGTAAAGGCCCATCATCCCCTGTTTCAAGCAAGTACTGAACTGACGCAGAGATAAACGAAATATTGGCGTAAAACCCATCGACCGAATTTTCTTTTGCTTGATCGTCCATCTGCGGAATTGGGACGTTCTTCGCCGGCTGTTCGCGCGTTGCGGGCTCAAACTCGCCCGCTGATTTATCAAACTTTTCGTGTTTGACGACTCCGCTGTAATTCTTCGAGCTTCCAGAGGACGAAGCTGAAGACGAAGCCGAGGTGGAAGCAGAGGATGAGGACGATGAGCTTGACGCGGACGATGAAGAGCTTGAGGAGCCGCTAGCGGCGGCATCGACGGGTCTCACGGAGGCAGCGCATCCGGCAAGAGCAATGACAGAGCCAGCGCCGACAACGCCTAGGGCGGCGCGGCGGGTTACATCATGAGGTGGCATGGTGTTCCTTTCGGTGCTTCCGTAACGCCGCGGGCAGGCGGCTGCGGGAAGCACGGGTGGCGAGCGCATGAACCCGCCATGGGTGTTTCTCTCTACTCTAGTGTATCGGGGCTGCGGGAGCTCGCATATCTGCCGTTCTAGGGTCTTAGAATACGGTAGTTTTTTCGCGCGATGCGCCGCGCCGGGGCATTTCACCGCCGCACATCAGCGTTCCCTATTTTCTTGCGGGGCATAAATACTAAGTTAGTAAGTTAGCTGGTATTATCGTGTCCAATTTAGTGAGTGCTGATCATACTCCACTTATTATCGGAGTACGTTCCTACGAAACTTACAGATTCCGTATTGGTCCTTTCATCAGCCGAAAAATCAACCGCAGTATCTGCGTTTGCCATAAAAGCACCCTTGTCAGTCGACATTTGGGAACCCCACTTATAACGGTCACCACTAATTTCGGGCGCAGATGTTTTCAGTTCAGTAGTTACTTTAGGGTTATCCAGCCAAATTTCTCCGCTCTTTATTTGAGAGAATATTTTTTTAGTCTCAGGATCTTTATAAAAAGCATTAACCTCTTCTTCGGTAAAAGAGCTCTTACGCAGAGGAGCATCATCCCCTGTGGCAAATAGATATTGTATGCTGGCTGCAATATAACCGATATGCGCGTAGAAAGCCTCAACGGACTTTTCGTTAGCGTTCTCCGGCAGCTTCGGAACAGGAACGTTCTTCGCGGGCTCGGTGCGGGTCGCGGGCACGTACTCCCCTGCCGACGTATCGAAGCTGTCGAACTTGACCTCGCCCTTGTAATCCTTAGCGGGTTCCGATTTGCTGGAGCTTGACGAACCGCCGCTGGAGTTCGAGTTTGAGTTCGACGAAGAACATGCTGCGAGCGCGGCCGCTGTGCCAGCACCCAGCACGCCCAGCGCTGCGTTACGGCGAGTCACGATCAACGATGACATAATATTCTTTTTTCCTTTCATATGTGCCTCATTCAAAGCGAATAAGGCATAAATCTAGTGAGGCTAAGAAACCCCAGCCGCTAAAACAACAATGTTTTAGATGGAGAATCCGCCGCTTCCAGCAGCACCCCCACTGCTGCGAATAGTCCACGAACTGCCCGAATAGAGAGCCTCGAAAGTAATATCCGTATCAACGTGTTGTTTACTGGACTCCACATCTTTACTCATGGAGTTCACGACAACGTAGGAACCCATATTCATCTTCATCGTGCCATCCCAGGAGTAGAAGCTGCCGCTGCTGCTCGGGGTTGAGGTGTTCAGCGAGAACACAACGGTCGGGTTGTCCAGCCAGGCATTGCCCTCTTTGATCATTTTGAGCATCTTTGAAGCATTAGTGTTACTGGACAGACTCGACTTTTCGGATGACACCAGAGCGCATTTCTCGAAAGGCTCCATATCGCCGGTCTGGAAGAGGTACTGCATAGAAGCCGCAATATAGGCGATGTTTTCGTAAAGTCCGTCTATGGTTTTCTCGTTGGCTTTATCAGAGAGCAGGGGCTTGGGAACGTTCTTCGGCTTCTCAGTACGGGTTGCGGGCTGGTGCTCGCCAGCGGAAGTGTCGTACTTTTCGAGTTTTACATCGCCCGTGTTTTTCGAGTTGCCGGGCAGAGTAGATGCACTCGATGATGAGCTGGAGGATGAAGCGCTTGACGACGATGAGCTCGCGGAGGACGAGCTCCCCTGCCCGAGGTCCGCGGGTTTGACGGCGGGGGCGCATCCGACAACGACGGTGGCAGATCCTGCGCCCAGCACACCCAAGGCGGCGCGGCGGGAGATATGGTGGGGTAAACGGGTTGGCATGTTTGCCCTTTCATCGGTGCTCTCAAGGGATGCGGTTACGAGCGAGGTTCCGGGTCTCAGCACATCTTTTTGCCCAAAACTGCGCAGTCAGGGGCGGAAGATAAGCCTCAACTTCCCAGTTTGTTGCTCCATACCAGAGACATTACGTCGATTGTATCTTAGAGCTTTGTTGAACCCCGGGCTCCTGGACACGTCTTCATCATTTCGTTATCTATTTGCTCTCTATGTGGACTTCCTAGAGAGGCGCTGCGGCACGGCATAAAATCGCTCATGAGTACCATTCCGTATTAGCGGTTGAATATATCACCGGACTGTAGAAAAATCTCTATGCGAGCTTTACGATTAAACGAACATTGATAGTGAGCTAGTACACGGGAGGTTCCCATGAAGGCTGTAGTTGTCCCTGACGTTGTTGATGGCTCGATAAATGTCACCGATGTTCCCGTGCCCGAGGTGGGGCACGGTCAGGCGCTCGTGAAGCTAGAGTACTCCGGCGTCTGCCACACCGACCTGCACGTTGCGGCTGGTGATTTCGGTAAGGTTCCGGGGCGCATCCTGGGGCATGAGGGTATTGGTATTGTCACCGAAGTTGGTGAAGGCGTTGAATCGCTCAAGCCGGGTGACCGTGTCTCTATTGCGTGGTTCTTCCAGGGATGCGGGCACTGCGAATACTGCACCTCCGGCAGGGAGACCCTATGCCGTACCGTCAAGAATGCGGGCTACACCGTGGACGGTGCCATGAGTGAGTATGCCCTTGTCACGGCAGACTATGCCGTGAAGGTTCCTGAAGGTTTGGATGCGGCGCAGGCAAGCTCGATTACCTGTGCGGGCGTGACCACCTATAAGGCGATTAAGGAATCGCAGATACGCCCCGGTCAGTGGCTGGTCGCCTACGGTGCGGGCGGGCTGGGCAACTTGGCGGTACAGTACGCCAAGAAGGTTTTCGGTGCCAAGGTTATTGCCGTCGATATTAACGATGACAAGCTTCAGCTTGCCGCCGAAACCGGTGCCGATGTCACGATTAACGGTCGTGAAGTTGAGGATGTACCGGCGAAGGTTCGTGAGGTAACCGACGGCGGGGCGCAAGCCGCCGTGGTGACCGCAGTATCGAGGGTTGCTTTTAACCAGGCGGTTGAGAGCGTGCGTGCCGGGGGTAGCGTGGTAGCTGTGGGCCTTCCGCCCGAGAAGATGGAACTGTCTATTACAAAGGTCGTTCTTGACGGTATTCGCGTGCTCGGCTCGTTGGTTGGCACCCGCCAGGATCTTGCCGAAGCGTTCCAGTTCGGCGCAGACGGGCTAGTAGTTCCCGTAGTGCAGCTGCGCCAGGTTGATGAGGCCCCGCAGATCTTCGAGGAGATGAACGCAGGCAAGATCAACGGGCGTATGGTGCTCGATTTCGCAAGCATGTGGTAAGGCAAGAAAGCTTCTCACACGGGTGCGTTAGGTACTGAATCTATGCGGTAGCGCGGGTTGCCGCCCGTTTCTAAACATATGGTTCTGAAAGCCTAATGCAAAAAGCGGTGTCCCCTGGAACGTATGGAAATTCCGGGGGACACCGCTCTATATGCGGAGCTAGGGATTAGCTGTCCTGGGTATCGTGGGATGCGGAGCTGTCGGATCCACCAGTTTCATAGAAACCCCCAACACTCCATTTGTTATTGTCGTATTTAGCCGTGAAGTTAATCTTCTGAGTGCGCTTCTGCTGTTCTTCAGGAAAATCTACAACCTCACCATCATGTACGCCGTATTCCCCCCGAGTTACGTTCACGGTTACCGGCCACGTGTAGGTGCCGTTCTCTTCCTTAGGCTTAGCATCCTCAAAGTTCATCACAATTTTAGGGTCTGCAAGCCAGCTCTTCCCGCCCTGAAGCTCCGCAAAAAGAGCACCCGACAGTGTGCGCTCTTTATCCTCATCGCTCATAGCGCTTTCTTTGATCAGAGATACATCGCCGGTCTGCAGTGCGTACTGCAAAGCCGCGCCAATGAATGCGATCGAAGAGTACAGACCCGCGACGGAGTTTTCGTTCATATTCTCCGGCTTGATGGGCTTGGGAACATTCTTAGCGGGAGTCTCACGAGTTGCGGGCTCGTAGGTGCCAGCTGAGGTATCAAACTTATCGATTTTAGCCTCGCCGCTGTAGTCGCTGCGGGTGCTCGTCGAGGAAGCCGATGTGCCGGAGTCCCCGCCGTTGCCGTTCGAGTTAGAGGAGGAGCACGCCGCCAAGAACGCGGCAGAACCAAGACCCAAGATGCCTAGAGCACCGCGGCGGGATACAGAAGTAGTCAGCATGTTGTTATCTTTCAGTCGGTGATTATTGCCTATTTATTATAGAGTGCATACACCGGAAGAACCCATTTAGGGCGAGCTATGTTCCATAGGCTCGGGTGCTGGGAGATTACAGGTTTTGCTGATGCACCTGGGGATTACGCGGTATGAGGTGCTGAGGCTTGTAAGTTGCGCACGAATCGGATCTCTCGTAACGCCTCAAACGACTCCCGCCCCTCTAAAAACCCAGACTCCGACAACTGCTGCACCGAAGAAGCCCACTCCCCCGTACGCACCTTATACAAAATATGACCAAAAATCACCGTGCCGTCGAACTGCCCCGGATCAAAACTCAGCCGCTTACGCTTGCCCTGATCCCGGAAAATAATACGAATCCACCCGTTGCGGTTGTTATCCAGATACGTGAGCCTATCAATCGAGGTATACGGTGCGGTATAGGTGCGTCCGAGGGAGTTACGCCAAGTGACCGAGTGCTCATCAAACCGGATATAGAGCACATAGTAATTAATAATGACTACCAGCCCCATAGGGGCACCTAATATAAATATAAAAATATGCATGCCAAGGTCGAACCCAAACATAATATCTATAAAAAGAGGAAAGGGTATTAGGATAAAAAGTAATATTCCCCATCCGAGGTAGAGGACAAAGCGTGGGCGGTGTTGCCTCACCCCGACGGAGACATGTGAACCTTTACGTTGGATGCCGGGCATAGCTCCGACGAGTAGGCCGCCAAGCAGACCACCTAAAATACCTTTTTCCATCTCATATACCTCTCTAACCCGCTATATCTGCTGATACATCTTTTCAACTGTACCTTTTCCTTATATGCTCATCACGTAATCTCAGAGAGCCTTGTTAACCTCACCAGGACATAAATAGAGCAAAAGGGATGCGCTCATGCAGAATACACGAACACACCCCTCCTCAATTATTAGACGCTAGTTATGATTCTTCATGATGCTCTGCACCAGCGGCCTCTTGACCCTCAGACTCTTGCTCTTCCGGGCCGTATCCCAACCGGTATAGAACACCCCGATGCTGATCAGCATACTCACAAACATCAACGCACCCCAGCCTATCCCTGGACCGAAAACAAGAGTAAATATTGTAGCGATCAAGGTTCCAACGGTAAGGATTCCCCCTAGAATCATAAGAAACCGTTTATAGAGAAGAACATCGAGATCCACTAAAGTCACCTTTATCTTAAGACGAAACAGCGTCTAATATTGGCTAGG
>ERZ773076.607-NODE-607-length-17473-cov-5.243197_pt1 | contig 17473 bp, 18 predicted proteins | sample MGYA00580613_ERZ773076 | MGnify/ENA primary metagenome ERZ773076 (study PRJEB29015, sample SAMEA2738005) | human oral metagenome | biome: human oral; feature: human-associated habitat; material: dental | place: China | collected 2057 ...
GCTGCAGCTCAAGGAGAAGCAGAAGGCCCGTTTCGCATACGGCGTCCTCGAGAAGCAGTTCAGCCGCTACTACGAGGAAGCGGACCGTCACCCCGGCAAGACTGGTGACAACCTGCTGCAGATCCTCGAATCGCGTCTCGACAACGTCGTGTACCGCGCAGGTTTCGCTGCCACCCGCAGGCAGGCCCGCCAGCTCGTGGTGCACGGTCACTTCCTCGTCAACGGCAAGAAGGTGAACATCCCGTCGTACCGCGTCAAGGCTCACGACATCATCGACGTCGCCGAGAAGTCGATGAACATCCACCCGCTCGTGGTGGCACGTGAAACCCACGGCGAGCGCTCCGTTCCCGCGTGGCTTGAGGCCCGCCCCAACCGGATGCGCATCCTCGTCCACCAGCTCCCCGTCCGCGAACAGATCGTGATTGACGTCCAGGAGCAGATGATCGTCGAGCTCTACTCCAAGTAGTAGACGCCACCGGGGTGATCGGCACCACAACTGCCGGTCACCCCAGCTCGGTTTTCCGGGCCCCGCAGCCGGAGCGGTTCCGGTCGCGGTATTCGCGCCATCAAATAGTGGGTGGCGCGGGAAGGAAGAAAATGCTCATCGCACAGCGTCCGACCCTGTCGGAAGAGACGGTTTCCGAACACCGGTCACGGTTCATCATCGAGCCCCTCGAACCCGGTTTCGGTTACACCCTCGGCAACTCGATGCGTCGCACCCTGCTGTCGTCCATCCCGGGCGCGGCAGTGACCTCCATCAAGATCGAGGGAAACCAGCACGAGTTCTCCACCCTGGAGGGCGTCGTCGAGGACGTCACCGAGATTATCCTCAACCTCAAGGGCCTGGTCCTGTCCTCCGAGGAGGACGAACCTGTGGTCATGTACCTGCGCAAGGCGGGAGCCGGTGAGGTCACCGCGGCCGACATTCAACCGCCGGCCGGGGTCGAGGTGCACAACCCCGAACTGCACATCGCCACCCTCAGCGAGGGCGGCAAACTTGAGATGGAGCTCGTGGTCGAACGTGGTCGTGGATACGTTTCCAGCGTCCTCAACAAGGATCCCGACGCGGAGATCGGACGGATCCCCGTCGACTCCATCTACTCTCCCGTGCTGAAGGTGAGCTACAAGGTGGAGGCCACCCGCGTGGCGCAGCGCACCGACTTCGACCGTCTCATCATTGACGTCGAGACCAAGCCATCCATGGCGCCCCGCGACGCCGTCGCATCCGCTGGACGGACCCTGGTGGAACTCTTCGGCCTGGCTCGTGAACTCAACGTCAACGCAGAGGGCATCGAGATGGGGCCCTCGCCCGTGGATGAGCAGATCGCCGAGTCGCTGAACCTGCCCGTCGAGGACCTGAACCTGTCGGTTCGTTCCTACAACTGCCTCAAGCGTGAAGGCATCCACACCGTCGGTGAGCTCGTCGCCCGCTCCGAGGAGGACCTCCTCGACATCCGTAATTTCGGCTCCAAGTCAATCCTCGAGGTCAAGGTCACCCTGCACAACCTGGGACTCTCGTTGCGTGACGCCGCCCCGGGGTTCGACCCGATCCAGGCCATCGAACGCTACGACCAGGAGCACGAGGGCGAGGATGACATCGACACCGAAGCGGACGAAGACTACGCCGAGACCGAGCAGTACTGAGAACCCATACCGAGCGCTGCTCGGGACCAGACCGAAAGAATTGAGACATGCCTAAGCCGACCAAGGGCCCCCGCCTGGGTGGTAGCCCCACCCATGAGCGCCTCATCCTGCGCAACCTGGCCACCCAGCTCATCGAGCACGGCCGTATCACCACCACCGAGACCAAGGCCCGCCGCGTCCAGCCGCTGGTCGAGAAGCTCGTCACCAAGGCCAAGCGCGGTGACCTTCACGCCCGTCGCCTGGTGCTGAAATCGGTGACTGACAGGGACGTGGTGGCGAAACTGTTCGAGGAGATCGCCCCCACCCTTCAGGGCCGTGACGGTGGCTGCACCCGCATCACCAAGATCGGCATCCGCAAGGGTGATTCCGCGCCTCTGGCGGTCCTGGAATTCGTCACCGACCCGGTGAAGAAGAAGTCCGAGGACGAGGACTGAGTCTGCAACAACGGGGAGGCATCGTGGCCCAGGATGCCTCCCCGTTTCGTTGCCCGCGAAGTATTTCGGGACGCTTCGGTTGAGCTGGGTCCTGAGGAACGAACGGTCTGGGGCGAAACCAACCACGGCGGCTCGCGGCTCGGCTCAGTTCGCTGTGATGTCGCCTCGGCGCTGGTCGCGCACCCAGGCGGCTATTCCTCGGTTCTCGGGCAGTAGGGCGTAGAAGGTGGCCTGATAGGCGTGGTAGAGGTCAGGTTTGCCCTCCCACGTCTGGGTGACGGGACGGTTCTGCACGTCGAGTTCCTGCCACCAGGAGCCGTCCACGTGGTCGATGACGTGCTCATCGGCGTAGGCCCAGAGGGCGCGATAGGCATCCTCGTAGCGCTGCTCACCGGTGGCGCGGAACAGTCCTGCAGCTGCGCCGATGCCCTCGGCGATCTCCCAGAAGAACCGCTCCGGAACCACCGGTTTCCCGTCCCAGTCGACGGTGTAGCAGAAACCGCCGTTGTCCGCCCAGGCGTCGTGGAATGCGCCGTCGAAGAGGTGCCGGGAGGCGTCCAGCAACCAGGTCTCCCGAACGCCGAGGCCACGGAGCTGGAGCAGCAACTTCGACCATTCGAGCCAGTGCCCGGGTTGGGAACCGTAGGGTCGGAACGGATGCCGAGGCTCGTCGCGGTTGTGGTCGGGGAGCTCCCGCCAGGTGGCGTCGAAGTGTTCCGGGAGCCGCCAGGCCCCTTCCGTGGCGTCTGCGGCCCGGCCCGCGATGCGGTGCGCGATTCTCGTGGCCCGTTCCAGGAGTCGCTCATCGCCGGTCGTCTCGTAGGCCGCCAGACAGGCCTCCGTCAGGTGCATGTTGGCGTTCTGGCCGCGGTATGGCTCGGCCTGGTGGAATTCGCGGTCGAAGGCATCGATGCCCGCACCATCGGCCTCCACCCAGAACTTCTCGATGACGTCCAGGGCCGCTGCCAGCAGCTCTTCGCCCCCGGGAATCCCTGCGGTGGTGGCGGAACTGGCGCCGAGCAGGATGTGGGCCTGCCCGTAGAGTTCCTTGCGGAAGCTGGGGGAATCGCCTCCGACGGTCGGGAACCATCCGCCGTGCTCGGTGTCGCGACCGGCGCCGTTCAGGTAGAAACCGATGCCGTGCCGGGCCACGTCCTCGGCTCCGGGGCGTCCCTGCATGGCTGCTATGGAGAAGCAGTGCAGCATGCGTGCACCCAGCCATAGTTGTGATCCCAGCCGGGGCAGGGCGTGGCCCTGTGAATCAAGGTAGGCGTAGCCCGCGCCGGGCAGCACTACCTCGGGTTGGAAGAAGTCCAGCAATGCGTCCCGGTGCTGTGCGAGCCAGCTGTGATGCTCGGCGTTGTCCAGCCAGCTGATCTGCTCGGGGTGCGGTTGATTCATCAGGTCTCCTTCGACTGTCGACGGCCCGCGTGACGGTGTCCTGTATCTGCGGCGGAAGGCCTCTGTGTGAGGGCCGCACGATACCTCGGCCCGCGGGGTCGTGAACGTGTCAACATCGTAGCGGCGCGGATGATGTTTCGGGATCGTCACCGGGGGTCTGCGAAGGGATCCCACGCAGGGTCGGGGTGAATCTCCAACTCGATTTCACGGGCGGCCGTCGCTGCGGCTTCCGGGCCCGTGAGGTGACCGATCAACGCGGCCGTCATGTCCATGCCGGCTGCCACCCCGGAGGAGGTCCAACGGTTCCGGTCGTGTATCCACCGCGCCCTGCGTACCCATGTGACCTCGTCCCCGTGTCCTGACGCCCAGTCGAAGGCTCGTTTGTTGGAGGTGGCCCGGTACCCATTCAACAAACCAGCGGCCGCCAGAACCGCTGAACCGGTGCACACCGAGACGACGATCGAAGCGAGGGCTGCCACATGGCTGAGCATCTGGAGGAATTGTTGGTCGCGGACCAGGCAGCGGGTGCCGGGGCCGCCCGGCATGAACACGATGTCGGAGTGTGCTGCGTCTTTCAATGACACGGGAACCACGACTTCTGCTCCCTGACTGCTGCGAACCGGCCCTGTGTCGGGTGCCACGTAGATGATCCGGTACTCCTCGGGCAGCCGGGCGAGGAGCTCGACCGGCCCGAACACGTCGAGCAGTTCGAAACCCTCGAACAACACCATCGAGACGTCGTACACGATCCTCAGCCTACGGGCGTTTGCCATGTGGACGCTGGGCGGCCCGTGTCTGGTTCAGCGTCTCACTGTTGGTTTCCTTGTTGGGCTGCTTCGCGTTGTTGTTCTAGGGGGAGGGCTTTGAAGGCGCCCATGGCGTTGGGGTCGTTGCGTGGGACGCCGGCCTTTACGGCTCGGCGGTACCAGCGGGGAAGAAGGAATCGGGGAAACCAGAAGAAAAAACCGATCAAGAAGCTCAGTATGCAAAACGCCCATATCAGCCCGATAACTCCTCCTGGGATGCGGGACAGGGGTGGTTTGAGTGCTCCAAAGGACATGAGCAGCATGACCACACCCCCGTAGAACATGGCGAGGGGTGGACAGGTCCAACCGTGGTAGTTAATGACGAAGCGGGGAATGGGCTCGGTGTAGGCGACCCAGCCCTGCCAGAGACAGAGGATGCCGATGACAAGAAGAAAGATCGCGGTGAAGATGTCCCCGGGGACGAGACCTTCCAGGAGAATTGCATGACCTATCATCCGCCGAACACCCCTTTGCACCAATTCCAGAACCCTTCGCCAGCATCGGCAACGCGATCTCCGAGACTTTTGCCCTCACCAGTGTCGAAGCTCATGCCCAACCCGACCACGACGCCCACTGCCAGGCCGACGGCGGTTCCTCCTACGGGGAGGATGGAGCCGATTGCAGCGCCTGCGGCAGCTGACGCCGCCACCTGAGAGCCTGTTCGCACGGTAGCGCTCTCGGCGACGCGTGCTTGTCGTTCGCTTGCGGTGAGTTCCGGGTTTTGTTCACGGTATCGTTTGTCGGCTTTCTCGTACTCGCTGCTGTAGGTCAAGCCGACCCCGAGAACGAAAAGGCCGCGTCCTGCCGCGCGCCCGAGGGCCGATGTGCCGGTGCGGGTCTGCTGGTTGTGTCTCCGTCTCAAGGGCTGTCATTTGGTGGCGGCGAGGTGTCATCGCTGTTTTCCTCGGTGGGCTGCTTCGCGTTGTTGTTCCAGGGGGAGGGCTTTGAAGGCTCCCATGGCGTTGGGGTCGTTGCGTGGGATACCGGCTTTCACGGCTCGGCGGTACCAGCGGGGAAGAAGGAATCGGGGAAACCAGAAGAAGAGGCCAAGTAGAGAGGTCAGCCCGCAGAATAGCCATGTCAGTCCGATCACTCCCGCAACGATTCGATGTAGTGGCGGTTTGAATGCTGGCAGTGACATGAGCAGCATGGCCACACCCCCGTGGAACATGGCGAGGGGTGGACAGGTCCAGCCACGATAGTTTATGACGAAGCGGGGAATGGGCTCGGTGTAGGCGACCCAGCCCTGCCAGAGACAGAGCAAACCGATGAGGATGAGCACGATCGCAGCTAAGATTTCACCGGAAACGATGCCCTCCAACAAAACTACTTGATTCTTCATCCGCCAAACAGTCCTTTACCCCAGTTCCAGATGCCTTCGCCAAGGTCTGCGATGTGGTCCCCGACAGTCTTGCCTTCGCCGGTTTCGATGCTCATTACGAACCCAACCCCGGCGCCCACTGCCAAGCCGACGGCGGTTCCACCCACGGGAATTATTGAGCCGACTGCAGCTCCTGCCCATGCGGACGCGAGTACTTGCGAGCCTGTCCGAACCGCGGCGGTTTCCCGCACTCGTGATTGCCTTTCGCTTGCGGAAAGTTCCGGGTTTTGTTCACGGTATCGTTTGTCGGCTTTCTCGTACTCACTGCTGTAGGTCAAGCCGACCCCGAGAACAAAGAGGCCGCGTCCTGCCGCGCGCCCGAGAGCGGACGTGCCGGTGTGGGTCTGTCAGCCGTGTTTCCGTCCCAGAACTTGTCGGCCAGTGCTGCCGAGGGGGTGTCATCGTTGTTTTCCCTGTTGGGCTGCTTCGCGTTGCTGTTCCACGGGGAGGGCTTTGAAGGCTCCCATGGCGTTGGGGTCGTTGCGTGGAATACCAGCCTTCACGGCTCGGCGGTACCAGCGGGGGAGAAGGAACCAGGGAAACCAGATCAAAAATCCCAGCATGAAGATGATGAAACAGATGAAACATGTCACGCTGACTGCGAACATTATAGCTTGGGGAAGAATTGGCTTCAGACCGGCTATTCCCAAGCATAGCATGAATCCGCCTCCGTAAGGGAGTGCGAGAGGTGTTGATGACCACCCTCTGTAGCCTATGACAAATCGAGGTGTGGGTTCACTGTAAATTACCCATCCTCTCCAGAGTGAGAGGAGGCCCAAAATAATGAGCCCGATCGCAGTGAATATTGCTCCGGGGGCAATGATTTCTAGCGACATTATTCCACCTCTCATCCGCCAAACGGGTTTTTGAGGACATTCCAAACTCCCTCGCCGAAGTCCGCGATGTGGTCCCCAACAGTCTTGCCTTCGCCGGTTTCGATGCTCATTACGAACCCAACCCCGGCGCCCACTGCCAGGCCAACGGCGGTTCCTCCTACAGGGAGGATCGAGCCAACCAGAGCTCCTGCTCCTGCGGCTGCCGCCACCTGAGAGCCTGCCCGGACCGCGGCGGTTTCCCTCACCCGCGATTGCCGTTCGCTTGCGGAAAGTTCCGGGTTTTGTTCGCGGTATCGTTTGTCGGCTTTCTCGAGTTCACTGCTGTAGGTCAAGCCGACCCCGAGAACAAAGAGGCCGCGTCCTGCCACGCGCCCGAGAGCGGACGTGCCGGTGCGGGTCTGCAAACTGTGTTCTCTTCCGAGTCCCCACGAGCCCGTGATGTTGGGGGGACGGATCACGGTTGCCGGGCCGTATCGTCCCGGTGGAGGACCTAAAAATGTTTCGGTCAGTGCAGTGCGAAAGCGGCTCAGGATGCTTCCCGGCTGATTGGGTCGGAAAAGCCACGACTTCCAGTCCCAATACCGGGATTTGGCGTGGCTCATCCAGTAGGGCATTTTGAAATCGTGCCCGAAAACGCGGACGACGACGCGTCTGATGACGCGTTCGACGTCCACTTTCCTGCTCTCACCCATAGCGCCCAGAGCAGCTATCATGGTGTCCCTCGGCACTCCGGACCATGCAGGGACATTCGGTGTCGGCAGGCCGTCGTCCCCGATCGCCGCCAGCTGTTCGAAGCAGGTGTTGATCGCGGTTTCATATTTTCGGACGAGGTCATCGACCTTTCCCTGGAGCGCCATGCCTTCTTTCGCGTAGCTTCTGAGGCCATCGTCGTCTTCCGGGGTGGGTTTGGCATCAAAACTGGCAGCTTCTTTCACCAACTCATCGCGCTCCGGTTTGAGGGCGGAGACCTCATCGGCGAACAGCGTCATGGCCGCTTTGACGCTGACGCACCCGTCCGAGGCGTGTTGGCTGGACTGCAGGGCCGGGTCCAGCGCCGAGTACAAGAGATCCTGGTGGGGAGTCTCGTAGCAGGCACCGAGACCCCTCCACGTGCTGTGTGCTCCCTCCACGTGCTCCGCGAAGCTGGCGCCGTGCTCCATGAGGCTGGAAGCCGCGCTGAACAACGAGGCTGGATCTGGCCAGTCCTCAAGGCCGCTCGTGTCGATGATGCTCATACTTTCTTCCCATCCGTGATGCGGACCTCGTCCACGATGTTGGCAGCTCGCTCGGTCCGATCCGCCATCTCATGGTCCCCCGCCTGAATGGCCGCAATGGCTGAGCGTCCCCCAGCCACGGCATCGGTGATCTGCTGCTCGGCTCCGGTCATCCCTGCCGTCAAGACCCGGTTGTAGACGGCATTCAAACGTGCCGCCAGCTTCGCACTCTTCCCTGTGCACAGGGAACCGAGCGTGTCGATGTCGCCCGACACCGATGTGTGAGCCGTCGACGCATTCGAACACTCCCCCTCGACCTTCGAGAAGATGCTGTTGCAGGCCGGGGCATTCACTTTGTAGTAGGTCATGTATTCCTCCTGTTTCCCGTTGCCGGGTCGAGACCCGCGATGGTCCCGACCAGACGCAGCCAGAACGGATCGTCGTGATCCTGCTGAATGGAAATGAGACGCCGGATGTTGCGCAGGGAAGGATTGACCCAGCTCACCGCGTCGCCTCGCGTGTGCGTGTGAACCCAGTTGAGGACCGGCTCATCAAAGCCGTCGCTCAAGGAGATGTAGGTCCACCGCTGCTCCACGAACTCGCCCGCACCGCTCACATGGAGACCGGGCGTTACGTTCTGCTCGAGTTTGGCCTGTAGCTCTTTGCGGCTCAGCTCCAGGTGCATGTCGAACGGCCACGACGGGAACGCCTCCACCCAGGCCAGGAGGAGACGGAACAGGTCGTTCGAGGGGCAGTATCCCAAGAATTTCCGACCCCCGAGCTCGGGGTGTGGGACCACGAACATCGTCGTGGAATCCGTTATCCAGAACCTGAACTCGGTGGCCTTGGGAGCTGCCACCCGAATCTTCCAGGCCTCGCCGCTCAGAACGTGGTCGACATACCAGAAACCGGCGCTGGAAAGATTTCCGTCGTCGTCCACCAGCTCCGCGGCAGCCAGCTCCTTCCTCACCTCGCCCGTGACCGGAGGAAACACCCGCGTCCTGGCGCCGTTCAGGAAGATCGTGCTCGCCTCATCGCTGAGCACAATCGGCTCGGCCTGCAACACGAGAACGGGAGGCGTGATCACGCTGAGATCCTCCCGGGGTGCCCCGTCATATGCCGTCGCCCACTCGTCCAACACGACCGGGGGCACGTTCGATTCCGTGGGCGGTGCGGTGCGCTCCGCGACCGGCATGGCCGCCAGCGATTCCGCGATCGTCTCGTGCTGATCGCCCGGCGACCATCCGACAAGAGGCAACGTCACATTCAGCTCAGCGACCACGCCGTCGACGACGGCGAGTTCCTGAATGCTCAGAAGACAGAGGATGTTGCCGTGAATCTCCTCGTTCGTGACCGGGGAGAGCGTCCAGATCCGGCGATGCTCCACCCCGCGGCATCGCACCGCCTCGACCCGCATCACCAGCGTGCCCGGCGCCTCCTTCCCGAACGCACGAAGATTCGCCTGGCTGATGGCCGCCAACGTGTCGGGGCGCCCCTCGACCCGGGATTCCCTGAGAACCGCGTTGGGCGTGAAACCCAGCACGGAAGCCGGCGCCGTCGCTATCACACAGCCTGGTTCTCGTACCTCGGCCCAGCCGTCAGGCACCTCGCAGAAGAAAGTCGATCCCAGCAGCTGCATGTCTCATCCTTTCGGAGTCCTGCAAGTCCTCGCGAACCAGCGTGACGGTCATTGTCGCTTTCTGTTCAGGGTTAAGGTGAATGTCGCGGTGTGTCGGCCACCTGAACGATGTAGGGCTGCTCCCCGCGGCGGATGTAACGTCCCCGACCGGGCGGCATGTGTTCCGGGGTGATCCGGGGCAGGATCTGACCCTCCGAGCGGTCGCCGGACATCAACAGCACCGCCCCGCCGGTGTCGCGGACGCTCTGCAGGAATGAGCTGTAAAGCGCTCTCGTGGCGCCTGCGACGGGCCGGGTGACCACCACGTGCAACCCCAGGTCCCGCGCCGCAGGCAGGTGGGCAATCAGCGGCGCGAGGGGCTCGGAACCACCGGCGGAGATGATGTCGTGATCGTCGATGAGAAGCACGATCTGCGGGGAGCGCAGCCTCTCCTCGGGGCTGCGGGTGGGGCGGGCCTCCAATTCGCTGGCTATCGACCCCGCAAGTCCCGTCGCCTGCTGGAGGGAGCTCGCGTGGGCCGCGAGGTAGGCATCAGGGATGACACCAGGAACGTGCCCGCGCGGATCAACGACGGCGATCGCCAGCTCATCCGGGCTGTAGCGTGCGATGAGTCCGCGAGCGATGGTGCGCAGCGTGGTGGATTTGCCACACTTCGCGTCACCCAGCACGAGCAGATGCTGATCTCCGTCGTCGAGGTCCCACAAGGCGGATTCCATGGTGTCTTGTCGGATTCCCAGCGGCACGGAGGACTCCTCGGCGGCATCGGGCAACGACTCGGGAGGTAGATGCTCGGGCAGCAACCGGATCGGTGCGGCGGCCGGACCGGACCACGACTCCGAGACCTGCTGGGCGAGACGTTCGAGGGCTTCCCCGACATCCTCGGAACCCGCGATCTCCAGGCTCGGAAGCGCCACCTGCGCCAGGGTCTTGTTGTCGGTCAGCGCCCTGCCCGGGGACCCTGCCGGAATGGTCGGGGCCAGTTTGCGATCGATGATCGAATCGGAGGGGTCGTTGAGGCGCAGCTCGACACGGGTACCGAACAAGGTCTGGTGCGCCATCCGAAGCTCCCCCCACCGGCCCATCGAAATCACCAGGTGAAGGCCGTAACTGGCGGCCTGGAGCATGAGCCGGGTGAAGGAATCGTCGAGCGGCTCAAAATCGCTGCGAAGCAAACCGTAACCATCCACCAGCAACACGATGTCGGCGCTGGCAAGCTGTGGCAACCGGCCAGCGGCGTGCATGGCGCGCAGCTGCGACATCGAATCGATGCCACGGGTCTTGAACAACTGCTCCCGGGAACGCAGCATGAGGCTGAGTTCCTCCACCAGCCGTCGCATCCGGTCGGTGTCTCCCCGCGTCGCCACCCCGCCGACGTGCGGGAAACCCTCGATGCGTCGGAGACCACCACCGGTCAGGTCCATGCCGTAGATGGCCACCTGCTGGGGAGTGGCGTGCAGGGCGAGGGAGGTTGCGATCGTGCGCAGCAGCGTGGTGCGCCCGGTTTGTGGCCCGCCGATGATCGCGACATGGCCGCCACTGCGGGTCAGATCCAGCGTCCAGGGAAGTTGACGCTGATGCGCCGGATCGTCCTCCAGCCCGACAACCACTTTCAATGGATCGCCGTCCGACTGCTCCCTCACCTGCCCGAGCGTCAGATGACTGGGCAGCGGAGGCAACCAGATCGGGGCGACGGCGGTGTCGTCGGCCCGCAACCCTGCGACGACCTCCTCGACGAGCGTGCGCCCCGTGTCTGGGTGACGCAGCAGGGGAACCGACGGATCACGTTCATCGACCTCGATGCCGTTGTAGACCGGGAGTTCGTAGATGCGCGGACCCGAGGCCGCTGTTTCCTGACGGACCCCGCTCGGCACCGGTCCGGAGACGTAGCCTGCGCGGAATCGCTGATACACCGAGGTGTCGACCTTCAGGTATCCGTACCCCGGCATGGGAGGCAGATGGAAGGCATCGGTAGAGCCGAGCACCACCTGGGATTCCGCCTCACTGAAGGTCCGCAAACCGAGCCGATAGGACAGATAGGTGTCCAGGCCACGCAGTTTCCCACCCTCGATCCGTTGGCTGGAGAGCAACAAATGGACCCCGATGGAACGGCCGATGCGCCCGATCTGCAGGAACAGGTCGATGAAATCCGGTTCCGCGGTGAGTAGCTCCCCGAATTCGTCGATGACCACGAACAGATGCGGCATCGGGGGCAGGCCGGGACGTTCCCGGCGCAATTCCCGGTAGTGGGTGATCGACGGCGAGGAATCGGCGTCCTTGAGCTGCTGCTGGCGACGCACGACCTCGCCCTGCAACGATGCGCGGGCGCGCACGGTCAGCTGCGGATCGTCGGCGAGGTTGTCGATCAGACCCGCAAGATGGGGGAGCGGCACGAACGGGGAGAAGGCGGCCCCGCCCTTGTAGTCGATGAGGATCATGGACAGATCCTCCGGTGAGTGCGCCGTCGCGAGCGACAGGATGAGAGTCCGCAGCATCTCCGATTTGCCGGAGCCGGTCGCGCCGATGCAGATGCCGTGCGGTCCCATTCCCTGCTGAGCGCTTTCCTTCAGGTCCAGGTGCACGGTGCGACCGTTGTCGTCGACGCCGAACGCGACACGCAGGAAATCGGCCGGGGTGCGGGGGCGCCACAGCCGTGCCAGGTCGATGGGTTGGTGCAGATCGATGCCGAGCATGTCCTCGATGTCTGCTTGCTCGCCCTCGACCACTTCCTGATGGAGGGCCGTGAAGGTGCGACGTGCCGCGAGGTCGCGGGCAACGGTTTCCAACTGCCAGGACTGCGCACCCTCCGGGATGAAATGAGTGGTGTGAGGATCGGTGCCGCGTGCCCCGTGGGTGATGGTCGCCTCGTCACGCAGGTCGATGCGGATGTCGACGTCATCGGGTTCGTCGAGGCGGTCGTCCAGGAGATGGATGACGGTCACCTCCAGGTCGCGGAGGTGCAGGGTCTGGTCGGGATGGCGCAGGCGTGATGCCGGATGACCGTGATCGTCGACGACCACAACCAACCGGGACAGTTCCTCGGCTTTTCCTCCCCTGCGTCTGGCCGCCGTCGCCGCAGCGGATCGTGCGGCCATCTCGCCGGCGAGGATGTCGCTCAACGCATCGAGGGTGGGAGCGATGCGACGGGCCGGCACGGGGCCGTCGAACAGGTCCGGGTCGTGGACGTGCGGCAACAGGTCGAACCCCCGCCAGTCGCTTGCGTGTTCGCTCGGGAAAACCGCCGCCAGTTCAAGGTCCTCGGGCAGCTGGTGGGCGGACAACTGCATGATCAACGCGCGGGTCATGGCAACGGTGCTTTCACGAGGCCCGATCACCGCCACCACAGCCGCATCCACCAGGTCGGCGGTGGCGGGCATCGCCTCAATGGAGGAATGGGAGCTGGTGAGCATCTCGGCCTCACGCAACAGGATCGGGTCGATCGGTTCCACGGGGGATTCGGAGGTAGGGACGTTCAACGTGAACCACGGCACGGTCGCGATTCCGATGCGGGCCTGGAGATGGTCGGCATCGGAACGTCGCCGCTCCCACAATCTCTCCGGATCGTGGATGAAACTGACGATCCCAGCCGGGCTCGGATGCAGCGCCAGGGCAGTGTTGCGCGCTTCCTCGGCCTGTTCCCGCAGCTTGTCGCGGGTGCGTTCCAGGTAATCGAGATAGCGGCTGCGGTGAAGACGCAACTGTTTGCCCGCGCGTCCCCGACTGGAAATGGCAAAACCGAGCCCGCTGACGAGGGCCACGGTGAAGACCACGGCGGCGATCAGCATGAACAACGGCTGGCCATTGCGCATCACCACCATCATCACCACGGACGTGAGAGCCCCGACCACGGGAAGCAGGAACTGGAACGGGGTCGGACTGATCTCGGCACCGAGCGTGGGCGGTGACGGGATCTCGATCGGATCCGGGCGTTCGAGTGGTGTCGTGGTGCGGGTGGGGCGCTGGAGGCGCTTGTATGCCGGGGAGGGCTGCAGCTCCTGGTTCTCGGGGAGGGCGATGTCATCCGTCATGAGGTGCGTCCCTTCGCCGGACGGGTGAGCACCCCGATCAGACTCGCGGCCAGGCGATACATCTCGAAGGCATCCGGTTCCCTGAGTTTTTTTCGTGTGTTCCGGCGACGGTCGTGGCGTTGCAGGATCGATGTCAGGGGAAGTCCGCGGACCAGTGCGCGGAGCGACGGACCGACCTCGCCCCGCACATCGGCAACCGCCAACAGCACGGGAAGACGTTCGCTCAGAGCCGTCGCGACGTCAAGGGTCGATTGGATCATCCCCCTGTCGGCTGCGGTGACCAGACACAACGCATGGGAATCGGTGGCTATCAGGCTCAGCTGAGGAAGGGGAGCAGCCCCCCAGTCCGTGATCGTCAGGTCGTGATCGCGCTGGGCCTCGCCAACGACTTCGCCCCAGAAGGACAGCGGGTCGCTCCAGTGGTCGGGGGTCAAGTGGCGAACGGTGTGTGGGCTCCTCAACTGCGCGAAACGCGATCGTTCGGGATCGTCGGTCGTGATCATGAGCAGACGATCCGGGCGCAGCAGCGCCAACATCAGCGCCAGCTCGGAGGCGATGGTCGTGGTGCCGCTGCGGCGCCCAATCGATGCGACCCCGATCCGCCGTCGCACCGGGAGTGGGGTGTTGATCCTGCGTGCCAGCTGCTCCAGGTCCCGGGCGCGGGCACCTCCCGAGGCACGAAACCACGCGCTGATCATCGGAAGGTCTCCAACAGGTCTGCGTAGATGCCGAGCGCGCCGAGCGCCAGGGGGATGGTGGTGATCATGAGCAGGAGTTCGACGACCTCGGCGGCACGTCGCAGTTTGGCACCGAAAACAGCGCTGGGACGGATCAACGCGATACCCAGCAACACGATCAACACAACAGCCGCGATGATCATCCGAGGCATGGAGCTGAGCTGTGGACTCCCCACGAGCATCGCCAGCAGCGGCGTCAATCCGGTGATCAGCAGTGCGATGCGTTGCGGTATGAGCGGCAGCACACGGGCCCGCAGCAGAAGAACCAGGCAGATTGCGGGAGTCAGACCCGTGGTCCACGGGCTTTCCTGCCCGGCCAGGGAGAACAGCGCAAGTCCGGTGGGCAGGCCGATTGCGATGACCGCCCAGGTCAGGGTGGCGAACCCCTCCTCGATGGCGCGATCGACGTCCTGACGACCGGATCGTTCCCCGCGCATCGAGCGGTCGTCGTATCTCGTCAGGCCACTCAGCGCCAAGGCCACTCCCGGCACCAGACCTGTCAGCATCATCCCGGTCAGTGCGGTCACCACCGCGACCAGAAGCTGGGGCCATGCCAGAAGATCCCCCACCGCGGTCAGAACGGCGGCCAGCACACCGATTCCGCTGCACAGCAGGACCGGTCGCTGTTTCGATCCGATCCCGACAATCGCTCCGAGTACCAGCCAGGCGGCGCCAGCCAGGACGATGATGCGAGTGCCCAGGGACCAGGGCTGAGGGGTCAGGGCGAGCGCAGGAACGATGATGCCGAGGGCTGCGGCCCCGAAGGCGGCGGCAGCCCCGGTGCGGGATCGGTGGGCGAAGATCGTCGCCAGAGCGATCAGGAAGAAGGATGCCGCAGGAAACCAATAACCCTGCTGGCTGGTCAGCCCGCCGACGTGGGCCTGCGCGCTGGTCGATGCGATCCCTGCAACGACCGCGGAAAGCGTCGCGACCGATGCGATGCCCGCTCTTTCGTTCCAGTGATCGCCACGACGTCCTGCGGCGACGGCCACGGCATCCGTGATGTCGACGATCTCGGGTGGCTGTGGGGCGTCGTCGAGGGGAAGCAGGCGCAGCATTGTGCCGTGGTCGACCCTCTGCTCCCCGAGCGTCTCATCGAGTTCAACGCGCACCCCCGTGAGTGTGGACAGCGCGATCTCGCGTCCTCCGGGGACGCGCTCGTCCAGCACCTCCAGCAGCTGCGGCAGCAGCGCCCCGACGGGCTCATCATCGGGAAGCACCAGATCGGCCTTGCGTTTGCTGCCGATCACGGTGAGCCGTGTGTAGGTCATCACTGCTCCTTCTTGACGACCGTGAGGGTCTCGGGGTCGATGGTGAGTCCCGACGCCGGATCCGTGTAGGTCTTGGTTTCCGGGTCGTAGTACCAGCCGAGCCTGATGTCGATGGTGCGGCCCTGTGGATCTGTGGCCAGCATGGTGTCGGGGTCAACCCGGAAACCGGTTCGGGGATCGATGTACAGGCCCGTTTCTGAGTTGAACAACAAACCGGTTTTCTCGTCCTCGACATACCCATTGCCCGGTTTGATGGGGTTGGCTTTCATCGCGGCCATGAAAGCATTGACCGCTTGCTCGTGGTGCTGGCGTTCCAGGAGGCCCAGCACGAAGCCGGTTCCCAGACAGGCGAATCCCACCACCGCTGCAAGAATCACCGAGCCGAGCAGTCGGCCCAGATTCGTGTTGACCTTGTGGCGTTCCGAGAGTCTTCCATGGATGAATGCGGAGGTGAGGCGTTCCCTGTGAGTTTTGGTGGTCTCGATCAGGGTGCGGTCGAATTCGTTCATCGCGTTCCTGGCAGGTTGGGGATGGCTTCGATTCGGAGCTCACGCCGTCCCAGGCGGAGATGCGCCAAGAGGCCCGGGGCCATGGGAAGGCTGACGGTCTGGTCCGCGGGCAGCGGATGATCTCCTCGGGGAGTGACAATGGCGGTACCACCTCGGCTACCCATGTCGCTGAGTGACAGCAAACCTGATTCGCTCCACAGCATCAGGTGGGTACGTGAAATGGTCCGACTGATGTCGGTGACGGCCAAACAGTGATATGGAGGAGCCACCCGAGGGTCGCGTCCGATCACGCACGGCATGTCGAGGCGATAGTGGGATCCGTCGTCGAGGGAAGCGACCAATGTCACGTCGACGGGTGGGCGTTTGGGGACCGTGGTGTCCAGGGCAATAGAGCGGGGGCGCGGGCGCAATGGGTCCTGGCCGCGCCTGATGTCGACCGCGCGGAAACCGGGCAGTTTACCGGGCAGCCCAGTGACCGGATCGACTGCGCGCAGTCCCAGGAGAAGATGACCGGGGCTTGTGCCCAGGCGCGTGCGAAACCGCCACCATGTGATCGTCACAACGATCGTGGTGAGGGTACCCAACGACATCGTCAATGTCCTGGGTAGATCGCCGGCAGATGCCCACAGGGTGATGGCCGTGACGATCAAGGCGATGACGACGAAGTCCAGGACTGAGGAAATGATGAGCTGCCATGTCCTGGCCGGGGTGTCGGCGAAGGCTGGGCCGTTTCCCGTCATGTGGCTGACCCTCCTCTCCCGCGGTTGTGGTTGTTCGGGCCAGTCAATCACGACCTTCGGCGAGTCGCGTATACCGGGATTTATCGAGTTTTATGCAGGATTGATCGCGGTTATCATGGGTTGTCATCCTTTTGGATGACTTGATTTCTCCAAGGTGTATGGATCAACGAAGCGTCGCTGCTTGTCGGAGATGTTTAGTGTGTAATAAACGACGCGAGGCTTGTATTTGATGATTCAAGAGTGTTTGTGAAATGAGGGTGCAACAGGTATGAGGCAGAGAAACTGATTTTTCCTGCGTGAGGAAGTGTTTCCGGGAAGCGGTCTTTTGCGGTGAAGTTCACGATGAAGAGCGCCGCCGTGGGGCTGTTGGGTGGTGTCCATCGACGGAGCTGAAGGACGTGGGAGATGCCGGAGGAGTTTCCGTGCAGGAGTGAGAACACCGTTACCGAGAACGTGAGGTCCGCATCTGAGGAGTTGAAGGTGATGGGGCAGACGGTTGAATTCCGAATGGGTTCGATCGTGGGCTGCGGAATGGTTTACCGGGGTCTGTAGCCCGGAGGTGAAGCAGGGCCAATGAATCAACTGCATCGTGGGATCGCGACATTGAGACGTATTCGCAGGCAGCGTGTTTGGTGATAAAACCCCTGCTCAAGGCGTGGTTGAGGATGGATATGCATGAGTCTCAAGGGGAATTGGGCTGCTGTGGATCTATTGGAGAAAGGGGCGATCACGTTTCGTGATGGCGTGCTGGGACGCGGAACGCGTGGAACAAAAACGCCGGGGTTCCAGCCTGCGCAGGCTGGAACCCCGGCGCTTCAGGTCAGGACGCGAAGGCC